>Ga0207831_100659_pt1 | contig 9775 bp, 7 predicted proteins | sample TtanPargueraPR_7_FD_187741 | JGI IMG/M metagenome (GOLD analysis project Ga0207831, IMG submission 187741) | Aerobic enrichment media microbial communities from Bioluminiscent Bay, La Parguera, Puerto Rico - Tt and M1 (2) (SPAdes) | ecosystem: Environmental > Aquatic > Marine > Unclassified ... | reverse complement strand
CCGTAAAAATAGAACATGTCCCGGTAATCCTCTGTGTCCAGTACCAGAAGGTCCGCCTGCCAGCCCGGTTCGATGCACCCCACCTTGTCCAGTCGCAGGGCATGGGCGGCGTTTTGCGTTGCGCTGCAAAGGGCCTCGCCCACGCTCATGCGCATTTTCATGCAGGCAAGCGAGAGCATGAGCGGCAGGTTCAGGCACATGTTGGAACCGGGATTGAAGTCCGTGGCGATGACAGGGATGCAGTTGTTATCGATAAGAGATCTGGCCGGGGCAAAGGAAATATCCAGAAACAGGGAAACGCCGGGCAACATGACCGCAGCCGTATCGGACTGGCCGATGAGTTTGGCTCCTCGTTCGCTCGTGGCCTCCAGATGGTCCACGGATACGGCGCCTAATTCAATGGCCGCCTCAAGGCAGCCGATTTCGTTGAACTGGTCTGCATGCAGGCGGGGCAACATGCCGTGATCACAAGCCAGTTCCAGCAGGCTCACGGATTGTTCTGGCGTAAAGTATCCCTGTTCGCAGAAAATATCGCAGAATCGCGCATGCTTTGCAGCCTCAGGTATCATGCTCCGTACAAGGTTCAGGTACGCATCCGTTTCCATGTCCTTGGGGACGCCATGCGCGCCCAGGAACGTAGGCACGACATCTACGGCATGGACTTTGTCCAGCTCAGTCATTGCGTCCAGCATGGTCATTTCACTTTCAACATTCAGACCATAGCCGGTCTTGGCTTCCAGTGTGGTTATGCCGTGGGCCATGGCCCGGTCCAGACGCTCCACGCCCTGTCGGACCAGTTCCGATTTTGTGCTTTTTCGCGTGGCCGCAACCGTGCGGGCTATTCCGCCGCCTTGTGCCGCTATTTCTTCATACGATGCACCGGCCGTGCGCAGGGCAAATTCGTCAGCGCGATTCCCGCCGAAAAGCAAGTGCGTATGCGCGTCCACAAGCCCGGGGATTACGGCCTTGCCCGCTGCGTCCAGTTCAGCGCCTTTATGCGTTGCGGCCAATTCCTGATCAGGCCCTATGGTTTCAATGTGCCCATCCCGTATCAGTATGGAAAGGTCGTTACGGATGGAAAGGTCGTTCAACCCCGGTCCCCGGAGTACTCCGGGGCGGGGCGAAACAATTTGCGTGGCATTGCGGATTAGCAGGGAACTCATAACGGTATTCTATCCGGTTATCATGGGAAGGTTGAGTCCTTTTTCATGCGCACAGGTTATTGCCGATTCATACCCTGCATCCGCATGGCGCATGACGCCGGTCGCCGGATCGTTCCAGAGCACCCGTGCCAATTTTTCATCGGCCTGTTCCGTGCCGTCGCAGACGATGACCAGACCTGCGTGCTGCGCATATCCCATGCCGACACCGCCTCCGTGGTGGAAACTGACCCATGTTGCACCGGATGCGCAGTTGAGCAGGCAATTGAGAATGGGCCAATCGGATACGGCGTCCGATCCGTCGCGCATGCCTTCAGTTTCCCTGTTGGGGCTGGCAACGGAACCGGAATCCAGATGGTCGCGCCCGATGACAACCGGAGCCTTGAGTTCGCCGGTGCGCACCATTTCGTTGAACGCCAATCCCAGCCTGTGGCGGTCGCCCAGTCCGACCCAGCAGATGCGCGAGGGCAGGCCTTGGAAGTGTATGTGCTCACGAGCCATGTCCAGCCAGTTGTGCAGGTGCGCGTCGTCGGGAATCAGTTCCTTGACCTTGGCGTCTGTCTTGTAAATGTCCTCGGGATCACCGGAAAGCGCGGCCCAACGGAAGGGGCCTTTACCCGTGCAGAAAAGAGGGCGGATGTACGCGGGAACAAAGCCGGGGAAGTCAAAGGCGTTTTTCAGCCCGGTATTGAACGCCTCCTGCCGGATGTTGTTGCCGTAATCAAAGGTCGGAATTCCCATTTTCTGGAATTCCAGCATGGCCTGAACATGATCAACCATGGATTCGCGGGCTGCTTGCATGACTCCGGCTTCGTCCGTTTTTTGCCGCTCTTCCCATTGCTTCACGGTCCAGCCTTTGGGCAGGTAGCCGTTCAGAGGATCATGGGCGCTGGTCTGGTCCGTAACCGCATCAGGACGAACGCCGCGCGCCACCAGTTCCGGATAAATATCGGCCGCATTGCCCAGCACAGCCACGGTCACGGCTTTGCCTTCGGCGCAGGCCCTTTCAATGATTTCCAAACCGTGTTCCAAGCTGTCAGCCTTCATGTCCAGATATCCGGTGTCCAACCGTTTTTGGATGCGCTCCTTACGGCATTCCACGGCCAACATGGAAGCACCGGCAATCTTGGCGGCCAGCGGTTGTGCTCCGCCCATGCCGCCGAGGCCGGCGGTCAGAACCCATTTGCCTTTCAGGTCGCCGCCGTAATGCTTGTTGGCCATGCTGGCGAAAGTTTCATACGTGCCTTGCACAATGCCCTGGCTGCCGATGTATATCCATGATCCGGCAGTCATCTGGCCGAACATCATCAGGCCCTTGCGATCCAGCTCGTTGAAATGCTCCCAGTTGGCCCAGTGCGGAACAAGGTTGGAGTTGGCGATCATTACACGAGGCGCATTCTCGTGGGTGGTGAACACGCCTACGGGCTTGCCGGACTGGATCAGCAGGGTTTGATCGTTTTCGAGCTCTCGCAAAGCCTCGACAATCTTGTCGAAGCATTCCCAGTTGCGTGCAGCGCGGCCGATCCCTCCGTAGATGATCAGGTCTTCGGGGCGTTCTGCTACCATTGGATCAAGGTTGTTGTGCAGCATGCGCAACGGAGCCTCGGTTTGCCAGCTTTTGGCGCTCAGTTTCGTGCCGGTGGGGGCGGTTATGATCCTTTTGGACATGTGGTTCTCCTTTGAAAGCTATGATGAGGGCTGGAACACGCCGCCGAAGCTGAAGCGCGAGCCCGGGTAGAGCAGTTCCGCATAGGATACAAGGCGGTCGCGGGACCATGTTTTGCGTCGTAGCAACAAACATGGTTCGTCCGGGCCAATGTTTAGGAAACGTTGTTGTTCGCGGTTGGGGCGTACTGCGGTCAGTTCGTGCTCGGCCTTTTGCAGCGGCGCAGCCTGCATGAGGTAGGTATGAGCCGTGGTGGTCGTGAAATCCACTTCAAGATATTTGGGGGCAGTTCGCAGGTCTACATAGCGGTCTTCCAGCTGAATGGGTACGTTGTTTTCACTGTGCACCACCTTGGAACGGGCAATATTTTTGCCCTTGCCGAAAACATGCGCCGTCAGCGCCGATTCCGGCTCGGCGGCCAAGTAAAGAAGTTCACAATAGTAATCGCCGCCGCGATTTTTGATTTCATCCGCTATGTTGGTGATGACCAGCAATTCGCTACGGGGCGTTCGCCGGGATACGAATGAACCAAGGCCGCGCTGCCGGTAGATGAATCCCTCGGCGGCCAATTCCTTGAGTGCCCGGTGAACCGTCATGCGACTGGCGTCGAACTGTTTCATTAACTCGGATTCAGCAGGAATTTGATGCTCCGGAGGCCAATCGCCGTTTTCGATGTGAATGAGGATATATTCCCGAATTCGGGAGGAAAGGCTTGGTTTCTTGGACATTCTTGACTCCATATGGTGGTGTATATGTGTTTTTGTAGATATGTATATACATTTAAATGAGGGGCAGCGCAAGAGGAGAGGGGGGCAGTTTTCGCTCTGCGACTCTTGTTTTGTCGGTTGATAAGGTAGTCTGGTGCGGTTGAACACTGCCAAAAAAGGAGTTGTTACGATATATGACTGTATAAAGAACTTTGTATCGATAAAACTTAAAAGTGTCCTCAAGTGTCAACTATGTCAATTCAATTATATAGATTGATAATATTTATTTTTATTGTATATATGAGGTCAAGTCTCATGTTCCTATTATTCAATTTGAAAAGGAGAACTGAAAATGAAGAAGATTACAGGATTGATCGTTGCGCTTTTGTTGGTAGCGTCTGTTGGCTCGGTGGCATTTGCTTATGGCGATACGGCGTCAGGGAGAGCTACAGCTACTTCAATTAACCTGTGGTATTATGATGGTAATAATTACCACGCGACTTTAGCATATCTTACAAACATAACAGACACGGAAGTGTCTTGTACTGTCAACTTTTATTCCTCTGATGGCGAGGCTTACAACTCGGTGCTCAAAGTCTACAAAGGAAATAAGACCGGTTCATCTGTTATCCTGACTGATGAAAGCAATAGTTTTAAAATTCCAGCCCATTCAACAAGGTGTGTCGAATTTAAGGATCTCAGTAAAAAAAATAATACTTTTGGGTATGCAGTAATCGAATGGAGTTCAGCTGACACGATGGTAAATAAAGCTTTGATAGGCTCTCTGCGTAAATATGGTCGGGCTGGTGCCGGAACTCTCTTTGGGACTTGTTCCGAGATTAATGGTGGTCAACCTTTCTAACCCCTAGCTGAATTTATACGAAATATATGGCGGCGGCATCGTTTGGTGCCGCCGTTTTTTTTGTTTTGCCTGTAGCGAATGAGTTTATGTCACCTCCTACGCTCATTGATTCGTGTTGAACATTTTCTGGTTAGATTCCAAAATTAAAAATAACAAAAATCCTATTTATTACCTTATTGTGTCAATATGCATATATGTTTTGATTGTATTTAGTCATGGTGTATGAATATTTTCTGAATCTCATGTTCCTATTATTCAATTTGAAAAAGGAGAATTGAAAATGAAGAAGATTGCAGGATTGATTGTTGCGCTTTTGTTGGTTTCAGCTGTTGGTCCATCCGCATTTGCGGCTGGAGATATTGCTGCAGGGAGAGCTATAACGCCAATGGTTGAGGTAAGATATATTGATGAAACGCATCACAAAGATGTAAGAATATTTATTTCGAATATTTCAAACGCTACAGTTGATTGTTGTGTAAACTTTTATAGCTATGATGGAGATAAAGAGAATTCCAACATAAAAGTGTATACTGGTAATGACTCTGGTTGGAGAGCTATTCTAGATACTAAGGAAAACGTATTTAGTATTCCAGCTCATTCTTCGCGTTTTGTTAAGATTGATCGAACCTCTAACAAAGAGCAGTGGAAGTTCGGTTATGCTGTAATTGATTGGACCTGTGAAAATAAGATGGTGAATAAACCTCTGATGGCTGTACTACAAACAGCCTATCAGCAAAATGGAAATTCGAATGAGGGGATGTTTGCGGTTAACGGTGGCCAGCCTTTCTAGCCTCTAGTTGAATTTATACGAAACATATGGCGGCGGCATCGATTGGTGTCGCCGCTTTTTTTGTTTTGCCTGTAGCGAATGAGTTTATGTCACCTTCTACTCTCATTGATTCGTGTTGAACATTTTCTGGTTAGATTCCAAAATTAAAAATAACAAAAACCCTATTTATTACCTTATTGTGTCAATATGCGTATATGTGTTGATTGTATTTAGTCGTGGTGTATGAATATTTTCAGAATCTCATGTTCCTATTATTCAATTTGAAAAGGAGAACTGAAAATGAAGAAGATTACAGGATTGATTGTTGCGCTTTTGTTGGTTGCGGCTGTTGGTCCATTCGCATTTGCGGCTGGAGAAGGAGCTTCTGGAAGAATTATTGTTCCGATGGTTTCAGTGTTTTACAGGAGCGATCAACGTTGTCTTTTTTCAACTATAGCTTTGTCTAATATTACAAATGAGGAATTGAATTGTACAGTAAATTACTATGACGACAATGGTGATGATTACAGTTCAATTATTAATATATATAAGGGTAGCAACTCGTCGTCTGAATCAGAAATTGTAAGTGAATCAAATTCATTCAATATGCCAGCACATTCTACAAGAAGTGTTGTATTCATACAAAAAAAATCTGTACATATTCATGGTTACGCTATTGTTGAGTGGGAATCTTCGAATAAAATGATTGAAAAAGCCCTTGTCGGTGGGCTACGTCGGTATAGTATTTTTAGTAGCGGAAATAATGCGGACACATTTTCTTTTATTAATGGTGGAAGGCCTTTTTAGTTTTGCTGTAGTGCAGTAATTTTTCTGTAACCACAATAAAGTATAAAACAAAAGCGGCGACTCCTTTCGGTGCCGCCGCTTTCCTTTTTGTTTTCCAACCGTCTTTATTCCACCCAGTCGTCATCATCGCTGATGGGCGCAAAACCCCGGCGGATGGTGTTCTCGCACACGAGGCGCGGGTCCATGAACTGGAGCAGGTAATCCGGCCCACCGGACTTGGAACCGACACCGGACATCTTGAATCCGCCGAATGAATGCCGTTCCACCAGGGCGCCCACGGAGGGTTTGTTCAGGTACAGGTTGCCCACTCGGAATTCTCGCGAAGCCCGTTCCAGATGTTTCGGACTGCGGGAGTAAATTGCTCCGGTCAGGGCGAAGCGCGTGGAGTTGGCCCATGCAATGGCCTGATCCATGTCTTCGGCCTTCATTACGGCCAGCACCGGGCCGAACACCTCTTCCTGTGCGATACGGTGTTCGGGCGTGATGCCTTCAACAATGGTCAGAGGCACGTAGCAGGCGTCGTTGATTTTGTATTTGTCGTCCGCTTCGCGCTGGACAAGGATGCTGCCTTCCTCGGCAGCTATCTTGGCGTAACGCAGCACGTTTTTGGCTGCTGCCTTGTCCACAACCGGTCCCATATAGTTGGACGGATCCTCGGAGGGGCCGAGCTTCACGGATTGCGCTGCTTCCTTGAGTCTATGCACGAAACGGTCATAGACGTCAGCCAGCACGATCACCCGCGAGCAGGCCGAGCACTTCTGGCCCTGGAAGCCGAAGGCGGAGTAGAGTACTCCAAGAACGGCCTCGTCGAGATCCGCGTCATCATCAATGATGGTGGCGTTTTTGCCGCCCATTTCCGCAATGACCTTTTTGCATTGTTCCTGTCCGGGTTGCACCACAGCGGCTTTCTGCTGGATGCGCAGGCCGACTTCCATGGAGCCGGTAAAGGCGATGACCGATACATCCGGGTGTTCCACGATATAGTCTCCGATGACGGAGCCGCGGCCCGGCGTATAGTTGAATACACCGGCAGGCAGGTCTACTGCACGGAACATTTCCGTGAGCATCCAGCCCACAACCGATGACAGGCCGGAGGGCTTGTAAATGACCGGACACCCCGAGACAATGGCCGCGGACACCATGCCCACCGATATGGCGAACGGGAAGTTCCACGGTGCAATGACAGCGGCAATGCCTTTGCCCTGATAGAAATAGCGGGAATCCTCGCCCGGAGCTATGCCCATGCGTTTTGGCTCGCCGAGGCGGATCATCTCGCGAGCATAGTATTCGAGGAAGTCGATGGCCTCGCCCACGTCCGCTTGCGCCTGATCCCACTGTTTGCCTACTTCCAGAACCTGAAGTCCCGAAATCTTGTGGAGGTTTTTCCTGCACCAGTCGGCCGCGTCCAGCAAATACTGTGCGCGTTTTTTGGGAGGAACGTCCCGCCAGTCCTGATAGGCGGTCCTGGCACCCGTCAGGGCATCGTCAATTTCCGGCTTGCCTGCCTGGCAGATGGTTCCGATAATTTCAGAAGGGTTGGCCGGATTGTAGGAATCCAACGTGTCGTCCGTCGTTACCTCCTGTCCGTTGATGAACAGGGGGTATTGCTTGTTCAGTTCAGTGCGCCATTGTTCTATGGCTGCCGGATACGCTTCGCGTTCGGCCGCAATGGTGAAATCTGCAGGTGGATAGTTGTTGAAGGCCGGGATTTCCCCGTTCAACGCTTTTACTGCGGGGCGGCCTGTCTTGGTGCGGCAGGGCTTTTCCTTCAACTGGCGTTGCAAGGTCTCCTCGGGGTTCTCCAACAGCCTGTCCATGTCCGCTTCATCGGCGAATGTCTGCTTGAGGAATGATTCGTTAGCCGTGTTTTCCAACAGGCGGCGCACAAGGTAAGCCATACCCGGTATCAACTCGCCGTATGGGCAATAGAGCCGTACTCGCTTGGCGACTTTCTTGAGTCCTTTCCGCACGGGCTCGGCCATGCCGTAGAGCACCTGAAATTCGTACTGATGCTCGGGAACGTTCAGGTTCTTGGCCATCTCCATGACTGCCGAGATGGTGCGAATGTTGTGCGAGGCGCATGCGAAATGACAAATGTCGTTGTTTTCGAGAATGACCTTGGCGACCTTCTCGTAGTTTACGTCCGATTCGGGCTTGCGGGTCCAGACCGGGACCGGCCATGCGTTCTGTTTTGCCAGCACGGTTTCGTAATCCCAATACGCGCCCTTGACCAGGCGGATGGAAACCGGAAGGTTTTCCTCGCGCGCCCATTCGATGAAGTCACGCACGTCCTTTTCCGTTTCCTTGAGGTATGCCTGAAAGACGATGCCCAAGTGCGGATAGTCGCGATATTTGGTGCGCAGCCGCTTGTAAAGCTCAATGGTGGCTTCCTTGTACTTGAGCTGCTCCATGTCGATGCACATGAATCCGTCCATGTCCATGACCCTGCGATACACCGGCTCGACATTTTCCATTATGCCGCGCACGGTTCCTTCCAGATCCATGGGCTTGGACTGTGAATAGAATGCCGAGGGTTTGACGGCGACGTTGACCTTGGGAGCGTGACCCCAGTCAAGCTCTTTGCCGTTGTCAAGTCCTGCCCATTTGTCATATTCCTTGTGGATGGCATCGAGCACGTCAAGATAGCCTTCCATGTATGCTCTGGACTCTTCCTCGGAAACCGTCGCCTCGCCCAGCAGATCGAGCACAAAGGCGAATCCGTCTTTCCTGAGCTTGCGGATGCCTTTGACCGCTTCCTTTCCTTCCTGCCCGATAATGAATTGCCGGGCCATGCCTTCAATGTTGGAGCGGATGGTCTTGTTGAGAACCTTGGCAACGAGCCCGCCTCCGAGCTTGGTTTTTGTCGCTCCCCACTTGAGCACGTCCGGGATGTTGGAGTCGTCGCCCGCAAAGTATTCCTCAATGTGGCGGGAAAGGGATTGCGAGGTGTTCAAATAGGGGAGGACGTCCACAAAGCGGAACATCTGAACCTTGAAATCCTCGTTCTTCATGGACCAGTCCATGACTTTCCCTGTCCACCATCCTTTGTTGAAGATGGATGGCGCTTCCCCGGATATGGCCTGGAAGAATTCCTTGCCACGTGCTATGATGGCAGGGTCGATCTGCCGGATATCAATGCTCATTGCTCTTGCTCCCTGACTGGCGTATCAGTCTTTTTGCAAGGGGAACCCTCTGGTTTCCTTGACAGTTGTCAGCACAATGGTGGTGTTTGTGTCGCGAACGGATTCAATGGCTCCGAACCGGGCCAGTGTTTTTTGCAGGGCTTCGGTGTCTTCGGCACGAACCTTTACCAGATACGGAGCCTGACCGGCGGTGTAGTGCACTTCAAGCACTTCGGGAATTTTGGCGAGTTCCCGCCCCGTGTCGAACGAGCCTGCCGGCTCATCGGTATACACCTGCGTAAAGGCGGTGAGGGCCAGCCCCATGGCTTTATGGTTGATGATGGCCTCATATCCATGAATGAGATCTTTGCGCTCCAGTTTGCGCACCCGTTCCAAGACCGCAGACGGAGCCTTGCCCACTTTTCTGGCAATGTCTGCGTTGGAAATTCTACCATTTTCCTGAAGGATATTCAGTATTTTGATGTCAAGTTCGTCAAAAATTCTTTTATTCATAATAAGCAAGAATAATCTTCATTTTCTGTACTGTCAATAGTGTGGTCGTTTCCCGGGGTGCTGCTTTCGGCAACAGCTCGGGCCTCTTTGCGTTTCCTGTTGCACTCCGCTATATCATGAACTTGAGTTCACTCTTTTTTTCAAGGAATAATACAATGGCCGCAGCCAG
>Ga0207831_100656_pt1 | contig 9815 bp, 8 predicted proteins | sample TtanPargueraPR_7_FD_187741 | JGI IMG/M metagenome (GOLD analysis project Ga0207831, IMG submission 187741) | Aerobic enrichment media microbial communities from Bioluminiscent Bay, La Parguera, Puerto Rico - Tt and M1 (2) (SPAdes) | ecosystem: Environmental > Aquatic > Marine > Unclassified ... | reverse complement strand
CAAAACCATGCGTTTCAGTAGGCCGGTTACAGATGGAAAGGTCAGCGTAATGGGCGAGGCTACCGTGGAAGACATGGATAAACTCGACACGCCTTTGGGGGAGATGAACTGTTTTCGGGTCAGGATCGATGTGAAGCATCTTTCCGGGGTTTTTCGAAAATCCAGGGATGCCGAATTGCTGGTGTGGTTTTCCGCAGATGAACGTCGCCTTCCTGTCAGGGTGAAATCAAAAGTTGTTGTTGGGCATTTCACTATGGAATTGGTGAAATATGAACCCGGCCAGGAAATCCGCAAAACGCAGACCCCCTGACCGGAAGTTGTTCAGATGTTAGAGCTGCTCAAAGTCGGTGTCCTGCCCGTGCTCCTCGTCTGGAGCAGGAAGAGCGGAAGCTGTTGACTTCACTTTATTAATCTGGCCTTGCGGCAGTGTGCTCGGGGAGGAATGTGCGGTAGTGAACCGTCCTCGTCCTGCGTCTTTGGTCTTGAAGAATTCCATGGTGGCTTGCAGTTGTTCAGCCTGTGCCGTGAATTCCTCTGCCGTAGAGGCCATTTCTTCCGATGCCGATGCGTTTTGCTGAATAACGTTATCCAGCTCCTGAATGGCCTTGTTGATTTCTTCGGCTCCACTGTTTTGTTCGACACTGGCTGTTGCAATTTCCTGCACCAGCTCAGCCGTTTTGCGGATGTCCGGCACCATCTTCGTGAGCATTTCTCCTGCCTGATCTGCCTTGACCAATGTGGAATTGGACAGTTCGCTGATTTCCGTGGCTGCTGTGCCGCTCCGTTCCGCGAGTTTGCGAACCTCGGCCGCAACAACCGCAAAGCCCTTGCCAGCTTCTCCGGCACGCGCCGCTTCGATTGCGGCATTCAGAGCCAGCAGGTTGGTCTGTCTGGCGATTTCTTCAATAATGGATATTTTTTCTGCGATGTGTTTGATGGAAGTCACTGCTTCCATGACCGCATCGCCACCTTGTTGGGCATCTTCAGCTGTACGAGTAGCCATGGCTTCCGTTTGCCGGGCATTTTCTGTGTTGTGCCTGATCTGGTTGATCATTTCCTCCATGGACGAGGACACTTCCTCCACGGATGCGGCCTGGCGGGTGGCACCATCAGCAAGCACCTGAGCAGAACCGCTGATCTGCATTGATCCCGATGCGACACCTTGGGCTCCTTCCTTGACTTGACTGACTATTTCGTCGAGCTGCGCGGTCATGGCTCCCAAAGCCTCGGCCAGTTTTCCAGGTTCATCCGTCTGGCTGGTGTCGATGTCCACATTCAGGTTGCCCGCGGCAACTGTTTGCGCCAACCCCAGAGCTTCGAGCAGCGGTCTTGTTACAGACCGGGCCACAAAGAAGCAGAAGGGCAGGATGACGAGCAGGCAGAGCACCGCACCGACCGAAATGACTGCCCAAAGAAGTCCGGAAACGACATCATTGATGTCGTTGTCGATGGCAGCGGTTTCTTCCTCCACGTTATCGAGGTAGACCCCGGTGCCGATCCACATGTTGGTTCCCGGAATACTTTCTGCGTATGAGAGTTTTGGTTGATCCCCTTTTCCCGGTTTTGGCCATATGTAGGTTATGAATCCGCCCCCCTTTTGGGCAAGTTCATACATGCTTTTAACCAGAGGGACGTTGTTTTTATCCTTGAGGTGTCCCAGATCTTTGCCCTGCAGACTTTTGTTCGTCGGCAAAGCAACGTTGATGGTCTGCCTGTAGACAAAGAAGTAGCCTGATTTGTCTGCTTCGAAACGTATGGAGTCTATCAGGTTGCGGATGATATCAATTTTACCCTCTTCCGTGGGAGCACTCTGGGTCGCTGCCGCAAGCGATATGGCCAGACTGTGCGTCGCGACCTTGAGCTTGTGCCGTTCGCCTTCATTCATGGTCTTGTTGGCCCGGCTGACACCGATTTCCTTGACTTTTTCAACGCCGGACAAAAATGTCCAACCAAAGGCAATAGTCATGAGGAAAATTACCAGAATAAGTATTAACATTCTGGAATTGATAGTTATTTTTCGCAGCATAAATCTCCCCTTTTGTATTGATTTATACAAAGAAATCCTCCACTGCGATATGTGTACTCTTTTTGGGGGGAAAGTGCACCCCCGGTATGTAGGTGGAATGTAAACGTTATTCAGCGAAAGTAACGGTGACGCTAGTGCCGTTTTTCGGATCGGTTTTCATGGCGATGCTTGCCCTGTGTGTTTGGGCGACAAGTGCAGCAAAATACGTTCCCAGGCCTGTGCCATGCTCTTTACCCTGGGTGGTGTACTTTTCGAAGAATCGCGGTTGGATTTCCTTGGGGACTTCGCCGGGGTTCTGGATGGTCAGGCGTTTGCGAACGCCGCTTCGCAAGTATACGGAGACGGTTTCACCCTTGTCCGAAGCTTCTACAGCGTTTTGGATGAGATTGCGGATCATGGCTCGAATAAGCGTGTCGTCTCCGAGTATGGAGAATTCCTCTATGCCGGAGATATTCTTGCCGTCGAGAGACATGTCGAGTGTCACTTGCGTGCTGTTCAACAGTGGCGCGAATTCCTCCTCCAACGCACAGAGCAATTCGACCATGTCCAGATAGTTGTTGCTGAGGCTGTAGATACCTTTTTCCATCTTGAACATGTCCAGATGGTTACGAATCATGTCCAACATCCTGTAGCCGGCGGATTCAATTCGTTTGATGTAGCGCCGCTGCTCCTCGGTCAATCCTTCGGTACCGAGCAGAAGTTCCGGATAGCCGATGACAAGAGTCAGGGAAGACTTGAGATCATGGCGGCTCAACCGCTCCACTTCCTCCCGGATCATTTCCGCTTTTTCGCGTTCGCGTATTTCAACTTGCAGCTGCATGTTGCGGGTTTGGAGTTCCTGTTTCTTTTCACTCAACATTTTGGTGCGGCGCTTGACCGTCTCCTCAAGCACTTCCTGATGACTTTGCAGCCATTGATCCCGTTTGCCGATTTCATCAAGCATGGCATTGAATTCATTGACGAGCGTACCAATTTCATCCGAGCTGTGATGCTGAACGCGCCTTGAATAATCCTGGCTTTGGCTGATGTCCGAAACAACGGTAGTGATTTCTTTGAGCGGAGCCAGCATCCTTCGCCGGAGGAGTGAACCCACGAAGCTACTAAGTAAAAATATGCCCACCAGTGTCGTCAGGGAAAGTATCGCATCCGAAGCGACAATATTCCATTGGCCCTCAAGGGAGGCATGAATGACGAGTTCTCCGGCCGGTTCCGAGTCTGAAAGGATGGGGCGGTGGATTTCACAATCGGTCATTGTCATGACCGTGCCCATGTGTTGGTGATGTTCCGGCGCTGTGCCGAGCGAAGCGAACAGGCTGCCGTCGGCGCGGTATATGGCTGCCCCGGTAATTTCAGGCATGAGTTTCAGGGAGGCGAGGTTTTCATTGGCGGCTTGCGGGTCATTGAAGTCGAGTGCGGCGACGCTGGCGGCCGCCAGGAGTTTGGACGTTCCCTCAAGGCGTTGCTTGAATTCCTGGCGATATCCATGGATCACAGTAAAGATATTCATGGCTTGGGAAAGAACCAGTGCCATGAGTATGGTGCCCAGGATGATGAGCCGCAGTTTGCGGTCAAGGGAGAGTGATTGCCATTGCTTCAAAACAGGCTTCCCCCGCTGCGCCTGTTTTCTCCGGGAATATCTGGGAAAGTCCCGGATGGTTTGTTTCGCGGAATTGATTTGAATTCCTTGGTCGACCCTCTGTAAATATTTGCCAGAGACATAAGGCGGGAACTGATATGCAAACCTGCCTTGCGTACCGCCTCCGGGTTGATTTGTAACCTGAGTCTCCCCTCGGATTCAATGAAATTGATCATGCCGCCCATGGCGGGCAATTCCGGTGCCTGCCCGATGGTCAGGATCGGATCGGAATCGACTTTCCTGATGATGGCGGCAGCTGTTCTCGATGAGACATTGTTGAGAAACAGAATATCGCATTGGTCCACGGGCCATTGGCGAAGAATGAATTTTCTTTTCTGCCCCGTCTTGGAGGCGTCAAAGTAGGGGGCCAGACTTCGGGCGTCCGTTGCGGCAATGACAATAGGACCGGAAGATTTGTTTGGAGGCCATGATACATACTTTGCCATGCGCTTGATGAACATGGTGCGCAGCTTTTCCATCTCCACTTCTGTCTCTCCGGCAAATGTCGGATTCGGAGTGAAAATATGCAGGAGTACAAGTCCGGCCAGGGCGGCAAGTACGAATAAATGCCTCCGGCTCAGAAGTTCCATGTGGCCCTCACGCTGAATCTGGACTCGTCTTCAAGGGGGGAACTTTTATCGTCGTCGTCGAGAATGTTTTGTCCGAGGAGTTCCAGTTTGAGGGATTCAGTGGCCTGCCATGAAAGCGAGGCATCTATGGTGAAGGCCGAATCGAAATTGTCTTCCGATGGGCAGTCCCGGTAGCGCAAGAGTGTATTGAATCCCACCGAAGGTGCGAGGTCTATCATGGAAAAGAGTTTGGCCTCGTAGATGGGAGCGTCCGAAGGGTTATACCGTGTCCACTGTTCATCTCCTTCGCGCATGTTTTGCACGAGGACACTCAAGGAAGGTCTGATTGTTATGGTATTTCTGGGTTTCCAATCAAGAGAAGTTTCCAGACCATAGGCAGTGCCCCACATATCGTTGTTGGTGCTGGCCGTATAGGTGCTTTTATCATAGCTGATATGTGCCATATTGTCGTAATGATTGACATATGTGCTGAGGTCAAATGTTAATTGAGGGGAGAATATTTGGCGGTAGCCTGCTTCAAGGGAGTAGAGTCTTTCGTTTTTCAGCCCTCCTGAGTTGTCCAGTGTGTAGGTATGTCCCTTGTAGTCGAGTTTATACCGTCCGTCTTCGGTCCATCGGTCTGGAGAGCGTTGTGCATGTGACGCGGCAATCCAGAATTCGTGGTCGTCTTTGGTGTACAGGAGCCGGGCTGTAGGTTGCAGCCCGAGAAATCCGGTAGCGCGGTAATCAACCTTGAAACCAAAAATGAGAAACAGGTCATCAGCGTGCAGGGTTATCCTGTCCTGAACGAAGGCGTTGGAGTCAAATCGGCTTTTTTTGTCCTCCGTCATGTGAATATGTTCCGAATTGTCGAACTTGTCCCAGGCAATCCGTCCCCCAATACCCCATGTAAAGCGGTGGGAGCCAGCTTGTTCCATGGCGTACAGCACTTCCATGTCCGCAACATTTACAAGGCCGTCCAGGTCTCCCATGGTGACGCTTTCTGCAGAATAGGAGGTGCGAAACCGTATTCCGGCGTCAAGTCCCGTGGTTCGGTCCCATGTAAATTGCATGAAACCGGCACTGTTGTCGTTGGAACCGCCGCTTGGGTGTTTGGGTTTGATAATCCCGGAGCCGCGCTCCGACTGTGTGGAAGCGACCATGCTTTCAAAGGAGAGCGTGTCCGTAAAGGCATTGTCCCAATCCACGCGGATTCCGCCACTGCCCTGTTTCCATTCCCGTGTGCTGCGGACCGAACCGTGCGGGGAATGCATGTCCATTCCGTCATAATAACTACCCTTGGTAAAGAGGGCTACGTCCGTGGAGTCCCCGACAGGCATTCCATAGCTCAGACTTTGTTCCATGCCGTCGGTACCTACGCGGGTTACGCTGGTACCGCCGTTCATTTCTTTCGCCGTCTTGGTAATGATATTGATGACGCCGTTAAAGGAATCGGAACCCCACAGGCTGGTCCATACCCCGCGAACCACTTCAATGCGTTTGATATTGGACATGGGGACGGACTGGTTGCCCCAGAAAACTCCGGTAAAGGTGGGGGAGGTGATGGGGCGTCCGTTGACCAGTATCAGCTGTTTGTTGCCGAACATGTTGCTGAAGCCGCGGATGCCGATAGCCCATTTGTCCGTATCCTTGCGGGTTACGTGAACCCCGGGCACCAGACGTAAAGCTTCCGGGATAGTGGTGGCGCCCGAACGGGCGATGTCTTCTTCGTCAATGACGGTTACTGCCCCCGCAACCCGGGATAGTCGATCCGGGCGGCGGGACGCGGTTGTAACCTTCACTTCCATGAGTTGGGCGATGTCCATGGCCTCAAGTTGTTCCTGCTCTTCGGCCTTGGCTGGGACCGTTCCCAACGCCAAGACAAGCAACATGAATATCGCGCAACCCCGAAGGATCATTTTAGTGCTCCGTCTCGCCACAGGCAACCATGAGATAGCCGCGCCCGCGAATGGTCTTGATGCGGATGGAACCGCCGAGTTTCTTTCTTAGGTTGCTCATGTGGACGTTAAGAACGTAGTCGTCGATATCCGCTCCCTTGCCTAAAGCCTTTTCCATGAGCACTTCGCGCTCTACAATGGCTCCCATACGCAATCCAAGTTGCTCGAGGATGCTGAATTCCGCGCCGGTCAGGTGGACTTCTTCGCCTTTCATGGTTGCGATTCTGGCAGCAAGATCAATGGTTAAATCCTCTACGACTATTTGTGTTTTTCCCGCCTCCGGGGTGTGGACAGTCATGGTGCCGGAATTTTCGTAGCGGCGAAGCACGGCACGCATGCGGGCCAGTAATTCCCGAAGGGGGAACGGCTTGGACACGTAATCGTCAGCTCCCATTTCAAGACCGACAACCCTGTCGATTTCCTCTCCGCGACCGGTCAGCATTATTACCGGCACCATGGATTCGGCGCGAATCTGTCCCAAGACATTAAAGCCGCTGGTGTCCGGCAACATGATGTCAAGGATGACCAGATCGTATTTGCCGGCCCTGAAGCGATCCAGGCCTTCGGCAGCCGAGTAGTCCGTATCAAGCGTGTACCCCTCTTTGGCCAGATAGGCTGAGAGCATTTCGCCCAATTCGGGATCATCATCAATAAGTAATATAGAGTTCATTATGTTCCCCCTTGATAATCATTATATATGTTTAAGTTAAAAAAGTGAAAAAGAACATCAATAAGTAAGCATAAAGTTTATTAAGAAACATAAAGATATATTAGTATAAACAAAGATGCAACGTCACCTCCGAATGGGAATTTTTTTCCCGGCATGAACGTTATGCAGTTTTGGACCGTATATATTGTGTAGGAAAAGAATTTTCCATGGTGGAAAGTTCGTGTTGCAAGGAAGCAATAGAAACCTATTTACATGGAGGTAATTATGTCCCTGGTAGTCAACAACAACACAATGGCCAACTCTGCCGCTCGTCACCTGAACGATGCTTACTCGGCTCTCCAGTCTTCCACCGACAAGTTGTCTTCCGGCCTTCGGATCAACTCGGCTTCGGATGATGCTGCGGGCCTGGCTGTTCGGGAGCTCATGCGTTCGGACATCTCCACTCTGCAGCAGGGGGTGCGTAATGCCAATGATGGTATTTCCATGATCCAGACCGCAGATGGCGCGCTGTCCGTTACCGATGAAAAGCTCATCCGTATGAAGGAATTGGCTGAGCAGGCCGCTACCGGTACTTACACCGATGAGCAGCGTGCGCTCATTGACGATGAGTACCAAGCCATGGCTTCGGAAATCACCCGAATTGCCTCGGCTACCGATTTTAACGGCATCTATCTGCTCAACGGCAACCTGTCCGGCGATGGCATTACCATCCACTTCGGTACTGGTAACGACGAAGCCGAGGACAAGTACACTGTCCAGATTGGTGATTGCACGGCTTCGGCTCTCGGTGTCGGCTTGCAGAGCGGAACTGGTGCCGGTGCTACCGTTTCCACGCAAACCCAGGCCCAGGAGGCTTTGGATGCACTTGATGCAGCCATCGTTTCCAAGGACACCATCCGTGCGAACCTCGGTTCCATGGAGAACAGGCTGGATGCCACCATCTCCAACCTCGAAATTCAGGCGGAGAACCTGCAAGCTGCAGAATCCCAGATTTCGGACGTGGATGTGGCAACCGAAATGACCGAATATTCGGCACAGCAGATCATCGCGCAGTCCGCAGTTTCCATGCTTTCGCAAGCAAACTCGCTGCCGCAGATGGCTCTGTCTCTCATTCAGTAATAGTTCCATTATATCGGTCGAGGCCCGGTTCGCCGGGCCTTTTTTTTGCCCGCGCAACCGCAACGGTGTTCTTTATGGATTTTCCCTCTCTTTGTAGTCCTGCCTAAGCTTTCTTTGGTTACGTTCGTTCATGTTTTTTCAGCCTTTGCTTCCTCGGGTTTCCTGTCGCCTTCTTTTTGAGCAGGCTTTTTAAATTAAGAAAAATATTTTTCATCAATGAAAATTGATATTGTTACGAGTGTCTTTATGTTTAATATAAAAAGAATACTATTCTTTTTATATTATTAATACTGGTAGGCATCTGCATTGCTTCTCTCTAGTCACGAGGAAAATGATGCAGGTAAAATTAGAATATATAGAATTAGGTAAAGACCTAGATCATGCTGAAATTCTATTTCAGCAGTATTCTAATCTTATATACAAATATATCATTCAGTTTGTTCGTATAAACGGGATCAAGATTGAAATTAATGAATACGATGATATATTTCAGGAAATAGCATTAAAGCTTATAAAAAATGGATATATAGATAGTTTCGATGAAAAAAGAAGCTCAATAAAAACATGGCTTAGTATTATATCAAAAACAAGTGTCATTGATTACATGAGAAAAAGAAATAAACAGTTCAATGAAGTAAATGTAGATATATATGAAAACGAACTGTCATTTGAACACAAGAGTAATGATCTTGATTTGCCAAAAGGGTTGCTCACAGAACGGCAGGAACAAGTGATCAATATGTTTTTTGTAGATGGTTTTGAAGCAAAGGAAATAGCGCAACGTCTGCAAATATCGTCCAAGACGGCTCGCAGCATTAAGCATCAGGCACTTGAGCGGCTTCGCAACCATCTTGGCGTAGCAACAACGGACTCCTCAAGGAGGGCATCATGAGCGTCGACGTCACCAGTTACCTGAACGCCACGTCATCGAGTTCAAGCAGCTCGAGCAGCAGCTCGAGTAGCAGCTCTTCGGGCACGGATATCGATTACAACGATTATCTGACCCTGCTTGCCACGGAATTGCAATATCAGGATCCGACCGAACCCATGGATAACACGGAGATGATCAACCAGTTGACCGAGTATTCCCAACTCGAACAGCTGACCGCCATGACCGAGTCCTTGGACGAGGTGTCGGAAAACATAGAAGACATGATGAATACCACCTCGCTCAATTATCTGGGCAAGGAAGTGCAGGCCGTGGGTAGCTCTGTGGTGGTGGACGACGGCGAGGTCACGCCATTGGGTTATGTCCTCGGGGATGACGCCCAGTCCGTGACATTCAATATTTATGACTCGTCGGGAAGCATCGTCGATACTGTCAAGCTTGGAGAGACCGAGGAAGGCGAGCATCTGCTTCAGTGGGACGGTGAAGATAGCGACGGCAACGATGTGGAAGACGGCACGTACTATGTGTCGGTCACCGCAGTCGATTCCGACGATAACAGCGTCACCACCAGCACGACGGCATCGGGAACGGTCGTTGCGGTAACCCAGTCAAGTTCCGGCGTCATTCTCACATTGGATGATGGCCGCCAAGTCAACATGCTCAACGTGGCGACCACAACCACGCCATCGAGCACGTCCGACGATAGTGAGAGCTAAAAACATTTTTCACAGGAAAAAAAGGAGTCGAAAATGAGCGTCAGCGGTGCAATGTACACAGGCATTTCCGGCATGAAGGCCCAGAGTGAGGCTACTTCTGTAGTCAGTAACAACCTTGCCAACAGTACCACCACGGCATTCAAAAGTTCTTCGGTGCAATTCGAGGACGTATTTTATTCCACGGTGTACGCTGGAGGCAGCGTGGACCAGGTCGGTCACGGTGTAACCACGG
>Ga0207831_100654_pt1 | contig 9816 bp, 9 predicted proteins | sample TtanPargueraPR_7_FD_187741 | JGI IMG/M metagenome (GOLD analysis project Ga0207831, IMG submission 187741) | Aerobic enrichment media microbial communities from Bioluminiscent Bay, La Parguera, Puerto Rico - Tt and M1 (2) (SPAdes) | ecosystem: Environmental > Aquatic > Marine > Unclassified ... | reverse complement strand
CGACACGCTGGACACCTTTTTCGAGTCCAGCTGGTATTTCCTGCGTTACTGCGACGCCCGCAACAGCGAGGCGCCGTGGGACAAGAAAAAACTGGACTACTGGATGCAGGTGGACCAATACATCGGCGGCATTGAACACGCCATCCTGCACCTTTTGTACGCACGCTTCTTCACCAAGCTGCTGCGCGACCTCGGCTACGTAACCAAGGGAGAACCGTTCGCCAACCTGTTGACACAGGGCATGGTGCTCAAGGACGGGGCCAAGATGTCCAAGTCCAAAGGCAATGTGGTCGGTCCCGGCGAGATGATCGCCAAGTATGGCGCGGACGCCACCCGGCTGTTCATCCTTTTCGCGGCTCCGCCCGCCAAGGAACTGGAATGGTCGGATCGCGGCATTGAAGGTTCGTTCCGCTTCGTGAACCGCCTGTGGCGGCTGGCTGAGGATCTGGAACCGGTTCTCTCGGCTGTGGAACCGTGTTCCTTCACCGACCCCAAGTCCGACGAAGCCAAAAACCTGCGTCGCAAGGAGCATGACACGGTTCGCCGCGTCACCCGCGACATCGAAAACGAATTCCAGTTCAACACGGCCATTGCTGCAATCATGGAGCTGGTCAATGAGATATACGGCTGCAAGGACAAGCTTCGGAACAGTGAACCGGCTGCCCTGAGTTCCGCGGTAGCCACGACGCTGACTCTGCTCTCCCCGGTCACGCCGCACGTTTGTGAAGAACTGTGGTCGGCACTCGGGCATGACAAGATGCTGGTGTCCCAAGCCTGGCCCGAATATGACGAATCCGCTCTGGTCAAGGACGAAGTTACCGTTGTCATCCAGGTCAACGGCAAAGTGCGCGGCAAAATAACCGTTGCCAACAACACGCCCAAGGACGAAACCGAAAGAATCGCCATGGAGCAGGAAAATGTCGCCAAACACCTGGAGGGCAAGACAATCCGCAAGGTCATTGTCATCCCTAACAAGCTGGTGAACATCGTGGTCGGATAACCCGTCACGATTACAAAAAGATCATAATCCCTGGCATGTTTTTCATGCCGGGGATTATTTTTTAGGATCTCTGACAATGACTGTCGGGGAAATACCCTTCTCTTTGGAGAAAAGAGATTTTGAAAAATATTGGTTTAAAATCCGTGGACGGCGTATGCTCGATTTCCAGAGAGGGCGACCGGGCCTGACCAAGGCTGTCAATTTGCCCCTTGCACACTATGGAAATGCAAACTTTCAAGGAGTCTTTCATGAATAACGATTTCACTTTCTTCATTCCCACCCAGGTACTTTTTGGCCCCGGCAAAATTCGGGAACTGGCAACCATGAAAATGCCGGGCAAAAAAGCTCTCGTTGTTATCAGCGCCGGGAAATCCATGAAAGCAAACGGATACCTGGATACCGTTCTCGACGGCTTGCACAAGGCCGGAGCAGAGACCGTGCTCTTCGACAAGATCCTGCCCAACCCGATCAACGACCACGTTGCCGAAGGCGCAAAGCTTGCCCGCAGGGAAAACTGCGATTTCGTGGTCGGACTTGGTGGCGGCAGTTCCATAGACTCAGCCAAAAGCATTGCCATCATGGCCGTAAACCACGGTGAATACTGGGACTACATCAACAGCGGCACCGGGGGCGGGAAACCGGTTGAAAACGGAGCGCTTCCCATCGTGGCGATTCCTACTACGGCAGGCACGGGAACCGAAGCTGATCCGTGGACTGTCATCACGAACACGAAAACGCAGGAAAAAGTCGGTTTCGGCCTGACGCCGGAAACCTTCCCGGTATTTTCCATCGTGGACCCGGAACTCATGTCCACGGTTCCTCCGCGTCTCACCGCCTTCCAGGGCATGGATGCCTTTTTCCATTCGGCAGAGGGGTATATCGCCACATGCAGTCAGCCAGCCAGCGATGCGTTCGCCCTTGAAAGCATGCGCATCATCAATGAATACCTGCCCAGAGCCGTCAAGAACGGCACGGACATGGAAGCGCGGAGCGCCCTGGCCTGGGCCAGCACCCAGTCCGGTCTGGTGGAATCAACCTCCAGTTGCACGTCCGAACACTCCATGGAACACGCCTTGAGCGCATTTCACCCGGACCTTCCGCACGGAGCAGGACTGGTACTGCTTTCACGCGCCTATTTCTCGTTCATGGCAGAGAAATGTCCTGAACGTTTCCCGGCCATGGCTCAAGCAATGGGCGTGGACGTAAACGCCTTGCCCGCAAACCAGCAGGCCTCGGCTTTTGTTCCCGCCTTGGAAAAACTGATCGAAGATATCGGGTTGGGCGAAATGACCCTTGAGGAATACGGCGTTGAGAAGTCCGAGGCTCCGGCACTGGCGGACAATGCCATGGACGCCATGGGATTCCTGTTCACACTTGATCCCTACAAACTGTCCCGCGACGAAGTCATCAGCATTTTTGAAAACAGCTTCAGCAAATAAATGAAAACCCCCTTGCTTGTAATGGTGCAAGGGGGATTCCTTTACGCACACTACATGCGAACAGAACCGCACAATCCGTTCCTGCCAACCCCACATTCTTGCATATTTCCAGAAAATCGAGGTTTTCTCCTGTGACCAACGCGCATTTACTCCTGCAGCTTTTCCCGATATCATCTCCCAACATATGCTTTTCCCCGGAGAATACATGAAAATCATTCGAACACTGTGTCTTTTTCTTTTTTTTATAGTTCTTGCAGGCTGCGGATATTCATTCCCGGACGGCTCGACTTCCAGCCTCCCGGATCAATACAGGTCTCTGGCCATCAACAAGGTCGAGCACCCCACTCTCCAATCCTGGCTTGAACCACGGCTCCGCTCACTCCTGCGCGACGAACTCAACCGCCGGGACTGGGTGACGTGGACATCCAAAAAAAACGCCCGGGCATGGATTAATATCGACGTTGAGCGGTACTACAGGCAGGCCGCCGTAACAGGCAATTCGGACGAAACCCTGCGTTCCGAGGCCAGCATCAAAATGTCGGCAACTATCATTTCTCCAGCGGACGGCCATGTGATCTGGAGTTCCGGGACCATCAGTGAATCATGGCCCTACTATGGCGGCGAAGAGGAAGAAGCCGACATGGAAGTAACGGCCTTGGCTATCCAACGCCTGGCCCGCCAACTTTCACAGAACTATTGACGGAGATCTCATGGCTCGCCCCCGGTATTCATTTTTCATCTGCCCGGACCCGCAGATGCTTTCCAACACCATCGCAAAATCGCTGGATGGATCCGGCACATCCGACTGGAAACGGAAAGCATTCTGGGGTGATGATGACGACCCGTTGCCGCAAAGCTTCTGGCAGGAACTGACCATCAAGGGACTTTTCTCACAGCCCAAGGCTCTGGTTGTTCGCCGCGCCCACAAGCTCAAAGCCGAACAATGGAAAAAACTCAATCAGGCATTACGCACGGTCGGTTCCGACGTCTGGCCTTTTTTCTGCCTTGAAGGTGCGTGGCGCGGCAAAACACCACCTGTCCCGGCCCATGTGAAACGGCTGGACATTTTCAAGCACGCATCAAAATCCGGATGGGTATGGGAATATCCGGGCCTTGACGAAAAAGACCTGCGCAGTTTTGTCGACGAATGGGCAAAGCGAAACAACCTGACGCTGGACAGGGGCGTGTTGCAGGCGTTGGCTTCAGCCCTGCCCACGGATGCCGTGGCAGCCCGACTTGAGCTGCAAAAGCTGGAGCTTGCCGTGGAACCGGGAGAAACAGTCACCCGGCAGCACGCGGAGTTGGTGGCTCCTTCCGGAGAAATGGAATTCTTCGAACTTATGGACGCATTGGGCAAGCAGGGCGCCGAAGCCGCCGTATGGAAACGCGTGCTTGAGGATCACCTCAAAAAATCATCGGACCGCATGATCTTCAACCTTATCGGCTATCTGGCCAGTCAGGCCCGAATGTACTGGATGCTCATGAGCGGCGAGGAATCAAAGGTCAAGGCCCATCCATACGTCAAAAAAATCAAGACCCCGGTGGCTCGCCGCCTTGGGCGGGAAGGCGTGGCCCGGATGATAGATTTGGCGCTGGACGCTGAACTGAGCATTAAGACCGGCACACGAAACCCCGAGGAAGTCCTTGATTTCCTGGTCGCCGGGCTAATCAGTCTCTTCCGTCCGCCGGGACGTGCATGAGACCGGTATTAGAATCTTACGGAAATCATTCCAAACCTACGACCGTCCCACTACCTTATGAGTGAAACACCGCACTACGCAGGACATCGGCAGCGGCTCAGGCAACGATTGGTGCGCGACCCGCGTTCGCTGGCCGACTATGAAATTCTGGAACTGGTGTTGGCTTCGGTGTTGCCGCGCAGAGACACGAAACCGTTGGCCAAGCAACTGATTGAACGATACGCCTCGCTTGCGGCGGCTCTGGCCGCACCGCCCGAAGAGCTGGCGGAATACAAGGGAGTGGGACAGGCAGTAACGGCCCACTGGCACCTGTTGCAGGAAATACAGGCAAGGCTTGCCGAATCCATGCTGGGACAGGCGGAAGTGCTTTCAACGGTGGAAGCGGTGGCCCGGGCAGGCATGGCCAGATTAGGCTCCAAACGCACCGAAGAATTCTGGGTAGCCCTGCTGGACAGCAGCAACAGGGTCATCGAATGGGACAGGGTCAGCGCCGGAACCGTGGACAGGGTGGACGCTTATCCGCGAGAGATTCTGGCCCTCGCCTTGAAACGGCAGGCACGTTCTTTGATCCTCGTCCATAACCACCCGGGCGGCGACCCGACGCCTTCCGAGGAGGACAAGATTCTGACGCTGGGTGTAGCCCGCGTTGCGGATACGCTGGAGATACTGGTCAGAGACCACGTCGTGGTAGCGGATACGGGATATTACAGTTTTCACGAACATGGCCTGCTTTGACCCCGGCAGGCATGGAGGCTGCATGAATCAGGTACTGGTGTCAGTGCAAGGAATGGTACAGGGAGTGTGCTTTCGGGCTTGGACCATGGATCTTGCCGCGCGCCTTGATTTGAAGGGCTGGGTACGCAACACCCCGGATGGCAGTGTGGAAATTCTGGCGCAGGGAAAGGATACATCACTGAAGAAACTCATTGAACTCTTGCGGGAAGGGCCGGTTTTAGCGCGCGTATCCCGGGTTGACGCAGAACATGGAGTTGCGAAAGAAAAATTCGACAAATTTTCCGTCAAATACTGAAAAAAACCGCTTCATGGCCTCTTGCCAACAGGAAATGTGGCCTTATGATAGAAGATTGACATTAAATCACGCTGAAAACGAGGTCCATCACCTTGAAAAAGAAAAAAAAGACTCCGATAAAACCGCTCAAACTGCGTAAAAAACAGCACCAAGGCGGAGAGACACAACAAAAGCAGCCCGTAAAAAAGGCTCAAGGCAAGCCTGCAGACAAGGCTTCCCAAGGACTGCCGGATCTCATCGAGGCCTTGACAGCCGGCCCGGGGGGCAGCGCGATCTTCCACGACAGTGAGGATGGAAACGGCGTGCAGTCTCTCGATCTTCCCTCCGAACTTCCGGTTCTGGCCGTGAGGGACATCGTGGTGTTCAATTACATGATCCTGCCCCTGTTCGTAGGACGCGAAAAATCCGTGAAGGCCGTGGACGCAGCTCTTTCCGGCGACAGATATATCCTCATCCTGACCCAAAAGGACGAGTCTGTGGACGACCCCGGACCGGACGACCTGTATCAGGTGGGTACGGTCGGCATGATCATGCGTATGCTGAAAATGCCGGACGGCAGGCTCAAGGTTCTGGTACAGGGCTTGGCCCGGGCAAAAGTGCGCCGGTTCACCTCCCACGATCCCTACCACATTGTGGAAGCGGAACCTCTGCTGGAGCAGGAAAGCATCGAGATGACTCCCGAACACGAAGCGTTGATGCGCTCCTCACGGGAACAGAGCGAAACGATATTGGGGCTGCGGGGCATCTCCTCCAGCGACATCATGAGCGTTCTTAACAACGTGAACGATCCCGGCAGACTGGCCGATCTCATCGCATCCAACCTGCGCATCAAGGTTGCCGACGCCCAGGAAATTCTCGAAAGCTACGATCCCATTGTCCGGCTGGAGAAGGTCAACGACCAACTCGTCAAGGAAGTGGAAGTGGCCTCCATGCAGAACAAAATTCAGGCTTCCGCCAAGGAAGGCATGGACAAGGCTCAACGCGATTTCTTCCTTCGGGAGCAACTCAAAGCCATCAAACGGGAACTGGGCGACGAGCATGACGACAACGAAGACATCGAAGATTTCCGCAAGGGAATTGAGTCCTCCGGCATGCCCAAAGATGTCATGAAAGAGGCGTTCAAGCAATTGCGCCGACTGGAGTCCATGCACTCCGAGTCGTCCGAAGCCACGGTCATCCGCACCTATCTGGACTGGATGACCGAACTGCCGTGGAAAAAAATTTCCCGGGACCGGCTGGACATCAAAAAAGCCAAGACCATTCTGGACGAAGATCACTTTGATCTGGACAAGGTCAAGGAACGCATTCTGGAATACCTTTCCGTGCGCAAGCTCAATCCCAAGATGAAAGGCCCCATTCTCTGTTTTGTAGGCCCTCCGGGTGTGGGTAAAACCTCGCTGGGACGTTCCATTGCGCGCAGCCTCGGACGCAAGTTCCATCGCATGTCCCTTGGCGGCATGCGTGATGAAGCCGAAATTCGCGGTCACCGCAGAACGTACATCGGCTCCATGCCCGGCCGCATCATTCAGGCCATCAAGCAATGCGGCACGCGAAACCCGGTCATCATGCTGGACGAAATCGACAAGCTCGGCTCGGACTTCCGGGGTGATCCATCTTCGGCCCTTCTGGAAGTACTGGACCCGGAGCAGAACTTCGGATTCACGGACCACTACCTGAACGTGCCCTTTGACCTTTCCAAGGTCATGTTCATCTGCACGGCAAATGTGCTGGACACCATTCCCGGTCCGCTGCGCGACCGCATGGAGACCATTCGCATCCCGGGATATACCGCACAGGAAAAAAGCGAGATTACCAAGCGCTATATCATCCCCCGTCAAACCCGTGAAAACGGTCTCAAGGATGGGGAGATGACCATCAGCGACGCCTTGGTAGCGCGTATTATTCGTGAATATACCCGGGAAGCCGGACTGCGTAATGTGGAGCGGGAAATCGGCACGGTATGCCGTAAAATGGCCAGAAAAAAAGCCGAAGGCGAAAAGGGACCGTTCAAGGTTACGGCCAAGAACCTTTCCAAGCTGCTTGGCCCTCCCCGTTTCATTGACGATGAAAAGGAAAAGACATTGCCTGCCGGCGTGGCCATGGGATTGGCCTGGACTCCTGTCGGCGGCGAAATGCTGCATGTGGAAGTGAGTTCCATGCCCGGCAAAGGCAAACTCATACTTACCGGCAAACTGGGCGATGTCATGAAGGAATCCGCACAGGCGGCCCTTTCCATGGCCCGTGCCAAGGCGGATGTGTACGGCATTGATCCGGATTTCGCCGAAAAATTCGATATCCACGTACACGTGCCTGCAGGGGCAACCCCCAAAGATGGACCATCCGCGGGTGTAACGCTGGTCACGGCCCTGATATCTGCCCTGTCCAACACCCCGGTGGACCCGGACGTGGCCATGACCGGAGAAATCAGCCTGCGTGGTCGGGTTCTGCCCGTTGGCGGCATCAAGGAAAAAATTCTTGCGGCAGTTTCCCGAAACATGAAAAAAGTCATCATTCCTTCCCAAAACAAACAGGATCTTGATGAAATTCCTGCGGAACTGCGGAAGAAAATCAAAATTGTCACCGTGGAGCGGGTGGAAGAAGTCTGGCCGCTGGCAAAAGCCAAATAAACACCAACACAATTCAGAAAAACAGAAAGCCCTGATCCATTTCCCGGATCAGGGCTTTTTCATTTCAAAACACCGGCAATGCCGAGACTGCTGTCCAGCCTCATGCATTGTTTATAATATGTGGAAGAAATGTTTGAGCGGAGTAAGGGATTCCCGCTGTTCCCGCTTCTGGTAATCGGGACTTTTTCCTGCATAGGAAATGTTGAACACCAGATTGAAAGGTTCCGGTTCGTTGAGCACCTGTGACAGTTCATGGCACTCCAACAGCATTTCGGTCTGGTCGAAACTCTCAATCCCGTCCCAGCAGAGTGTCATACCGCCAATGCCCGTTGCCCGGCACACACCGAGAATCTCTCTTGCCCTCATATTTCTGGTAACTTTGCCAAGCTTTATGGGTGAACATTTTTCCCGCACTTCGTCAAAATCCTGCGGCGCACCATCCATGAAGACTTCAAAGCTGAAATGATCGCCGCCCATGATGACTCCGGAGTTGCCATAGACACGGCGAATATTTCTTCCGGTCTTTTTCTCTATCTCGGCCACCACTTCCGAGGAGTCGTCACTGCCCGAAAGGCGCATGAGTACGTCTGCCCAATCCCGGGAGCCATAAACGCGCATCCCGTTCTTGATGGTTACCCGATCCAGATGGATAAGGCCCAGAATGTAATACTCTCCAAGCAGGGAAATTTCCAATTTCATCGCATATACTCTTGTAACATTTATTATTCAGCAGTTTGCCACCGGATATTGGCCGGTCTGAAAAAAATCTGTGATCAGGAAGATGAGTCCCGGCCATGTGTCTTCAAAAGATCGGCGACCTGCGCCCCTGATTCCTTTGAAATCGGCGGTTTTCGATATTTTTCGCGCAGGGCGTCATTCTCAGCAAGGGCGTTGATGAGTTCGCACAAATCCAGGGCAGCATCAAGTTTTCCATTTATCTCAAGCGCGCGGGTCATTGATTGCAGGCATTGCGCCCAGTCATGGCGTTCATAATGTGCCCGGGCAATGTTGTAATACAAATGATCGTCGTCATCGCCCGAAACCCCCAGCGCCTTGGAATAGTACTCCACAGCCTCGTCAAGCAGGTCGGCTTTGCGCAGGGCAATGCCGAATTCGTTGAAAAGGTGCTTGTGTTCCTCCTGAAACGGGGCTTCCATTTCCACGAGTTGGCGGAAAACGGCAGCGGCGTTCTCCCGGTCCTTGCGGTCCGCATAAACGAGGCCCAAGCCGAATATGGCACGAACGTTCTGTTCGTCAACAATCAGGGCTTGCCCATATTCCAATTCCGCCTTGTTCAGCGCTCCGTCTTCCCGGTTCGAATCGCCGCGTTCCAGGGTTTCGTGCAATTCACGCATGGCCGGTCCGACCTTGCCCATATGCAATTCCACCTCGGGGCAATATCCGGACATAAGCTCGTCAAAGGATATGACGGAGGCTTCGCCAACAGGCACGAAATGAGGATTTATTTTTTTTATGGAGTAAGAATGTTCGTCGATCTGTTCAACGTACCACAGGACGCGGGTTTCATGCTTTTTCTGAGTGGTTCCTGTGCCAACCTTGATTTCGCGTCTGGATGAAAAAACGCACTGAAGCATCTCCAGGTCGTTGTCGATTCCCCGACATCCGAAGTCAGGTTCTTCAGCCTCTTGCTGTCGTGCTTTTCCCATCTGTCGCTTCAACATATAGACATGTTTAGGTTATTGTTCAATATATCTGATTTACAGGCAAAAGACTACCGTTAAACACGACTGTTCACAGGATTGTAAATCTTATTGAGTATAGCGGAAAATTCAATGCCCAGCCATCGTTGCAAGAGAGTCTGTTTTTCGCTATGTCAATGCGGCCCTGTTCCGACTTCCGTCTGTCGTGGGGCAAAAAAAATTCGGAGTTGTTTCATGCCCATTTTTGAATACCGCTGCAATGAATGCGGCAACGAATTCGAAGAATTAGTGTTCGATCGTGACGAGTGCCCAGCATGCCCCAAATGTTCATCCGCTAAAACGGAAAAACTCATGTCCGC
>Ga0207831_100651_pt1 | contig 9854 bp, 1 predicted proteins | sample TtanPargueraPR_7_FD_187741 | JGI IMG/M metagenome (GOLD analysis project Ga0207831, IMG submission 187741) | Aerobic enrichment media microbial communities from Bioluminiscent Bay, La Parguera, Puerto Rico - Tt and M1 (2) (SPAdes) | ecosystem: Environmental > Aquatic > Marine > Unclassified ... | reverse complement strand
TTCCATGCCCCTCAATGTATGAGATGTCCCCGCTTCGCATTCCCGCATTGGCCAGTGCCTGGGTGATCAGGGCTTGTTGTCCTGCGGCGCTCGGGGCGGCGTATCCGGCCCGAAGGGCTCCGTCGTTGTTGACCGCATATCCCCTGATGACCCCCAGGACGTTGTCTCCCTGCTCCAGTGCGTCGTGGAGTCTTTTCAGGATGACGGCTCCGACTCCTTCGCCGGTGATGGTGCCAACCGCATCCGCATCGTAGGGACGGCAATGGCCGTCGCCGGACAGGATGCTTCCGGTTTCGGCGAGATAGCCCCAGTGCCTGGGGCTGAATATGGCCGAGGTTATGGCCAGGGCGGTGTCGCAGCTGTAATCCTGCAGGCTTTGGCATGCGGTAGCCACGGCCACGAGGCCGGTGGAGCAGGCTGTCTGGACGTTGACGCTTGGCCCGGTCAGGCCGAGTTTGTAGGAAATCCAGGTGCTCAGGTAGTCCTGTCCGTTGAACAGGGAAGCGGTGAGCGCCTGCATGCCCGTCATGATGCTGTATTCCGGACCGAGGTTGCAGAGCAGGTAGTCGCTCCGGTGTCCGCCGGCAAAGACGCCTGTCAGCCCTTCAAGACGGTCCGGAGCAAGGTTGGCGTTTTCGAAGGCGTGCCAGGCCGTCTGCAGCATCAGCCGCAGTTGCGGATCCATGAGGGTGGCTTCAGCGGTGGTGTAGCCGAAAAACTCGGCGTCAAAGCCGGACACGTCCTTGAGCATGGCCGAGGCCGGGACGAACATGGGGTGCTCCCGCATTGACCGGGGGCACCCATTGGCCTTGAGCGTGTCCTCATCCAGGAAACGAACCGCTTCGTACCCTTCCTTGAGGTTGTCCCACAACTGGTCCAGGGTTGCGGCTCCGTGATAGGTGCCTGCCATGCCCACCACTGCGATGGACTGTTCGTAGGTTTCGCTTTGATAATCGTGAGTGTTCATTGATGATCCATCCGAATGCGGTCGCAAGGCGAGCCGTGGTTATCGTTTCGCCCTTCTAGCCGCCTTTTGTCGTTGCGCTCTGGACGAGGCAACGGCCATGGCGGCCCGGGCTTCTGTTTCGTCCTCCGGGTCTTTTTGCACGGCCTTGGCCATCTCTCTGATGCTGGGGTAATCGAATATGCCGACGCTCCCGAGATCCACATCGAACTCTTCCAGTATGAGTTTGCGGAGACGGGGGACGAGCACGGAGGTCCCCCCGAGTTCGAAAAAGCTGGCGTCGGGAGCCACATGGGGAAGACGCAGCACGCTACTCCATATATGGGTCATGCGTTTTTCCACGGGGCTTGCGGCTAGCGGTTCCGTCTGGTCCGTGTTGGAAAGGATGAGATGGCCCTGCTTGTCATATTCCGGGTTTGCCAGTTCCCGCATGCGGATGGGAACCCGCCTCCCAAGACGCTGCCGCAGGAACGACCGCAGACCGTCTGTCCGGACTCCCGCGGGCGAGAAGACGTCGAGTGCTTTCTGTGGATGAACCGTGTGCCCCGGCTTTTGCATGTACCGGCTGATGTGTGGGCTTTGCGTGTTTATTCCGGCCAGCAGCGTTCCTCCTTCACCGTTGACCGACCGGTGCATCATGGTCAACAGGCTCAGGGTGCCCCGTGCCGCGTCTATGGTAAGGAATCCTCTTTCTTCCATGAGCCGGGCAATGATGTCGTTTTCCTGGGCTGGATCGAGCCACCGCGACCACATGAAACAATGCCATGCTTCGGAGGCGGGCGACTTGGCCGCCTGGTTGTGTACGAAGGCTTCCGCAAGAGCGCTGGCGGGCGCGTAGAGCGCCGAGTCGACGCCTCCCCACAGGGAGAGCACGCTGGAGAACGCGATGCGTGGGCCGCTTCCGCCGCTATTGACGAAAGCGCGTTCGAGATTTTGGAGATGCGTGATGCGTTGCTGCATGCCGCTCGACATTTCCTTTTCGGTCACGTCCCGGAAGCCGCGCTCGCCAGTGTCGGCCGCCAGATGCAGCACCCCGCCGGGAACGATCGGCCCGGCGTTGATTCCCGTAAAGTATCTGGCTCCCTCCTTCAGCGCCGCCTGGAGGGTTTCCGCGTCGTCCAGACGGGCCGGTGCGTAGTGAACGCGCCGGGTCCAATCCGGAATCGAACCGCAGGTCTCTTCGAGAATGGGAAGTACCTCGGCTGCGGGCCTTCTTCCGGTCAGCAGGAAATTGCCTTCGGTCACGCGCAGAAGCTCGGGGAGCATCTCTTTGCCGACTCTGCCGGTCATTCCCGTGCACAAGCAGAAACGGTCGTTCCTGAACGGCAGGATCCAGTCGTCGGAGATTGTCTTGACACCTTTGTCCCAGGGACGGAGCATTGGGACCCAACGTTGGCCGGATCTCCACGCTGAAAGAGGCTCCTGTGGAGCGGCAATCTCCCGCAATATTGAGGCGGCGTTTTCCGCCGAGGCATCATCAATGTCCACGAGGCGGACGAGGGCCCCGGTGTGGCGGGACAGACTTGCGGCAAGTCCCGATACGGCCGAGGTCCATGGCGAGACGCTGGACGACCGGTGCACAGCCTGCCCGTTGATGGTGACAATGATCAAAGTGGCCCCGGTCCCTTCCCGTTCGGCAAGGGATGACATCAGCCCGTACAGCGGACAAAGGGAATCCTTTACCCAGGCCGCATGCTCGGGACCGTTGGTTTGTCCGGGTTCCTCCTCGAGCAGGTAGAGCAGGGACGGACCGTTTTCATTGTCGTTCCCCAGCCGTGTTTTGGCCACTTCCGGGGAGACCGTTTCCACGGCGGTGCCGGAGTCCCCAAGCCGCTTGGCGATGATTTCGAGCAGTACCTTGTTCGTCCCGGTAAGGACAATGGGGTTCTCCCTTGGGGATTCAGGCGCAAAGGGAGTGCCTTCAGGCAGGTTCGCTCTGGTCCATTCCCTGGATGCGAACCAGTTGGGCAGGGTCCTGTGGTTTCCAAGGAGCATGTCGGTTTCGCGAACCTGATCACTGAATTCCCCCTTGAGGAATCGCTTGAGTATGTTGGTCCGCTGGATCTTGCCGAGGAGGGCCTTGGGCACGTCGCTTTCCTCGACCAGAAGGACCTGGGCCGGAACAACGCCGAACTGTGCCGCCAGGGCGCTGTTGATATTGCGGATGATCAATGCCCTTTCCTCGGGAGCGGAGCGCTTGGTGTGCACGAACACGAGTATGTCGTCGTCGTTGGTCTTTTCATTTTTGCAACCGATGACAACGGAAAAGGTCGGCTCCACTCCCTCGATGCCGTCAACGAATCCCTCAATGTCGAACTGGGCGATGTTTTGCCCTTTGATGACCACCTGCTCCTTTTCCCGACCGCAGAAGATGACCTTGTCATCCCGTATCATGGCCAGGTCTCCGCTGATGAACCATCCGTCCCTGGTGAAGCTCTCTGCGTTTGCCTTGGGATTGTTGTAGTACTCCCCGAGCACGGAGGGACCGTTGACCTGGAAGGAGCCGATGTCCCCTTCGGGCAGCGGGGTCCCGTTCCGGTCCGCAATCCTGAATGCGCTGCCGGCCATGGGGCGGCCCGCGTCGATGATGCCTTTGTAGGCGATGTGTGATTCCCCGTCCCAATAGTCGCTCATGGTGAGCAGGGAGGATGTCTCGGACATTCCCCAACTGTGCAGGAGAACGCGGGAGGGCATGCCATATGGCTTGAGGGCCTGCTCCAGGTTTCTGAACGTGGCCTCTCTGGTGTTTTCCGCTGCGGAAATGATGTGTCGAATGCATGAAAGGTCCCAGGATTTGTGGGAGTCTTTGTTGCTTTTTAAGGATTCGTACAATTGTCTCCATGTGAAGTCGGGGGCCCATGTTTGGCTGACGCGATACTGATGGATGACGTCGAGGATCCGTTCGGGTTCGGCCAGGATGTATTGGAAGGAGCAGTATACCTGACGCGCCCCGCACACTGTGGAGTATATGCTGTTGCAGAAAAGGGACGCGACATGGTCGAGGGCCGTCATGGAAAAGGAGGTTTCGTTTTCTATGCTTCCGATGGTTTGTATCTTGGCGTAGATCATGGAGAAGACGTTCCCCGCCGTCAGTGGGGCCGCCTTGGGGGCACCCGTGCTCCCCGAAGTGAAGGCCGTGTAGACGAGAGTGTCCTTCCGTGTTTCGTGGTAGACCGGGGGGCCGTCCAGAGCCTCGCCCTCTTCCAGCAGGTCGTCAAAATAGCGGATTTCGGCATTCTCAAGGGGCATCGATTCATCGCTGGTCGTGATGACGAGGGGCTTCTCGAGGATGGTATGGATGTGGCCCAGGCGCGTGTGCAGCGCTTCGGGGCTCTGTCCGGCAACGGGAGGGATCAGGCCTGTCATGCAGATGCCGCCGAGCAGGCAGGCCCAGGCCAGGGCGTACAGTTCTCTTTCCTCGGCGCAATAAATGATGGCCCGGTCGCCCGCCTTCAATCCGTGACGCTGCATGGCCCGCAAAAGGCTTTTGGCCATTTCCAGGAATTCCTGGCCGGTGTGGCGGGTTTTTTCCCCGTCAATATTGATGAACACCAGCTCGTTGTCCTTGAAGCGTTCCATGTGCTCCCTGAAGGAGATGTTCATCTCCAGGTGGAGCGGGGGGCCGTATGCGACGGATTCCTTGATCGCGGATGTGTCCGTTGTGGTGGTATTGAGACCAAGGGCGGAGTACCTGCCTTCAATCCATAACTGTTCGGTTTTGGGAATTTCCCGCGAGTAATGCATGCTGGATGGGGACGTTGTCCCGGAGGCCAGTCGAAGGGCCGCCTGGAATTTTTCTGCGTGGAGGTCGTCTTCAATGGCCGGAAGGATGTCTTCCGACAGAAGCGGGAGAAGACCGAGGGATTGCCGGTCAACCCATCCTGAATCGGATAGGGGAATGGCTGAAACGGCGACTTGGTAATCGGGCCAATTTCCCGGCAGCCGACCATCGATGTCGGCCAATCGAGCCAACGGACGCATATTGCCTGAATCCGGCACGAACCAGGCAGTGAGTTTGCCCTGCCTGTCTCCGGCAAGGGGAGAGGGCGCAAAGCTCAGGGCCACGGGGATTCCCCCCGAGGCCTTGGACAGGCTGTTTCCCAACAGGTCCAGGTCAAGTGGCAGTCCTTCGTGCCAGATGTGCCCGGTACCGTGGCCCGGGAGGGGAATGCGCATTTTCCCCGGTCCGGCTGATTGCGCCTGAAGACCGCTTCCGAGGTCTATCCGTTTCCCCGGAGCGGAGGTGAAAAGCGTCGGATCGACAGTGCAGGAGATATACTGTTCGTTGCAGCGTATCGCGCGGCACACGTCAAAGGGCGCCGAAGCGTATGCGGTTGTCCCCGATTGCCGGGGCAGCTCCAGGAGAAGAAGGCCGTCGGGAAGGGCTCGTGAGATTTCTTTCAGCGCCGGTGCCGCCGGCAGATTGTTGACCAGGCAAAGGCGCAGCTTGTCCGAAGCCAACCCCCGCAGCAGGGGCTGGAGCTGGTGCGGGGCACGGGTTGTCACCAGGAGTGTTTCGCTTGTCCTTTCAATTGGTTCGTCCGGTGAGCATACGGTTGTCGAGGCTCCAAACTCCTCCGCTGCTTTTCGTATGGATGAAAGAACCGCCGCTGATTCGTCATCGAAAAAGACAACCGTCGAGTCCGGGGTGATGCCGAGGATAGGCGCCAATCCGGGGTAGTGGCCCGTTTTTTTGTCCGAGACGCCCGCTTTTTCCAGTCGGAGGTTCGTGGGAGTCGTGGCTCCGTTTTTATGGATGGCGGAGCAGATGCGGGAGAAAAGATCACCCATTCGCTGGATTGTCTCGTCGCTGAACAATGCCTTGTCGTAACCGATCATGAGTTTCACCTGGTCCTTGCAGTCTGCCGTGATGAAGGCGAGATCGTATGCCAGCCCCTCGGCATGATCGAAGCGATGCTTGAACGGCAAATCAGCGGCAAGCCCCAGATGAGAGAAGAATATTTGTGAGATTGGGAGCCAATCCTGAGAACGCTGGTCGCACAAGTCTCTGATTACGTCACCGAACGGCGTCCCTTGGTAGTCCAGGGCCTGGGCCAGATATTTCCGTGTCTGCCAAAGGGCATCGTCGATGCGGGCCGACGCGTTTAGGGGGATGTTCAGGGCGACTTCGTTGGCGAAGCAGCCGACAGCGGTCTCGGCTCCGGGCATCTGATGACGGTTTGCCATGGGGCTGATCACCGGAATCCGTTCGATGCCGCTGAAGCGGTAGAGAAGGATTCGCATTGCCGTGTGCAGGTATACGAACGGGCTGATGCCCTTTGTCTGAAGGAATTCCCGTATTCCGTCGTCAAAGGGGAGGACGAACATGGTGAAATCGAACGAGCCCTTCTCCCGGTCCGTTGGGCGGATGTGGTCAGTTGGAAGACCGTGCACAGGCGGCAGGTCCCGCAGGCTATCGCGCCAGAAGCGGAGTTGGACTTCGGCATTGGCTGAGGACTCCGCATTTGTTTCCCACCAGCGCAGAAAGTCGCCATACTGCATGGGGAGGGCTTCGGGCAGGGACAGGCCCTTTTCGATGTGATTCAGGAATGACGACAGGTCTCTGAGGACGACCTCCAGTGAAGCTGCGTCGCCTGCCACATGGGGCATGCCGAGAACAACGGTGCTGCCGCCGGAAGGTGCGTTGACAAGCCCAACCCGTAGCGGGGGCTCCCGTTCAAGGTCGTATGGTTTGGAGGTAAAGTCGGCCACCATGTCGCGAACGGCCTGGGAATGCCTGATTCCCGAAATGCCGCCTTGCATCTTGGAGGCCGGGGTGCAAACGGTCGGGGGAACGGATGGATGTTCATTGACGGTTTGCCAGACCGTGCCCGACACATCCGGGGCAAAGGTTGTCCTGAGCATGTCATGTCGGTTGACGGTCCACTCGATGGCTTGCTGGAGTCGTTGCGGATCAATGCTTTTCTCAAAATCGAAGGCTTCGGCTATATTCCGCATTGCCCCGCCAGGCGCGTCGTCGGAATAGGCTCCCCAGAACGGCATTTGATAAGGTGACAACGGCATGGGGGTCTCTTTGGCGCGAGAGGTGCCCTGATGCCTGTTCGAACCGCCTCCCTTTGCCACAAGAGGCAGGAGATCTGCCTGCGCGGCCTTGAGGGCTTGGCGCAGCCTTGGTTCCACTTCCCCGTTTCGGGCCTGGATGATGAGTTTGTCCGCTTCGGCGGACAGCATGATATCTTTGGATTGGCATTCCTTGAGCAATTGCAGCAACGTCATTGCAGTCCCCCTTCCGCCTTGTCGGTGGTTTCCGTTATTTGTCGCATGGCATGTCCACTGATGAGTTCCACGAGCTCCGATAGGTCCGCGAAGATCGGCGTATCGAAAATGTCCTTTACCTTTAGAGTGATATGGAAATGCTCCCTGATGAGGGAAGCGAGGCGGATCGCCAACAGCGAATGCCCGCCGCAGGTGAAGAAGTCGGCTTGCCGATGGGAAACAGGGCGGCCGAGCAGGGTTTCCCAGATCGAGGCCATGGTCTTCTCGGTTTCGGTCTTCAGGTCGTTGTCCGTGTCTGCGGGCGGTTCCATCAGGTCGGGGATCGCTTTTTCCAGTTTGTGGTAATGCTTTTTGCCGCTGTCCGTCCTCGGGATGCCTGGCACCTCGACAAAACGGGAGGGCATCATGGCTCCGCCCAGACTGTTGCGGAGTTCCCGGCGAAGATCATCCATGGACAAGCTGCCGGAGTCGTGGAGAACCACGCAGGCGGCCAGTTGCGTTTGCAGTCCGTCTCCGACGGCGAAGACCGCTGCTTCCCGGACACGGGGGTGCCGCTGCACCACCTGCTCCACATCGCCTGTTTCTATTCGTTGACCCCGAATTTTTATCTGCCTGTCGCGGCGTCCGAAGCCGATAAGTTCCCCGTCCTCGGTCCACATGCCCACGTCCCCGGGGGCGAAAAACCTCTGTCCGTCATGCGTGAAAAAGCGTGAGTCGTCGTTGTCCAGGTACCCCGGGGTCACCGAGGGACCGGCGATGGCAATTTCCCCGAGCATGCCATGCGGCAGCGGCATGCGGGCCGGGCTCATGATTTCAATGCGGTTGTTGGGCATGGGACGCCCCAGGGGTATTGATCGGACGGGTTTCGCTTTTGGCGGTTTTACGGCGCAACTGACGATGTCGGCCGTCACCTCGGTGCTGCCGTAGTAATTATGCAGAGTGCATCCGGGCAACAACGTATAAAAGGTCTCGGCGATACCGGCCGGAAGCCGTTCTCCCGAAGCCATGACGTGCCTGAGGTGGCCGAGTTTGCGGTCATCCGATTTCAGGACTTCCAGAATTCCTTGGATTAGGGATACCACGATCATTGCACGGGAGATTTTCCAATGGTCCAGATGGTCCACCAATTTCTCCACGTCGGTTTCGTCGGCCTCGGAAAGCACGTACAGCGGGATACGCTTCAACAGGGGTTGGAAAACCTCGCAAAAGGCGTCGATAAAGGCGGTCCGGGCCTTGGCCATGCAGGCTTCTCCCCGGTTATAGGGAACGACATGCCAGTCGCCTTCCAGCCGGTTGATCCAGTTGCCGTGAGTCAGGCGGACGCCCTTGGGCCGCCCCTCGGACCCTGAAGTGAAGAACAGGCATGCCTCGTCGTCAGGGGTTGGCGAGGCCAATCTCCCCGACTTATGGAGTTCATTTTGTTCAGGGAAGGATAACTGGCGCACTTGGTCCACGGCCAGCACGTCCCTGTTTTGGAGAACTTCGTGTCCGGCCATGGCGGACTCGCTCAGGATCAGGGCGGCTTCCCCCATGTCCAGCATTTCGCGCATGCGCTGCGGAGGTGTCGATACGGGGAGCAGTATAAAGGGGGCAGCGCATTGTTGGGCGGCCAGCATGGCTGCGGTCAATTTGATCCCCCTTTTCATGAGGATGCCGACTCGCTGGCCCGGGGCTAGGCCTTTATTGAGCATGGCGACGGTCATGCTGTCGGCCAGCAGACGAAGTCCCTCAAGGGTGCAGGTTGCGGACGCCTGTGGCCCGCTGGCGGTGGAGACGGTTTCCGTGATGGCGGTGAAACCGGGCGCTTCCTCCGCGACCGCGTAGAAGTATTCAAGCAGATTTCGTCGTTTCGGATGGAAGTCCATGGGGAAGAATCTGTCTTGCGCGCGAGCCTCGTCGTCTTTGGTGGCGGGTGACAGGGACCAGGCAGGCAGGTCCGGGGTTTCAGCCACCTGTTCGAGCATGTGGATGAACCGCCGCATGAAATTGCGTACCGGTTTCCGGCGGAGTTTGTCCGAGTTGAATACCATCACCATTCGGGCACCTTCTGCGGTCATGGAAACGGAGGCCTCCAGGTCAATGCTCGTCCTGTACTGTCTCGCGCCCATGGGGGTGAAGACCATGCCGCCCGCCGTCATGGGCTGGGCAGGAGTGTTGTCCAGGGTAAACGCCATGCCGAAAAGCGGGAGTTCATCGCCATGCCGGACCGGGGCGATGGCCCGAACAAGGTCCTCGAAGGGAAGAAGCGACGTATCTATTGACTCCGAAAGTTGCCGCATGGTTGATCGGATCGCCTTGACCATGGACTGGCCAGGTTCGAATTGCAGACGCAGGGGGGCGGGGCATGTCATGGAGCCGAGCATGTCTTCCAGCCCCGGCAAGGCCCTTGCCGCGACATAGGTGCCGAACTGGGCCGTATCGGAGTGATTGTAGGACGCGGCCAGCAAGCCGAAGACGGTGCTCATCACGGCAAAGGAGGTGGTGCCGCTTCTTTCACTTAAACGGGCTATGCCTTCCATTACGTGTTGGGGAATGCGTTCCTCCACGAAGCATTCGTCGTTCCGGTCGCCCTGTGGCGCGGCGTTGACGGAGACGGCATCCGTGATAACCGAAGGGAGACCGTCCGGGGGGAGTTTTTGCGAAGCGAACGAAG
>Ga0207831_100650_pt1 | contig 9872 bp, 4 predicted proteins | sample TtanPargueraPR_7_FD_187741 | JGI IMG/M metagenome (GOLD analysis project Ga0207831, IMG submission 187741) | Aerobic enrichment media microbial communities from Bioluminiscent Bay, La Parguera, Puerto Rico - Tt and M1 (2) (SPAdes) | ecosystem: Environmental > Aquatic > Marine > Unclassified ... | reverse complement strand
ACTACTGGGAGCTGATCCAGGCAACCCATCTCAGCACCTACGAACGCGAACGCACGACATACAACGACGAGATTTTCCACGTCGAAGGCGACGACAACCTGCTCCCTCTGCCGTCCACCGGAGTGAAAGCGGCGCTGCTGGATGTGGACCTGACAGTGTATACCGATATCGCGGTGCCGGATGGCGCATCGCTGGTGATCAATGGCTTCGACGAGGGGCCGGCCGGGTATTCGAATACCACGATGCTGTTCGACGCGGGCACGGGATTCACCGTGTACGGTGAACTGATCACGATGCAGACACAGTATCAGAATGAATTCGTTTACCTGCAGTCCCTCTCGGACACGCCAGCGGCGGGGGACTGGAACGGCGTGCATTGCGATCAGTCGTCGAGTCTGTGGTTGAATCGCTTCAATGTTCTATATGCCGTCACGGGGCTCTTCATCGATGGCTGTGCTGATGTCGAAGGGTATACCATCCGAGTCTATCACAGTTCCGATGACGGTATCGAAATTGACGGGAGCAATGGCATCATTCACGATGTCACCAGCAACTGGTGCGGAGCGAATGCACTGCTCATCACGGATTCGGAAATTGAGCTGTACAAGGGCGTCTTCGGGAGCAGCAGTAATCAGAACGGTATCGTCGTCGGTGAGGGTTCGACCGCGCGGCTGCATCGCTGTTCGATATACTACAACCGGCAGAATGGCGTGCTCGTCTCCGGCGCATCGCGGGCCATCATCGACTCGTGCGATATTTTCGATAACAATACCGTTGCGGGAGAAAGCTGGAACGGCGTGTACGGTTTTTTCAACGATGTCTGGCTGACGGTTCGGCACAGCACCGTACACGGACAGAACACCGGTCTGTGCATGCTCTATGCCGCGGTAAACGGTTATGAATCTCCGTCGCACCCGCCGCGCTGGGATAACCCCGATTCGCTTGCGCGGAACTGCATCTACGATAACAATTACAATCTCTTCGGGCATTACGCCACATTTGAATTGGGTCGTGCGTACTACAACGGATCGGAGCCGCATTACCAGGGCGGTGAAAGCTCGGTCTATTATCCGACCACGCTGCAGGGGTGGTTCCAGTACTCGACAGCGTATCTGCACCGCGACTTCTGGAACGGGAATACGATATTCAACGTGGATAACTCCACCGTGGATACCCGCGATGCACTTGTGCAGGATATGGCGAATTGTCATTTCGAGGATCGCAGTTCCTCCCCCGCTCCGGGCGGGATATATAATGCGCAAGCGCTCGCGCTGTGTGAATCATGGGAGGCGCTCGCGGCGGATTCGCTGCGCACGCTTCTGTACGGACAGCGCAATACACTCTCGGCGCAGAATGCGGCGATGGGTCTGGGACTGGTGTGGCGCATCGCTGAACCTGCCGTTGTTGAATCGTACTGCAAACAGATGATCGCGAACTGCAGCCGCCCGGAGGTGCAGCTTCCCGCCTATCGCTATCTCGCTTCGGCGCGGATGGCGGCGGATGACTGGAGCGGTGCGGCACAGGCCCTGCTCGCAATGACGCAGCAGACGGCACGTGGGAGCCAGGCGTATACATCGGCACATGCCATGGCCGCTCTCGCAATGTACTGGGATGGATCGGCAGCAGCGGCCCGTGCGAGTATCGATACGCTTCTGCAGGCATTTCCCACGAACCGGGATATCATCATGGTGCATCGCCTGATCGGCGGCTCCTCGGCTTCCGCGACACCGAAGCGCTCCGATACCGCACCGGATGCGCAGGGATACATGCTGCACGAAGTCCACCCGAATCCCTTCACCGAGTCGGCGATGATCACGTTCACGCTTCCTGAAGCGAGGAACGTCACCGTGTCCGTCTACGACATCAACGGCCGCGAGGTTCAGCGTCTTGCGGAAGGCTGGTATGCGGAGGGTGAATCGCGGGTGGTCTTCCACCGTGGCACGCTCCCGAGTGGCACTTATCTCGTGCGTCTGACGGCGGGAGCGGTGACACGCACGCGTATGATGCAGATCCTCAGGTGACCATTGACGAACGAAGTGTGATCAGTGATCACGACATGGAACCCGCCACTCTGCGTCTTCACATGGGCGCAGGGTGGCGGGTGGATGTTCCGATACCGTGAAATTCCAGAATCCAATGGGTGCATCATGAAGCTTCGATATAGATATTTGATTTCAGCAGTCCTGCTATCCTGTCTGCTTCCGGAGCTTCTTCCGGCGCAGCAGGATATCGTGACGCTGACCAACGGCCGGGTGACGGCGGTGCTGGACCGGAACACCGGACGGTTCGCGGCGCGCACCGCGGACGGAAGGTCGCTGCTGTTCGCCGATGATCTGGGACTGACCTCGCATATCAGCGTGTCGATCGGCGATGCGATATATGCGAATTACAAGGGTTCGGAGATGAGTGCATCTGCGCCGGTGCGGTATCTCGGTCGCGGGTCGGTGGAAGTGCTGTCCGACCGTCTGCGCTGCACATGGCGTGTACGGGCGGGAGCCGGTATCGCGCGGATCGTCCAGGAGCTTGAACCGGTGTCGGACAGTCTCTACGATGAAGTACGCGTGCATGTGATCGTGGAGAACACGAGCGGGGAGGATCTCGACGTCGGTATGACGGTGATGGAGGATCTCGATGCTGCCGGCAACGACTACGTGACCGTTCGCGGGAATGCCGAGCAATTCACCCGTGAACAGCGGCTGAGCGGCGGCGAAATCCCCGATCGCCTGGTGATGCATTCGCCGGCGTTCCTTCCGGATTCAGCCGGATGCAGAATCCGCGGTGAGGCGCTGAGCACACCGGATGCGGTGACCGTGGGACGCTGGACGTATCACGGGTATCTCGGCACGGCCGTGTACGGCTACGAAGCTTCCGGCCTACTGATCACCGACGTTGCCGTGCTGCTGCAGTGGAACAGGTATCCGCTGCGGTCAGGTGCAACCCGTGAGGAAGTGACGGCGGTGGGACTCATGCCACCCCCGCCGGCGGAAAAAGGAGCGAGCACATTTGCCAGGCACTATGTCGTGCCGATACAGGTAGACGCGATTCTCAGTCTCGTGAGCGACTCCGTGGCGACAGCGACGATCACCTTTCCTTACGGTGATCAGGTAACCGAACCGGCCTCTGAACGTGATCTGTACTGGGATACGACCGTGACGGTGCGGCCGAACAAGCCCGTGTCCGTCATGCTCAGTCCCCGGGGACCGACAAGAACCCAGGCACCCGATTCCGTGACATACTATCGGAAACGCTTTGTCACTGTCGACACGGACCGGGAAATCGGACTTTTCCGCAGGGATCATGGCGCATCCATTGCTCTCGATGGTTTCACGGTGTGGCCCGTCGTCTGGTGGGATTCCCTGTATTTTTTTCACGGGAACATGCAGAGCGGTTCTGCGGAAATCACGGGGTGTGGTAACAGCCATGTCATTCGCATGCAATGCAGTAATGAATACAGTTTTTCGTCCTACACTCTTTGGTGGTTCACACAGCGCTCGCCTGCCGGCACGGTGATCGACTTTGTCCTTCCCGCAAGCGGGACTTTGGGAGCGTATAATCAATCCTATGGACTTATCCGAAACCGCTATAACCATTGGTCTCCGGGATTTCAGAACGACCGAGACCTCAAGCCGGACGGCGCGGGCGATTCGATCGTCAGCGAAGGCCCGATCTGGCTCTCCATGGTCATCATGACACAGGTATTTCCGGGACATAGAAATAATTTTGGACTCCGGTTTCATCCGTTGCGTTCCCTGTATCATCCTCCGCGTAGTCACCTGGGGACGGAATATGTATTCGTGCCGTTTCACAAGAAAGGTGCACGCACGCAGGAGGACCTGTTGCGCATCATGGCATACGAAGATGAGACAGAACTGACACTGTTCGACGGTACGGAACCGATCCGCCTTGACCGCGCGGAACATGTCGACACGCTCATTTCGGTCCCGACCATTATCCGATCCGACAAACCGGTCGCGCTGTATCAGCATCATCTCGACTGGGAATATCTCGGTACCGATACGACATACTATGGTGGCTGTCTCCCCCTTTTGCCGCCGCATCTCTGGGGTCGTCGCTATTATGTCGTGACCGATGATCTCTATCAGCCGAATGTAGATCATCGAGTTTTCAGCAGTGCTTTCGAAGTTCCACCGGCGTATGAGAACCTGTATCTCATCCTTGTCACGAGAGCGGATAGCCGCAACGGCATTCGTATCGATGACAGAGCGGTCGATCCGGCGGCATTCACTGTCTTCGGTGATTATGCCTATGCCTATGTCGACATGACCCCGGGATACTCCGTGGTATCAGGGGATACACCATTTCTGACCGTCGTTTGCGGTGGTGGTGACGCGAATCCGGACGCCGATCCTATCTTTAACACCAAATTCAACATGTCCTGGATCCCCCCCTTCAACGACGGCACCGCCATCCCGCAGGGTGGCCCGACCGGTGAGGATCCCTCACAAGATCGCAAAGACAGGAGAGACGATCCGACAGAATAAAGCAATTCACTCTACCGCAACCATCGAACTCGGAATCACCCCCACACTCAGCGTGCGCTCTTTCGTCCCGCTCAGGGAGTACACATCCACCGTGCCGTTCTGCACGAAGTCGGCGGCGTCGGTGGCGTAGATCTTTCCATCCCTCACATCCACGAAGAGGTTGTAGAACGTGCCGGGGATGAAATCCTTCGTGACGGATTTCGAGGCGAGATGGATGCGCGTGATCCCGCCGTCGATGGTGTAGACGTGGCCCTGCTCGTCGCGCGCGAGTCGCGTGGGATGGCCGCCGAGCGTGAGTGAATCCACCACCGTGCGCGTCGCGGGATCGATGATGTACAGTCCGCCGGGGGTGTCGTCGTTCGGATCCTCCCAGTTGTTGGAGGCGCCGGTGCACAGCACGGCAATGCCGCCGCCGGGCAGGTGCAGCATGGCGGTGGGATAATCACCCACCTGCAGCGTGCGGTCCACCTGCCGGGTGACGAGATCGATCACCGAGACGGTGTTGTCGTTGCCGAACCCGCTGTTCGCCACGAACAGGCTCCCCTCCGCGATGGCCATGCCGTCGGGATTGTCGCCGACCGGGATCTCCGCGATGAAGGAGTTCGTCACCGAGTCGTACACGGAAACGGAGTTGCGGTACAGGTTGCTGATGTATCCCGTGCCGGCGTCGTCGAAGACAATGTGCCGCGGACTCGCATCCGGGAGACATTCGATCGACCGGATCGGCGCGTGATCCTCGGTGGTGAGCACTTCGATCCTGTTCGAATTGTTGACCACGATCCAGAGCCGCCCGTCATGCAGCGTCATGCTGTTGCCCACGTCGCCGAGCGCGCGTCCCGCGGCGGTCTCGAACACGTCGTTGAACACTTCGTTGGAGTCTGGAAGATACAGGCTCAGCGACGCGTTGCCGCGCTGGAAGCTCCCCTCGTTGAGGATGTAGATCTTCCGCGGGGAATCCACCGGCACGGTGGGCGTGATGCCCCCGTCGTCATCCGAGCATGCGGGGAGGAACAGGCTTGCGGGAAGGAAGAATGCGATGGTCAGCAGTGCAATGAACAGGCGTTTCATGAATCTCTCTTTCAGGGTACAGATGTGGTGAATATCAGGCGCAGATGCCGTCCGGGCATCGGATAGAAGGCGATGACTTCGTAGGCGCTGTCGAACAGGTTGCGCACTTCGAGCTTCAGCTCGTGGCGCACGCCGAACAGCTTCGCCGTGCCGGATGCGGCGAGGTCGATGACGGCATGCGCGGGCAGGACGGCGTCGTTGCTCTCGGTGGTGAAGCGGCTGCCGAGCACGCGCGCGGTGGCGGTCAGCGTCAGTGATTGCAGGGGCGCGGCACTGAGCACGGCGGCACCGCTCCATTCCGGGACGTACACGAGCTGCTTGCCCTGCGTCGCGTCGCCGGGGAAGGAGGTGTTCATCTTGCGGGCGGACATCCACTGTCCGCTCAGCCGCAGCGCCAGCACGTCGCGCAGCAGGCGCAGCGATGCCGCGGCCTCGACGCCGTCGGAGATCACGTGCTGCACGTTGCGCGGCGTCCAGTACATCCCCTGTCCGGGCGCCCAGACGATTTTGTCGTCGATGTCGTGCCGGAAGGCCGTGACCTCGGCGGATGCGAGCATTCCGCCGCCGGTGAATACGAGCCCGGTCTCCCAGGCGGTGGAGTACTCGGGCCGCAGGGCGGGATTGCCGCCCTCGCGCCAGTACAGCTGGTTGAACGTCGGCGCGCTGAAACTGCGGGACCACCGCGCGCGCAGGGCGAGGCGTCCGGGCAGCAGCGCGGCATGGATGCCGAGCGATGGCATCACGGCGTTGATCTCCCGCTCGTCGACGCTGTCGTAGATCCCGTCGTAGCGGAGCGAGGGATAGATGCGCAGGGGGAGTCCGGCGAGCGCGAGGCGGATATCCCCCGCGCCGAACACGGCCGCCTGTCGGCGCAGCGGCACCATGCGGATCTCCGCGCTTTCGAGTTCGTCGATCCCGGCCTCCACGCCGACCGTGGCGCGGTGGTCGCCGGGGAAGGACTGCTCCAGCGAGGCCGTCACGCTCAGCTGCCGCGCGTCGTAGATGCTGTGCAGCTCCTCGCCGCTGATGCGGATGGAAGGATCGCGGTATTCCTGGCGGCCGATGCGTCCGCTGCCGCCCACGCGCAGGATGCGCGACTCGTCGAGGCGCCAGTCCAGCAGCGCGGAAAACAGCGCCGCGTCGTCGTTCTGCCGGGCGCGTCCCTGCGTCGCGGAGAGCGCCGCCCCCGGTGTGCCGACGCGCGAGCTGGAGAAATCCGTGTACAGCGACAGCGTGGCCTCGGAGAACAGCAGCGTGCCGCCGGCGCTCAGATTGCGGCGGATCACATCCGCGTTGCGGCGGACGAGCGCGTTGCCGTTCCATGCGGGAGTGAAGGAGAAATCGTTGTCGGCCTCCTCGTAGCGCACATCCGCGAACACGCGTCCCGCGCGTCCCTGCGTGCCGGCGGATGCCGCGCCCTGTTTCCAGCCGAAGGCGCCGTAGCCGAGCTGCAGCGCGGGAGGCGCGGCGCGCCGCGTGGTGACGATATTGATCACGCCGCCCAGCGCGTTGCTGCCGTACAGCGCCGCCAGTCCGCCGCGCGCGATCTCGATGCGGTCCACCTGCCGGAGGTTCAGCTGACCGAGATCCACCAGCGCATTCTGTGCGCCGTTGAGGCGCATGCCGTTGAGCAGCACGAGCGTGTACTCGGCACCGAGTCCGCGAAGGGACGCCAGCTGCAGCGCTCCCGCACCGCCGTAATCGCGCACCGTCGCGCCGGGCGCCAGCGCCACGACATCCGACACCGTGTTCGCCGGGAGGCGCTCGATCTCACGGGAGGAAAACACATCCGTCGCGCCGGGCGCATGGCGCAGCGCCGTCGGCAGCCGCGTTGCCGTCACCGTCACCTGCTCCGCCAGCGCGAAAAACAGCGTGTCGTCATTGTGCAGCCGCTTCTGCGCGAGCGCGGACGACGTTCCCGCCGCGAACAGGAACATTACCAACACCGCCGCCGATCGCCGGCGTGGTGGAAGGAAAGAGCTGAAATTAAAAAACCGCAGGGTCTTCATATCTGATTATTGTGGCCTGCGGGGGATGCGCGGACGCAAACGAAAAAACCCCGTGTCGAAACGACGGGGGGCAAGGGAGCGATGGCGCGCACGTCATCAGGAACCTCACCCGCGAAGGCCTGTGTCGAAATCCCATGGCAGGTCTCCTGACTCGCGGCGCGTCTCCCGGCGGGGAAACCGCATGCGCTCCTTCCCGGCGCGTGCCGGTGGACGTTGCGCATGGTTGACGCCGCTCACAGTTGCGGGGCAGTCGCCGAATCACACGGCGTTCCCGTTTTCATCCCGTGAGGGAACCATGGGGGGTGTCAAAGAACTGTGTGTAACGTAATTGGATTTCGGGTGAATGGCAAGTAGAGTGCAAAGTGCAGAGTGCAAAGTGCAAAGGGGGGATGATGGAAAGATGGCAGGATGGTAAGATCGGATTGGATTGGTGCGCCCTGAAAGGGCGCAACGCCTCAGCCCAGGGCGAAGCCCTGGGAAACGCGCGGGTGCCCCGCCCCATCTCTTCGCCCTGAAAAGGCAAATATGTCTATGGATTCTTTCCCTGAAGATTCCAATCTTACCCCACCGACAACCACCCCGAGGTACCCCACCCATGAGCGCAAAGATCAAAACCATCGCCCAGGCGCGCCGATTCGTGCAGAAGGTGAAGGTGTGCACGGTGTTCCCCAGTGAGAAGGTGGAGCATACGTCGCTGTGGGAAAACGTTGATCTCCCGGACAAACAGGAGGGCGAGTCGGGATGGGGAGAAAAAATGCATGCGGTGTGGACGTGGAAGACGCGGCTGCCGGCGGAGTATCCGGAGGATATCTATTACGGAAAGATCAAGGGCGGCTTCGCGGTGCTGATGGACATGGAATACATGACCGAAATGCACTTCCCCCGCGCATACAAACCGGTCCGCTCGCTCAACCGTCTCGCACAGTCCATCAACGAACTGGTGGAGGAACAGCCGTGGGATACGACGTCACTGCGCCGCGCGGTAATGGAGGATATCGCCTGCAGCAAGAGCCAGTTCGACACCGCCCTGAAGAACCTGCAGATCACGTTGAACATCGTGCGCCTCAACGATCCCCGCGCCGAGCAGGATACCTGGGTGCCCTTCCGCGAACTCTACCTCGACGTCTGGCGCCGGCATGTGGATGATGCGTAGGCAGCACGCCTCAACACGGATACCATCGATCTGCTCCACCGCACCGTGGATCTGGGCGTCACGCAAATTGGTTGACGCCGTCAAGCCGGTCGCTGCAATGAAGAAATGCGCTCCCGTCGTATAAAACTTCAGAATTCATTGTTCGGATTGTTGCATTATGGATCGTAACGGCCTATATTTGCAGTTACAGACCACATTCTAGTTTTTTGCTTTCCCTGGAAGTCGTATGGTGAGGGTATCAGGCTGTTGTTATTGGCGCACGGTGCACCAACTCTTATCCCCCCCCGCACTACTTCTGAGCTATCGTGGAACAGAGACCAGAATCATGAACCGGTCCATGTTCCGCCCCCCGCTTGAACAGCGGCAGCCATGATGGCATCGGTGCCAGAGCCAGTGTTCCCAGGCAGAGCGCGCGAGTCCCGGGATTACCATAGGCATGTACCGCTCTGCAACTCTGACAACTATGCTGGCAATGGTCTGTGTCGCCGTCTGTTCTGAAGCTTGCTCCGAGATCGTCTGATAGTTGATACATGGATGGAGAGGACAATGAAACGAATGAAACTGGCGGTTTTTGCGTGCGCGGCGATTCTTGCGCTGTGCGCGTTCTTCGGTTCCTGTTCTGATGACCAGCCGACAGAACCGAACGGCGGTGTGGACACGACGAGTCACTCCTTCATCTGGCACACCGACACGCTCGGCGGGGTACTATCAACCGTGAACGACATCTTCTGCCTCTCGGAGGACGACGCCTGGGCGGTCGGGCATTTCTACGTTCGCGAGAACGGTCGTACAGGGAAAGTGATCGACCTGAAAACCGCGAACGTCGCGCACTGGGATGGCGAGGAATGGACGCTGATGAGGGTGGAACCTATCGTGGACGGAATGAATACTTTCGCCGAACTCTGGGCCATTTATTGCATTGATGCAACGGATGTATGGGCACCGGCACGCCACTGGAATGGAAAGAGATGGAAAGGTCACAATCTCAACGGTATCGCTCAGGGACGACCCAGGAAGATTTGGGCGGCAGACCGAAATAATGTCTTTTTCGTTGGCGAAAAAGGGTCCATTCTTCGTTGGGATGGGAGTGGCTTCACCGAATTCGGTTCGCAAACCACGGCCGCGAATCTGGACATCTGG
>Ga0207831_100647_pt1 | contig 9940 bp, 4 predicted proteins | sample TtanPargueraPR_7_FD_187741 | JGI IMG/M metagenome (GOLD analysis project Ga0207831, IMG submission 187741) | Aerobic enrichment media microbial communities from Bioluminiscent Bay, La Parguera, Puerto Rico - Tt and M1 (2) (SPAdes) | ecosystem: Environmental > Aquatic > Marine > Unclassified ... | reverse complement strand
CGCCAAATCCTTGTTATCGCATGCCTCATAGGAATCATGGACAGGCTTTTTACGGAGCAGGTATGGATTGTTTCGTACTTCAGCATTCAACGGAGCCATGCCCATGAATTTTCGACTGAAAGCGGATAAAGTTCTTCTTCCCATTACAGCCCTTACTGTTTCGTGTCTGACGGTATTGTTGTTTCTTATACACCCACCTTTTTTGCGACAAATGGACTACAAGGTTTATGATGGTCTCTTGTCTGCATGTCATGAAGACAACGCTACCGATATTCCGGTGATAGTCGACCTTGATGAGAAAAGCTTGCAGCAATTCGGCCAATGGCCATGGCCACGATACCGGGTGGCTTTACTTATGGGAAAACTGCAAAACATGGGAGCTCGTTCCATCGCTACGGATGTTATCTTTGCGGAAGCGGATAACATGTCTCTTTCCGTTCTTCAAAAACAGTTGCGGCGAGATCTGCAGGTTGATGTTCATTTTTCAGGAATTCCAGCTCAACTAACTGATAACGATGCAATTTTAGGAGATCTATTAAAGCAAGGACCTTTCATTTTGGGGATGGACATGGATTTTACACGATTTCAGGACGAAGCTCTTTCCTGTATGACGTCACCATGCTTGGAACACGACGTCCCGGTAGCTCTTCTCTCTGCACCGGGAGCAATGCCAATGGATCAGGCTCTTCATAACGCGCAGAGAATCATTTGCCCTCTTTCCATTCTGGCCCGGAATGTCCCCGCGACCGGATTCATCACAATTGCTGCAGATGAGGATGGTCTATTTAGGCGAGTTCCTCTGCTGATTTCGTCCAAAGGTAAAATTTATCCCAGTCTGGCTGTTGCCGCGCTTAGACAAGCTATGGGTATTGATACGATAATGGTCAAGTTGTCGACTTTGGGAGTGGAGTCCATTCGCTTGGGACAACAAGAGATACCTGTAGACCGTAAAGGTCAAATGCTTATCAATTATCGGGGAGCAGCTCATACTTTTAAATATATTAGCGCTGCGGATGTGCTAAATAGCTCGGTCCCGATTTCAGATGTACTTGGAAAGATAGTATTTATAGGAACTTCTGCAAGCGGACTACGAGACCTGCGCCCTACTCCGTTCGACACATATTTTCCCGGTGTGGAAACTCATGCCACAGTTGTAGACAATATTCTTTCAGGACAGTTTATCGTAAGTCCTGCATGGGGGCCGGGAGCAATTCTCCTTGCGGTATTGCTGATGGGATTGTTTACATTTGCTCTAGTGGCGTTATCACGAGGCTTTTGGATAATTGTTCCCCTTCTTGGACTGGCAATAGGATTATGGTTAGGGAGTGAATATTTGTTTAAACATCATGGATTATATGTCTCGCCCTTGTATCCGTATATTAATCTGGCTACAAGTTTTACCCTGCTCGTGGTCATCAAGTTTTGGAAAGAGGAGCGGGATAAACAGTTCATTCAAGGAGCTTTTTCTCACTACCTTGCCCCCACAATTGTTCGCAAGATTGTTGATGATCCGGGTTCATTGAGTCTCGATGGCGTTGAAAAAGAAGTTACAGTACAATTTTCAGATATCCGCAGTTTTACAAATTTGTCCGAAAAATTGACCCCATCCCAAGTTACGGCCTTATTGCATGATTACATGACTCCCATGACGGAGATTGTCACCAATCATTCTGGAACATTGGATAAATTCATCGGTGACGCAATCATGGCATTCTGGAATGCTCCGTTGGACGTACCACAACATCAAAAGCTGGCTGTAAACGCGGCTTTGACCCAGTTGGACCGTCTAGGGCAATTGAACATTGAATTTGAAAAATTGTTTGGATTCTCCCTGAAAATCGGTATCGGTCTACATGCTGGCGTTGTTCGTGTCGGCAACATGGGGGCTGAAAATCTGTTCGATTATACGATCATTGGTGACACGGTCAATTTGGCTTCGCGACTCGAGGGGCTGTGTAAATTTTACGGGCAGGAAATCGTAGTAAGTCAATCGATTATGGAAGCCTGCCGAGACGCACATGTATTTCAGGAATTGGATAAGGTACGTGTCAAAGGTAAAGAGTCTGCTGTTACCATTTACACGGTTGTACCGCCTGCATTGGTCACGTCTCGTCATGAAGAAATGAGTAATCATCGAGCAGGGTTAAAAGCATATTATGATGGGAAATTTGAACATGCTTTGGCAGTATTTCTCAAGCTGAAGGAGCGACACCCCGCATCGTTACTTTATACGTTGTACTGTGAACGCTGCTTTCACTTGAAACAACATCCTCCCATAGACTGGGATGGGGTCTATACACACGAAAAAAAATAACAAGCCCCGGAATTTCCCTGGGCTTGTTAGAAAAAAGCGGGACCAAGGCGGAAGCTTACGGATTGGTAAGCATAGCTTCAATGTATTCGTCCGGCCAAAGTGCTGGTGATGGGTCTCCTTCCATAAGCAGTTTTTTTGCCTCGGCGTCCAATACGAATTTGTTTTTAATAAAGCTGGTATAAAAACCTGCAACATCGATATCACCAATAAGTATACACCCGACCAAAATATCATTTTTAAAAATAAGTTTCCGATAGACCGAGGACGCAATGTCTTCGTGAACAGTCATTTCAGTGTTCGAGTCATCGGCAAAAACTGTTTCACCCACGGTGATTGTCGGTAACCCATAATAGGAAATGGAGTTCATATTCAAACCGCCGGAATACGGTTTGTTGGCTCCGGCCATGTTGAATCCTGCGTATCGTCCCTGTGAATAAGCATTGGGCCAGATGGGGCGGACTTCGTATTCCCCGGTAAGCATATCTTTAGCTTCGGCAACATCTCCCGCAGCAAATATGGCGGTATCACTGGTACTCATGTGGTCGTCCACAACAATACCTTTATTCACGCGCAAATCACAATTCTTGGCTAAATTCATGTTGGGGCGCACTCCTGCCGCAACAATGACAACATCAGCTTCAAAGGTTCCCTGATTCGTGACAACGCCTTTGACGGTTCCGTCGTCAAATCGGTCTATCTTCTCAATGGTTGCCCCCTGCACGAAATGCAGTCCATTCTTTTCAAGATGGTCAACCACCATGGCTCCGGCTTTTTCGTCAAAATAGGATCGCATAATGCGAGAGCGTACGACCATAGTGACCTCAACACCCCGAACCGCAAATCCTTCAGCGGCCTTCAAGGCAATAAGTCCTGCTCCGATAACTACGACTTTTTTGACCCGCTCCATCACATCCTTTAATGCCTCTGCATGGGCTACTGTCGTGAAATGATAGATTCCAGAACCTTCAATGCCATCAATATTTGGCGTTGTCGGCGTTCCTCCTGTTGCTAAAAGCAACTTGTCGTAGGAAAGTTTTTCACCATTTTCCAAAGTGAGCTGTTTGTTGTCCTTATCAACCGATGTAACCTTTGCTCCCAATTTCATTGTTACTTTATTCTCTTTGTAAAATTCTTCCGGGCGATACGGTAAGGTGTCCAGTTTGATTTTGTCTGCAAGGTAATAGGAAATTAACGGACGTCCATAAGTGGGGACAGCTTCGTCGCTTACAATAAGGATTTTTCCGCTTTTATCATGCTCGCGGATACCTTCAACAGCTCCGATGGCAGCAACGCCATTTCCAACGATTACGTAATTCATAATTATGCCCCCTCCTGAAAAAAAAGTCATATTCACATTTTTTGTAAATAAGGCGTGTTGAGACAATGTCAGATTGCGTGATAACGTTTTTTTCGTCAAGAATTCACTTTGTGGACGAGTGCAGTTTTTAATGCAAACGTGTGTTTGAAATATGAATTTTAAAGTGCAAAAAAATTTGCCAGAATGTGTGAGACTCGCTATCTAGCAGGCTTGCGAAAATTAGAGACAGGAGAATTTTCAAACCCGTGACTATGAACGGACATAAAATACTGATTGCCAACAGGGGTGAAATCGCAGTGCGTATCATGGACGCGTGCACAAGCCTGAAGTTGCCCTTTGTTGCTCTGTACACTGAGGAAGATGCCGAATCAGGACACGTGGACAAGGCTCGTGAACTGGGCGGAGACAGATCCTTATATAAAATACAAAACTATAATGACGCCGGTGATATTTTAGCCGTAGCCGACGATGCCGGTGCTACAGCTATTCATCCCGGATATGGTTTTTTCTCTGAAAATTATCGCTTCGCTCGGCGTGTTATGGAACGGGATCGTCCCATGACATTTATCGGGCCTTCCTGGTGGGTTATTCGAGACCTCGGCGATAAGATCAATACCAAACGCCTCGCCCGTAAACTTGGGGTTCCCACTATCCCCGGTTCAGACAGAGCTATCTATGACGAGCTCGAGGCCGAAGCTATTGCGCAGAGCCTCTTCGAATTCCAACGAAAACAGGGAATCAAAAAGCCTCGCGTATTGGTCAAAGCTTCTGCCGGCGGAGGCGGCATGGGGATCGACGAAGTAGAAGACATGGCCCGTTTTCGACAGACATACCGACGCATCCGGAATTATTCGCTTCGGACCTTCAATGACGAAGGCGTTCTCATTGAGCAACGAATTTTTAATTTCAACCATTTGGAAGTACAGATTGTCGCAGATAGAACAGGAACTAATCCTGTCCATTTTGCCACCCGCAACTGTTCTGTTCAAAGTCCGGGGTTGCAAAAACGCATTGAGGTCGCTCCCGGATTTTGGCCTCAGGAGTTGGCTTACACTTTTGATGCTGCTTCAGTGTTAAACGATGTTGTGGAGCACTCTCTGTCCATGGCTCGAGAGATCCGTTATGACAATGTTGGAACTTGGGAATGGATTGTCACGCCTAACGGTGATCCTTTTCTTATGGAAGTGAACACTCGTATTCAGGTAGAAAACGGTGTGTCTGCATCCATTGCGTCGATTAAAGGTGATAAAGACGTAAATCTTATTCGTGAACAGATAAGAGCCGGACTCGGTGAACCTCTCGATTATACCCAAAAAGATGTTAAATTTGAAGGGGTAAGTATCGAGTATAGAATCGTTGCCGAGGATACTCAGAATGGATTTTCACCATGGGTCGGCAAAATTATGAAATTGGATTGGCTGGAACATGAATGGCTTTCGATGCATACGCATGTCCCGCGTGATAGAAACTACCAGATACCAACAGAATATGACCCAAACCTTGCTTTGGCCATTATCTGGGGCAAGGATCTTGCCCAAGCCAAGGAGCGCGGACATGATTTTCTGACTTCCCTGAAATTGGGTGGACAGGACTCAAGTGGTTCCGAAATGAAGACGAATATCCCGTTCCTAATTGAAAAAACTGATAACCTGCTAGAATTCTAGATACTAATATGAGCCTTAAAAAACAGAAAACCGAATTGCAGCAACGGGCTGACTATGCTCGGGAAATCCTTGGTGAAAAGGATTGTCCCGAACTGGATGAACTCATGCGGCGGATTATGGAGTATGATCCCAATAGGCATGACTCTGATGAGGTTGCTTCCCATGCGTTAAAGGCTCTTGAAAAGCGCTTGGAAACTTTGGAAGTGTCTCTTGATGCGCAACTTACCGCCATGGATAAAGTCCGCATCGTGCGTCATCCGCAACGAGTCAGCCTCAAGGATATTCTTGAAAACGTCTATGACAATTACAATGAAATAGGCGGACAGGACGAACACAGTATCGATCCCGGGTTGGTTATTGCCCGTGCATATGTGACGCGCAGAAAAGGCAAAACCATTATCAATCAGCCCGTTATGGTTGTGGGACAGGAAAAGGGCCATGGCGAAGAGTTTCGCAATGGAGGTTCAATAAAGCCTTGGGGGAATTACAAGGCGTTGAAATATATGAAGGTTGCTGCCCGTGAGCAGATTCCAATTCATGCTTATGTAAATACCCCTGGGTCTTATCCTGTTGAAGATTTTCCAGGAGCAGCACAACAGATTGCTGAAAATATATATGAAATGTGCGGCCTCAATGTGCCGATCATAGCCATTTTTTCAGAAGGTGGTTCGGGAGGGGCAGAAGCCATCGGCATGGCCGATAAACGTCTTATGCTCTCCCATGGATACTATTCCGTGATTTCTCCTGAGGGAGCTGCCGCTATTGAAGGAAGAATTCGCCCTCCTCAGCGTGCTTCTCAGGAACTGATAGAACGATGTGCCCTTCATCAAAGGATCACTGCCCAGGATAACCTTGCTAACGGTTATATAGATGAAATAGTGCAGGAGCCTCCCCTCGGAGCCCGGGCAGAACACTTTGACTTCTATCGCCAATTGCGCGAGCAGGTAGTCCACGCAACAGATGAAGTGGCTCTGAGTGTCCGAAGTGTGCGTATTATGCGTGGCCTTTCCATGCGTCTCTTCAAACGGGATGCTGACGTCATAGTGCGTTGGAACCTGAGCGAACGCGCCAGAGAGCGCCTTTTGAATCGTCGTTACAAAAAGTACAGGGCACTTGCGCAACATGCATATGAAGACAAACGTAGTTTTTGGGAAAAAGTGAACGCAGCTCGCTCTCGTGTTATTTCAACAACATACGCAGCTATTGCTTATGGCATCGTAAAGCCGACTCAGCAGCGGGTTACTCGCATTGCCGAGGAAGTGACTGATGAAGTTCATGTCGTTACCGGAAAATTCGGATCTGCATGGCATCGCATATTAAACAAAGTGGGGCTAGCTTCCAAAAAAAGACAGGTTGAGATTGAACTGACCGGGCTTTCCCAACCGGAAAAAAGCGGTTCGCAAGCCAATGGACATGGCTACGTCAGTCCTCAAGCTGCCGAAGACAGAGAAGTCTCCTGTCCTTTTTCCGACCGTCGAGGGTGTCTGGATATTTGGGCCCGTGATCTTTTTACAGACTACGCAGGCGTTTGCCCCAACTGCGGCCACCATTTCCCGATGGAATATCAATGGTATCTTCACAACGTATTCGACACGGATTCCATAATGGAGTTCAACAGAAATATTTCTGCTGGAAATCCCACGCAGTTTCCTGATTTTGATGCGCGTGTCGAAGCCGCTAAGCAGAAGAACAATATGGAAAGTGGATGCATGACATTTAATGCATCACTTGAGGAAACTCGTCTTACCTGCGCCATGCTTGTGGCTAAGTTTAGGGGCGGTTCCGTGGGGGCTGCTGAAGGTGAGAAATTCATCCGTGCGTTGGAAATGGCCCAGAAAAAACATCAACCATTTCTTGCCTACGTGCATGGTACTGCCGGAATACGTATTCAAGAAGGTGTAAACGGTCTGATCCAAATGCCTCGGGTAACAATGGCGGTCCGGCGATATATCGACGCGGGAGGGTTGTATATCGTTTTATATGATACAAACTCCTACGCAGGGCCTCTGGCCTCTTTCCTTGGCTGCTCTCCCTATCAGTATGCCGTGCGGTCATCCCGTATAGGTTTTGCCGGCCCCGGCGTTATCAAGGAAACTACTGGGATTGATATACCTCCAGACTATCACAACTGCTACAAAGCTCTTTCCCGCGGTCATATTCAGGGAGTTTGGGACCGAAGAGATATCAGGAAGAATCTGCACCAGGCGTTCTTAACTATCGGTGGTAGAAATCTCTATTATCGCTAATCATACCATTGCAGCAACAGAGGGCGGCAGCTTCGGCACCGCCCTTTTTTTGTGACGTTTCTCCGGGCAACTTTTGAACAATCGTAACTGTTTTGAAACATATCAAGGCTGACGATGTTTAAGGTAGCGGTCGCAAGAGTGAGTTTTGAAAATCGCTTCAAAAATCAGGTGAAACTTACATGAGTCATTCTCTTTTTCGATTTTGGAAGCATGGGTCCGGTAGAAACGTAAAAGGCAATGCAATGCATTTTGAACTGGCAAATGATTCTTCGATTTTACATAAAGTCAACCAGCAGCAAAATTCCTATTTGTTATTGGTCTCAATTCGAGATTTTCGACTTTTCAAAGAAATGTATGGTGACGACTTTGTCAGCCAACTGGACAAGGAGCTACGAAATTCTCTCACCGTTTCAGCCCAAGAACATCAACAATGCAGCGAAGCCTCGGTAGTTATGGTCGGCAATGGAGAATATGCTCTCGTATGGCCATGCAATTCCATGCCTGAAAGCAAGCTTGGTGATTTGGCGTATGCTTTCAAGCTTAAGGCTCAAAATGCAATGAAACGCACCATGCTTAAATGGACGGGGCTGGGAATTGAGCTAGGTTTGGGAGTATCTAGAATTTCCGCAAATAATGACTTCAGTTGGGATAGATCTTTCCATAATGCTGTCCGCAAGGCACAGACTTCTGCCAGCTTGCCTCTTGATCTTGAAAAGCTTGCAATAACGAATCATTTCAATTCGATTATTCGACAACAAGATATTACATGCAAATATCAACCAATTCTGGATTTCAGAACTGGTGATATTCATGGATGGGAGGCTTTGTCGAGAGGACCGCAAGGATCCCCTTTCGAATCCCCTTTTATGATGTTTGAAATGGCAGAACAGCTGGGGAGCCTGTTCTCTTTAGAACGAATTTGCAGGAAGAAGGCTATTGAAAATCTGGGGCCGATATTGAAGCAACAACGCCTTTTCCTGAATATCCACCCAAAAACAATGGCTGACCCCTCCTTTACTCCCGGTAGGACGATGCAACTGTTGGATGCAGCAGGTTTGAGGGCTGAAAATGTTGTTTTCGAAATAACGGAGCGGCACAGTATTCAAGATTTTAGCCTGTTTTACCGGACTTTGGATCATTATCGTAATCAAGGCTTTCAAATAGCATTGGATGATACAGGGGCCGGTTATTCCGGATTAAGTACCATTGCAGACCTGCAACCTGAATATATAAAGCTGGACAAAGCTCTTATTGACAACATTCATAGAGATCCAGTCAAACGAGCTCTGGTGGAAACCATAGTAACTTTTGCGGACAAGATCGGATCAAAAATTATTGCCGAAGGCATTGAAACCAGAGATCAAGCTTTATGCCTGCTTGATATTAACGTGCATTTCGGACAGGGTTTTTTCCTGAGTTATCCCAAAAATCCTCGCCCCGAATTGGCTCCGCACTGTAAGGAATTGAATTCGCTTAACGATATGACTCGTAAGGCTATCACATGTTCGATTCCAATTGGTGAAGTAGCCGAAGCACCCTACTCGGTCGAAGAATCGTTTCTCGTTGCCGAGGCTCAAGACTTCTTCAAAAACAACGTTCAATTCCCCTGTATTGTTGTTTCCACCGAACAGGACGTTCCCAAGGGTTTGGTCATGGAATATCATCTTAACCGCCAACTTTCTTCCCAATATGGTATAGCGTTGTTTTTCAAACGCCCCCTTTCATCTGTCATGGACGAATCACCTCTCATTGTCGACGAAAACATGCCTGTGGAACAGGCCGCTCGTTTGGCTATGGCTCGAGAAACACTCAAGGCCTATGATGATGTAATCGTGACAAGAAAGGGGAAATTATATGGCGTTGTTTCTGTTCAAAAACTTTTGAATACATTGGCAAAAGTTCAAGTTGAAATGGCTCGTGGGACCAATCCTCTGACAGGGCTGCCCGGTAATGTTGCCATTGAACAAGAAGTGGAAGGAAGAATCGGAGCAAAGAAAGCGTTTTGCATCATTTATGCGGACCTTGATCATTTCAAGGTATATAATGATACCTATGGATTTAAAAAAGGAGACGCAATCATTAAGTTGGCTGCGGATATTCTTTCTTGGGCGGTTCGTAAACATAACCCCCAAAATCCAATGCTCGGCCATATTGGCGGTGATGATTTTGTAGTGATTACAAAACCGGAATCTGTCGAAAAAACTTGTATTTCGATACTTCGTTGCTTCAAACGCCTTGTTAAGTATTACTACTCTGAACAAGACAGGGAAAGAGGATGGATTTTGGCGCGAGGACGGGATGGTAAAGAACGTGAATATCCGCTCGTTTCGATATCGTTGGGGGTAATTGAAATAAATGGTCCATGCACCCTCATGGAAGTCGGCGAACGGGCTGCAGC
>Ga0207831_100642_pt1 | contig 9962 bp, 8 predicted proteins | sample TtanPargueraPR_7_FD_187741 | JGI IMG/M metagenome (GOLD analysis project Ga0207831, IMG submission 187741) | Aerobic enrichment media microbial communities from Bioluminiscent Bay, La Parguera, Puerto Rico - Tt and M1 (2) (SPAdes) | ecosystem: Environmental > Aquatic > Marine > Unclassified ... | reverse complement strand
GTAGTTGATGGGCAGGGGTTTGGCCTTTCTGATGTAGGCTATCATGTGATAGGTGATGCTCAGATCCTGCGTATGCACGATGCCGAGATCCGTTTTGTACCATGCGCCCCAATAGCCGGTGGTTTCGTCCTGCCACCAGTCCACCAGTTTTTTATATGAATCGATGTATTCATCCGTAAGGTCGAAGCCCGTGGTGAAATTCCGAATGTATTTCCTGAGCCGTTTCTTGAAGCAGAATTGAGCCAGCCCGGAGGCCACGGCATTGAGTGCATCACGGTTGTTGATGCCTGTTTCGGCGATATCGGATACCAGCAACTGCTTGATGTATCGGTCCCGCACTTGCGGGTTGTTCAGCCGGGCCATGAAGGACAGCGGGTATTCGGGCGAAACCTGAGGGTCATCGTCGCTCAGGTCATTGATGGCATCCACTGTCTGGTCGAGCTTGAGAAAGAAAAGGTGCAGATATCTGCCCCATGAACCGTCCGGTGCCTGCTCCAGTTGGTCGGGCTGATCCGTGTCCTCCAGCGAACGCAGGAAAATTTCACGGGATTCGTCAAAGTGCCTGAAGTAGGCGGTGTATTCCTCAAGCCATTTGGATTCAAAATAATGCTGGCGGGAGATCATCATCTCCTTGCCCTGCTTCTCGAATTCTCCAAGTGTGGTTTCCATGTCCACCAGTTGCGGGTCGCGCTTGGCTTTTTCCTCGCTGAAGGCGGGATCATATTGCAGGAACTGGTGTTCGATCAGGGAACTGGTATTGATAAACGGGGCGCGGAAACGTACACGGGACATGGCTGTTCCTTGTTCGGCAGAACGGTTTGGCGCACGGAGGGTGCCGTATTTCGATTTTCGGTAACGGTAAATGAAATTACGGTGGAAGAGCAACCTCCCACCGCAAAAAAAGAAAAGAAATGTACCGGATTATTCCGGTACGCTGATGTCGTATTTTTTGATTTTGTAATGGATGGCCCGGCGGCTGATGCCCAATTCATCGGCAGCGGCCTTCTTGACCCAGTTGCAGTGCTCCAGAGCGCGCAGGATGGCCTTGCGTTCATTGTCTTCCAGAGAGAGAGAATCGTCGGTTGTGTGTGGCGTTTCCAGCACTTCCAGCTGCAAGTCCTGCGGGGCTATGGTATTGCCGGTGCAAAAGACCAGGGCGCCTTCCACAGCGTGTTGCAATTCGCGAACGTTACCGGGCCACGGATGTTCCATGATGCATTCCATGGCCTGTTGCGAAAATTCCACAGGTGGGCGTCCCTGCTCCTCGCAGAGTTTCGCGGCAAAGTTACGGGCCAGCAAGGGCACGTCCTCCATGCGTTGGCGCAGCGGAGGAATATGCAGTGTCACGACCTTGAGTCTGTAATAGAGGTCTTCCCGGAAATCCCCGTCACGGACCATATCCTGCAGCCCGGCGTTGGTAGCTGAAACCACTCGGCAGTTGACCTGTCGTTCCCGGTTGTCTCCAACCCTGCGTATGGTGCGTTCTTGCAGGAAGCGCAGCAGCCGGGTTTGCATTTCCGGCGAAATATTGCCGATTTCATCCAGAAACAGGGTGCCGCCGTCCGCTTCTTCGATAAGGCCTTTTTTATCCTTGACCGCATGGGTAAAGGATCCCTTGGTGTGTCCGAACAGTTCGCTTTCCAGCAGGGTGGGCTGCGTGGAACCGCAGTCCACCACCACGAGCGGGCCTTGTGCTCGCGGACTGTTCTCGTGAATGATTCTGGCCGCGCATTCCTTGCCTGTGCCGGATTCCCCCAGCAAAAGGACGTTTGCCTCGGCCGGGGCCACCCGGGTCAACAGTCCGATGAAATCTTTCATGGCCGGAGCCTGGCCGCCCCAGAAGTTGTTCCCGAGTTTCGGAGCGGGGGCGTTCTTTTTTTGCGGACTTTTATCAAGCATGGCCGCGATTCGTTGCATCAGGGCGTGGCCATCGAACGGCTTGGTGACATAGTCGGCCGCACCGGTCTGGATGGAAGTGACGGCATCGGGAATGGAGCCGTGGGCCGTCAGCATGATGACCGGAATGTGCGGCCATGAGCGCGAGACTTCCTCTAACAGGGCCTGCCCCCCCATGCCGGGCATTTTTACATCCGATATGATCAGGTCCACCCGGTTTTCTGCCAGCATCTCCAGCGCGGTTTCCGCACAATCCGCCAAAAGAGGCTCGTAACCGGCGTTTTCCAGCCGCGCCTCAAGCACGGTCAGGATATGTTCGTCGTCGTCAACGGCCATGACAACGGCCGGAGTTTCGTTCTGATTCATGAATTCTCCGTGAGAAAGGTTCAATTCGGGAGTTCCGAGGGGATGAAAAAGCGGAAGGCACATCCGTCTTCAATACCGCAGTCCACCCACATGTGTCCGCCGTGCGCTTCCACTATCTTGCGGCATATGGCCAGCCCCAGTCCTGCGCCGTCCTTGTCCATGCGCACACCCTCGGCCCGGTAGTATTTTTTGAATATCAGTTCCCGTTCGGCTTCCGGTACGCCCGGCCCCTGATCCTCCACACTGAATACGACACCGTTCTCCGCCATGTCGAGCCGGAATGTCACCGTGCTTTCGTCCGGTGAAAACTTGATGGCGTTGCCTCCGAGGTTCAGGAGTACCTGCCGAAGGTTTTCCGTGTCCGCCGATATGTAAACATCGTCTTCCGGCAATCGGGATTCCAGTTTGATTTTTTTTGCCATGGCCGAAGATTCGAGCCGTTCCTGAGTGGTTCGGATCAGGCCTGAACAATCCATGGGTTGCCGGTTCAGGGTCGGGTTTCCCGCTTCCATGCGTGTTACGGTCATGAGTCTGCGCAGCAGCTCGGCCAGGCGGTCGGTTTCCTTTTCCGCGATGCGCAAGAAGCGCGTTTGGCGTTCATTCACAGGTCCGAAAACACCGTCGGCCATCATGTCCACGGACTCGCGGATGGATGTCAGCGGGGTTCTGATTTCATGGCTGAGCATGGAAATGAAGTCCGTGCGCATTCGCTCCTCACGCCGTAATTGTTCCGCCATGACGTTGTAGGCGTCGGCCAGCTCTTCCAGTTCGTCCCCGGATTCCACCCGAACCGGGGGAGGGGTTTCACCTTCCCCCAACGCCCTGAGACCAGAACGGATGGATTCGAGATGCGCATTGATGCGCCATGCAAACATGGCACTGCCCGGAATGGCCAGCAAAAGGCAGATGATCAGCCCATAGAAACCGACGCGGTACGCATGGACGTTGTCGCGCCTGAGTCTGGCCAGCCCAAGGGAAATACGCTGTTGGTTGTCGTTTCTGGTTCCGGCAAGAATGGAGAGCCAGTATTGAATTGTGGCGTCGGCCGCAAATGCGTCGTCCGGAGAATCCCCCTTGGTCAGGCGAAGGGTGAACTCGCCGGTCAGAGGCTTCCAGTCATGCGCATATTCCGGGTGCCTGCTCAGGGTTTCCCGAAGTATTTCCCCAAAACGGGTCAGGTCTTCCACGATGAATCGGGCGGCGGTTTCGTCGCCAAGGGCCTTGAACCGGCGGATGTTGTTCTGCACACTGTCCAACCGTTCTTCCATTTGCTGGACGGCAAGGCCGATTTCGTAACGGGTGGAAGCGATTTCCCGCGTCAGGTCGGACTCGTTGCGTATCTGATAGACGAGGTACGCGGTGGTTACGCAAAAAATGGTAGTGATGGACATGGCCCAGACAAGCATTTTTGCGGAAATGCTCATCGCCGGAAAGATTCTCATGCGCGCTCCACGGCTTGCTGTTTCTGCAGTCTCTATACCGGGGTAGCCACGCAAAGGCAACGGACCGCAACCCGACATAATAGCAAAGTATGTGCCGAAGAGCGGCCCGTGTTGTCAGCGGTTTTTTGTTTGTCCGAAAGGGGGGTGGAGTGCAATATCTGCGCTTGGAGCGCATTCGTTGCCCGTCAGCCGCGCATTTCAAATCCTTCGAAGGTCTTGTCGTAGTCGACCACTTCGCACTGGATGTCTTCCACATCCGGAAGCGGGGCTTTATTGCGGATGAGTTCCGCCAATTCCTTCAAATTAGTGGGATCGCCTTGAGCCATGATTTCGGCTTCACTGTCTGCAATATTGCGTACCCATCCGTTGATGTTCAGTTGTTCCGCTTCCTTTTGCAGCCAGCCCTGAAAGTTGCCGCCCTGAACTGTCCCTTTCACGATGCAATGCAAGCTCTTCATGAGTTCCTCCTACGATAGTGACGCACCATTTTTCATATTATATTTCATAATGGGGCATGTGCGGTTTTTTGTCACTTATTTTCAGGAGAACGAGTATCCATTTCCTGTTGCGGGTCTGTGCTTATGACTGCAAGGTCTTCCAGTATTTTGTTTTTTAGCCGTGCGACGGCATCTGCATCGGTCATGATCATGTCCAACTGGCGGGTGTGGATGATCATGTATCCGAGAATGCGAAGACGGTTGAGCATGGTCGTGGGGCCGAAGCCTTCCAGACGGGCGCGGAGGTTGTCCTGCCGCAATTTGACGCGGAAATCGTATTCTTCCAGTATTTCTTTGATGAACCGTGCACGCAGGATTCGCCTCTCCAGATTGGCTGCGCCGCCTTTGAAGTGGAATCGGGCGTAGTTTTCACTGGGACGATCTCCCACAACGGCCTCGGCTCCGCAGAAGTGGAATCCAAAGCGCGATTGGAGACTGCAGAAATTCTTGGAAATGATGAAGTAATTCTTCATGGCCATGTCCGTTGGACGGTCCGCCGTCAGGTTCGGATTCATGGTAGCCTCGAACATGACCGAAAGAAATCCGCGGGCGTTGACCGGAGGAGGCCCTTCCCAGGGAACAGCCGTCATGCCTTCCCACAGAGCGCGCATGGGCACGGACTGTATTTCCGAGACCATGACGCAGGCATCATTTCGTTGCTGGCCTGCTTCATCAAATCCGTCTTCAAGATTCAGTACCCAGAATTGTTTGGGCACATCACAGATGAGCTGGCGGCAGGCAGCTTTCTGGTAGCTGGCGCTGATGCCGAAGTCGAACATTTCCCGCACTGCCGTTTCGTGGCAGAAGCGTACGATGTCGTGCATGGTCTTGCAGTTGCGGGGACGGAATTCCGGTGAATCCGGGTCCAGCAACCGGAGCCGGATAATGTGACGTGCGGCCCCGGCCAGCGCTTTGTGCACCGGGCTGCCGCGCATGAGATCTTTGCGATTGTGTTTTCGGGACAGCAGGGTGTCGATTTTTCCGGGATACACGGCGCGCATGTCGGCATCCACGGTGATCATGTCGTTGTTCTGCAATTGGTTCATGATGCCGCGGATACCGAAAAGTGCCGGGATACCGAATTCCCGGGCCACGTTGGCCAGATGGCCGGCGGCGCCGCCCCGTTCCGTGATTACGGCTGCCGCGCGATGCAGCAGTGAAGCCCGTCGCGGGAGCGCTGCGGCAAGTACCAGCACGGCATTGTCCGGGAAGGACAGTACGTCGGCTTCCTTGCGTACCACGAAAGCCGGGCCAATGCTGACGCCTCCCGAGGCCGTGGTCCCACCGCGGGCTAGTGGCGGTGGCGTGGGGTGGAAAAATCCGTTTTTGCCCGGAACGAGGTGTTCGGTTTCCGGCAACTGCAGAGGGCGACATTGCAGAAGGCGCAGATTGTCGTTCCTGTCGATGGCCCATTCCATGTCCTGCGGCCATCCGAAATGTTGTTGCGCCTGTATGGCTGCCTTCGCTACTTCCCTGGCCTGCTCGGGGGACAGGGAAGGCGTACCGGCGTCCTCGGGGTTGGGTTCTCGGCAGGTTCCTTCGCTCTGGCGGCAAACGAATTTCTCCGGTTTGGCGGCGACAGAAACTTCCACCATCTCCAGCGTGGAGCGGCTTACACGGAAGATATCAGTTTCGGCAGAACCGTCCACAACGCCTTTGGGCAACCCCCAGACTGAATGTATGCTTACGGTGTCGTCTTCCGGATCGACAGGATTCGTGGAATAGGCGACTCCGCCACAACTGGCGTCCACCATTTCCATGCAACCGACGCACATGGCCACATCTTCATCCCGAATCCCCCGACTCAAACGGTAGGCCAACGCTTGCATGGAGTATTTTGAGGCCAGCACTTCCTTGTAGGAATGAAGCAGGGCTTCGCGAGTGACATTGAGCACGGTGCGATGCTGCCCGGCAAAGGAAGTCTTTTGACCATCTTCCCCAAGTGCGCTGGAGCGCAGGGCCATTCTCGGGGCCTGTCCCACTTCCTGTTCCAGTTGGTCATGCGCCCGGATAATCGCCGTTTCCAGTTGCCCGGGCAGAGGGGCGTTCAAAATCATTTGCATGACCTTGGACATAGTCTGATTCACGGCATCCGGATCATCCTTGTCCATGGCTTGCAGGATACGTTCGGTTTCCCGGTCCAGACCGGTTTCGGCCATGAACAGACGAAAGGCTTCGGCCGTGATAACGAACCCGGACGGGACAGCAATGCCGAGAGCCATTCCGGCCTCGGAAAGCATGGCCATTTTGGAACCGCATTGCAGTGCGTCTTTGATGCCGACGTCAGCAAGGTTCATGACCAACGGGCCGCCCCGCTCCACATTGCGGTGTGCGATGTGCGGTTCTATTTTGGCGCGGATTTCATCAAATTGTTCGAAGAGCCTTTCATATTTTCCGGGTGCCAGCTCGTTGATATGCCGGATCATCTGGAAAACTGCGGTGGTGCTGCGCGTGCAGGCCGCACGCACGAAGTGCATACCGTAAATTCTTTCCCCGCGCAGGGCTTCCTCGATATCCGTGATGATTTCGTGGTTTTCTCCGTCCGCGCTGAGAAGCAGCTTGAAATGATGATACCGGGCCGCAAGCAGATTTTTGAACTGCTGCGCGTCTTCGCAACGGTCTTGCTTGTTCCGTTTCCCGAAGAACGGCAACCAGTCCATAAATCCCATGCTTGCGGCCCGTTTTTTACAGGTTACATTTCCTTTTTCCTGCCCGCGGTCATCTGAAGGCCCAGTCCCTCGAACAGGAAGAATATCGAGTATCCGAACCACAATGTGTAGACCACGTAGAAGATGAGCGCAAAGGTAATCTTTTCCCATTCGTCAGAAGCGTTGCGGGCTTCGATGCCGAAGTAGTTGTATCCCACCTCCACGGCGCGCTTGATGATCTTCTTGTTGATGAAGGTTGCAGGCTTGAACATCTTTTGTTTGTCCAGATGCAGCTTGACGTCCTTGAGCAGCTTCCACCATACAAACATGGCCTCGCGGGGCTTGATGCCGTAGCGGGACTTCATGGTGTCGCCGTCGTTCTTGAACATGGTGTCCGAATCTTCAAGGGCTGCCGCCATGAGAGCGCCGAGATCGCCTTGCACTCGCAGGCCGTTGTCGGTTTCCTCAACCGTCATCCCTGCGGGTTGGAGCAACATCATTGCCAGCGGACGCAGTATCTTGGACCCGTTTTCAAAGATGAGTACGTCAAAGGGTTGTCCCTCGAACTGCTTGGCCTCGTTCTTGATGGACGGGATATAGTTGGTCGATCCCTTGGATATGGCGTTGAACTCCGCGTCCGAGGCATGGAATGCGTTTACGCCGCCGAAGTTCGGGGTGAACATGTACGCCAGCACAATCAGGAAGCCTATCATGAGCGTAATGCCCCACGTGAAGTGTCTCTTGTCTCGAATGAGCATGTCCTAGTCCTCCCTGAGCTGGTTGATCTTTGTCAGGAACGTGCCGATGACCCATACGCCGAATATTCCGACACAGATGAAGAAGGTCCAGTTGCCGATTTGGGTGCATATGGACGAAACGCTCGGATTCACCGCGATCAGCTTCATGTCCGATAGCTTGCTAGGCAGTGCGAACAGTCTGTTCAAAAAACCTGCGAGAATGGCAATGGCATAGAAACCGCGGATGTAGATGCCCGGAACCAGCTTGGTGGTCAGGGCGCCTATCTGGATGCCCAACAGGGAACCCAGCAGCATGCCCATGGCCAGGGTGTAGAAAATGAAGCCGTATATCGCGTACTGGGAGATGCTGGCGTAACCGGCCGTGAAGATGATTTGCAGGATGTCCGTACCAACGGTGGTGAAGGAACTGACGCCCAGAATGTATACGAACATGGGGAAGGTCAGGAATCCTCCGCCCACGCCCATGATGGCGGCCATGAATCCGACAACCGCGCCGCAAAGGGCGACGAACCATGCGGAGATCTTCTTTCCGCCGGGAACCAGGTCTTCGTCAAAGCCGATCATGGGCGGAATCTTGGCCCGCTGCAAAGCCGCGGGCAGTCCGCCGCCTCCGCCGCCACCGCCATGGGCGTCTCCGCCTCCTGCCTTGCGAAGCCGCAGGAAGTCGATCATGGCGTAGGTACCGAGGAAGCCGAGCAGGATGACGTAGATGAAGCTGATAAAGGTGTCTGAGAGCACTGGATTCAATTCGTAGATGAAGCGGTTGATCACGCCACCTCCGGTGACGCCTACACCGGAGCCCACCAGAAAGGCTACGGCCAGTCCCACGGATACGTTACCAAGCTTCTTGTGCACGGCTGTGCCCATGATTGCCTTGGCAAAAATGTGGAACAGGTCGGTGCCCACGGCCAGAATACCCTTGATGCCCGCGCTCATGAGGGCCGGGGTGATGATGAATCCGCCCCCGGCGCCGATGCAGCCGGTGATCAGGCCTGCGCACAGGCCGATGAGTATTGAGGCCAGGAATATGTCCGGCGTGTAGAATGCCGGAGTATAGGCCTTTTTCCCGCCCAGAATATCCGGTAGGTTCAGGTCTGCCGCCATACCCGTTGCCACCAGTATGGCGGGGAGTGCCAGAATGACCAGCAGGAGCAACTTCTTCTTGTTGCCCAGTATGCTGCGCGAAACTTCCAGATCCCACTGGGCGTGGGCTCTTGCCGCGTGAAGCATGGTCCCGTAAATTCTTCGTGCGATGTTCATGAGTCTCGTCCTCGTTTCTTGTATGATTGGTTAGCACAAGTGCCATGCCCGTTCAGCGGGCGTTGTTCGAATGTTCCTCCAGGACCCGTTCCTCCCGAAGCGTTTTTCGTTTGAACGCATCTTCAATCTTGAAGACGAGCTCGTTGATCTCGGCAGGTTTCATCAAATAATGAAACGCGCCCTGTTGCATGCCCTCCACTGCCGCATCCATGCTGGCGTGCCCGGTGAGCATGATCACCTCTATCAGCGGATGCCTTCGCCTGATGGCCTTGAGCGTCTGGATACCGTCCATTTCCGGCATCTTCACGTCAAGCACCACCACATCCGCGGAAAAATTGTCCAGCAGCTTCAGGGCTTCGGCCCCGGAGACTGCCGTCACAACATTCATGGACCGTCTTGAAAGACGTTTTTCCATGGTGCGCACAAAGTCCGGTTCGTCGTCCACAATGAGCAGGTTGACAGGTCTCATGGCAATCCCCTCCTACTGCTTGGTCGCGGACCGGATTTTGGCCAGCAACTGCTCGAAGTCACAGGGCTTGAGAAGGTAATCGAAGGCGCCCTGTTGCATGCCTTCCCTTGCAGCTTCCTCGGAGCCGTGCCCGGTGAGCATGATCACCGGCATTTCCGGCACCATCTTCTTGAATATCTGCAAAACCTCGATGCCGCTCATGTCCTCCATCTTCAGGTCAAGAAGGGCCACGTCGAAATCCTCGTTGCGCAGTATCTGGATGGCCTCGGACCCGCCCCCAGCAGTGCGCACGGACATGTTTCGCCGTGAAAGGCGTTTGCACATGACGTCGGTGAATCCGGTTTCGTCATCCACCAACAGCACTCTGGTCGCTTTGTCGCTCATGGCTTTCCCCCCTGTCGCGTTCATTTCTGGTCGGCCCTATTCATTTCCTTGCCGCTCTTCCTTCTGGTTTGCGGATGACGAAGGAATGCGCACGGTAAAGGCCGTTCCCATATCAACGGCGCTGTTCACGGATATCTCTCCCTTCATCTTGTTGATGATGCCGTAAATGATGGACAGTCCCAGCCCTGTCCCCTTGCCCACCGGTTTGGTGGTGAAGAAGGGGTCGAACAATCGTTGCAGGT
>Ga0207831_100641_pt1 | contig 9978 bp, 10 predicted proteins | sample TtanPargueraPR_7_FD_187741 | JGI IMG/M metagenome (GOLD analysis project Ga0207831, IMG submission 187741) | Aerobic enrichment media microbial communities from Bioluminiscent Bay, La Parguera, Puerto Rico - Tt and M1 (2) (SPAdes) | ecosystem: Environmental > Aquatic > Marine > Unclassified ... | reverse complement strand
TGCGCCACGGTTACCCCCGGGCCTTCGATCATTATTGGTCTGGTTGCCGGTGTGCTGGTTGTCGCTTCCATTGAATTTATCGACAAGGTTCTCAAGATCGACGACCCGGTGGGCGCTTCTTCGGTTCACGGCGTGTGCGGCGCCTGGGGAACCATCGCCTGCGGCCTGTTCAACGTTGGTGACGGCCTGTTCATGGGCGGTGGCTCCAGCTTGCTCGGCGTACAGTTGCTCGGTGTCGGAGCCTTCTTTGTCTGGGGATTCGGCGGCGGATTCGTGATGTTCAAGGTAATCAAAGCTATCTTCGGACTGCGAGTGGACAAGGAAGAAGAGCTCAAGGGACTGGACGTTGCCGAGCACGGCTCGGAAGCCTACAACGGTTTCCAGCTCTTCACTACCGAGTAAACAACGTACAACCGTACAAGGAGAGAATACGCCATGAAGCTCGTAATAGCATACATCAGGCCGGAGAAGCTCAACGACGTGAAGCAGTCGCTTTACGCCAAGGAGATATACTCCCTGTCCGTGACCAATGTGCTTGGCTCCGGACGCCAGAAGGGATTTACTGAAACCTACCGCGGTGTCGAAATCGAGGTGAACCTGCTCAAAAAGGTCAGGCTCGAAATCGCGGTCAACGACAACTTCCTCGAACCTTGTCTGGAGTGCATCAAGAGTGCAGGCAAGACCGGCAAGGAAGGGGACGGCGTGATCTTTGTCCTCGAACTGGCAAAGGCCATGCGTATCAGGACAGGAGAAGACGGCATCCTTTAGGGAAGTGCGATCATATAATGACCTCCACCGCCGGGGCGGCACAGTCGCCCCGGCGGTCCTGCTTCCAACACCTCAGCCCGGAGAATTGTCATGCAGCCCCATACTCCCCTCGACGAACTCATACGCCAGGACAGGCTGCATACGGTTTTTCAGCCCATTGTTTCACTCAAACGCAAATCCGTGTTCGCCTATGAGGCTCTCACCCGGTGCACAGACCCGCAAAGCGGAAAAAGCATTTCACCGCAAACGCTCTTTGCCATGGCCCAGGATGCCCATGCCCGTCTGAATCTTGACCGGGCCTGTCGCAACAAAGCCTTGCAGTCCTTTGCCTGCCTGTGCGGGAGCGACCGTTCAATCATGCTTTCCCTGAACATGGACGTATCCTGCCTCACCAGTTGCACACGCGGTTCCCGCAGTCTGCTCAAGGCGGTCAAGCGTTTGGGGATTTCCCCCAGCAGCGTGATCATTGAGATCATTGAGTCCCGTGCTGCGGACATGGACGTGTTGCTGGATTTCGTAAATTTTTACCGCAACAAGAATTTCCTTATCGCTCTGGACGATGTGGGGGCCGGATATTCCAATCTGGATCGTATCCCCCTGCTCAAACCGGACGTGTTGAAAATGGACCGTTCGCTGGTCGCTGGCATTGATCACCATTTCCATAAGCTTGAAGTGATGAAGAGTTTTGTGCAGATGGCGGGACGCATCGGTGCGCTGGTGGTGGCCGAGGGCGTGGAAACGCAGGATGAAGCGTTGTGTCTGCTGGAAAACGGGGTGGACGTGTTTCAGGGATTCCATTTTGCCCGTCCCGGCGATCCGTCCCGGGATTTTTCGGGAATCGAAGAGCGGGTGGAAGGTCTGGCCGTACAATTCAAGGAAAGAGCGACGCGCCGGATCAATGAGGACAAGTACCGGTTGTCGCAGTATGACGCGCTCATGCTTACGCTGGGAATGGAGTTGGCTTCCGGTCAGGATGGGTTGGATCATGACCTGATCCGCTATCTCGACGCACATCCGAGCATTGAATGTCTCTATGTACTGGACATGCGCGGCATCCAGATTTCAAGCACCATTTGCAACCCCCTCAAGCTCAGGAAAAGCAAACGTCTTTTGTATGAGCCTGCGGAGCAGGGAACCGACCATTCCCTCAAGGAATATTATCTTCCCTTGCGCGCGGGATTGGAGAAATTCACCACCATGCCGTATATATCATTAGCATCTGGTAATCGATGCATTACCATTTCCCATGTTTTCCACCATCGTGGGCTGAGCAAGGATCTGATTCTATGCGCGGATATTTCCCACGGGGAACCAACGGACGAGCTTACCTGAAGTAGGAATCCATCCATTTTTCCATTTCGCGGCAGGTTTCGCAGAAGGTGGCGAATGCTTCCTCATCCAGTGAAGCTATGTAGGCAAGAAAATGCTTGTCGCGTTCGATGTGAAAACCCAAGTGGTTTTCCTGTGCCCGCAAGCCTTGCTCGGAAAGACGGACATGGTCCGGTTCGCCATCCCGGATGATAAGGCCGTACTCGCAGAGTTGATCGGCCAAGGTTTTGGCTTCTTCTGTGGTCTTATCAAGGGCTTTGCCTATCTCGGCAACCGGGGCTCCCGCTTCGGCGTCGATTGCGGCTATGGCGTGGATTTCGTCCGGGGCCAGAGGACGGCCTACGCCGAAATCAAATGACATGGTGCTGACACTGGCATTTTTTCTCATTGCGCTGGTCAGGGCTGAAAACGCGGCTTGCATTGCTTCCATTGATTGCATGGGCAAGACGGTAGGGCCGGGTTCATGTCTTGTCAATGCCGGATTGAACGAGGCAGGGCGGCAGGCCCTACCTCGTTTCGTGTTTAATGTTTGCGGGCGACCAGCAGGAGTGTTCCCTTGTCGAATCCGGTGAAAGTATGTTCGAATTTTGTGAACCCTGCCTTGCGCAATGCCGATTCCAGCAGGCTGCGCGAGAGGTGGTGCGTTTCATATCCTGCAAGGCGTGTGATGAATTCCGTGGTGTTTCTGTAGAGTGAGGAGGCGTTGCTTTCCTGCGTGAAGTGATGGGAGACAAAGCAGCCTCCATGTTTCAATGCGTTGTGAAAGTTTTCGAATGTTTCTTCCAGATTTTGTACGCATGCGTAAAGAAGGTGTGAGGTAAAGATGAGATCAAAGGCCTTTTTCGGCATCTTTTCGGTGCGGATATCCAACGGCTTGCAGGTCATTCTGTCTTCAAATCCGTTTGCCTTGCATCGTTGTGTAGCAACCTCCATAACGTGAGGCAGGTCGAACAGTGTGCTGTGCAATTGTGGATTGCGGTGTAGCAATTCCATGGAATAGTGACCGTGATTGCCGCCCACATCCGCCATGGTTTGCATGGAAGAAAATTCGGGCAGCTCGGCGATGAAGTCCACAGCCATTTGCAATTGCCCGTTCAGTGCGTTTTGGAGCGTGCCGTCCATTGTTTCCGGCATGCTCCAACTGGCATCTGTTTCTTCCCGCCTCATATCTTCTCCCGCCATGAGTCTGCTCATGGATTCTCTGATCATCGTGTAGAACTGTTCATTGAGTTCAAGAGCCTTACCCTGATACAGGGGAGAAGTGTTGACCAGATATTCGCTGGTCATCGCCGTGTTTGCGTATTTTCCATTTTCTTTTGTCAGGAGTCCTCGCTCTGCCAGTATGTCGAGAAGAGCTTCCATGGGATTTTCGGCCTGACCTGTTTTCTGTGCCAGCGAGCTTACATCGAGTGGAAACTTTTCAAGATGGTCGAAAATGTTCATGCGCACAGCGTAAAGAATTGCCTGAGCGTTCACTGATTCGCAGAGAATGTTTTCTACCGGGGAGAATGATGTCGTTGGTTTGGGGAAGGGCATGGCTTTGCTCCTTTTGTGTTTAGTCGCTAAACGCTTTGCTTAAAAAAATTATCGCAGGTACGTGTCCATCCATTTGTCCATGGTCTTCAGTAGTCGCTGAATCACCCGGAATTCGTTGTCCGGGAGGTTTGCCAGATGATTGATCAGATCTTTGTCGTGTCGCATATGGAAATTTATATGTTCTTTCTGAGCCTGTCTGCCCAATTCCGTTGGCCCAACAAGGCTTTTGGAAAGATTGTCCGGGGCAGTCCTTTTGTAGACCAGACCTTTCTTCTCCAGTTTGGTAATGACTTGAGAAACGGCCCCCTTGGTTATGCCTGCTCTGCGCGCCAGATCCGTTATACTTATTTCGCCGTGGATACAGATGGTGGAAACCGTGTGTATCTCGGCGGAATGGAGCTCAATACCGACTCCAAAATCATGGGGAAGCTTTTCAACCCGTAGGTATTTGTCCAGTATTTGCCCAAGGAGATGGAACTCCTCTTTCATTTCTTCAATGCTTCGCATGGAAATTGTGTATAGCTGCTAAACACATTTGTCAACAAAAAGGACGGCAAAAAAGCCGTCCTTTCATGTGTTCAAGCTAGAAGCTCAGTGCGGTTTTCCATTGGGTGAATATAGCCGGATATTCGATGACGCTGCCATCGATATAGCGAGGCAGGGTGAATACAGCCGCATTTTTCAATGCTGCAATGGAACCAAGTTCCGGCGTTGTGGCAATTTCCTTGCTGATAGCGGCTTGGACGGCCCATGCATCTCCGGTTATGACAATGGCGTCCGGTTGAGCCTTGAGCAGTCCTTTGATGTTGCGGATGCGGTACATGCCGCGGGAAACAGCGCCGCTGGGCGGGCGGAATGCTGTTCCGGCGTTGGTGCATCCGAGCGGGGCGAGTAGATACTGATCGGCATAACCGCCGGGCGCTTCCACGCTCAGGAATGTTTTGCCAGTACCCTTGCTGTATACCCCATTAAGGATGACGACCTTTTTGCCGAACCCTGCTTTCGGCAGCCCTTTTTCCACGTTTTGGTAGGCTTTTTGATAGGAATCAATCAGCTTTTCGCCCTTTTCTTCAATGTTCAGCAGTGCGGCGAGTTGACGAATTGCAGGAACGACCCCTTTGCTGAAGTCCACATATTCAATGGTGGCGTCGGTGTCCTTGATCAACGGAACCACATTCATGGGGTTTGCCTTGGTATACAGGCAGAAGTTTGCCGATTTTTCAATAATTACACGCTTGACGTCTTTTTTGGTAATCAGGTCCGGCAGGGTGGAGGGGCGCTTTTTCACGATACAATTTGGGCAGCCCACGATTTGGGATGCGGTTTTGAGCGTCTTGGCCATGGGCCACATGGAGCCGCGCACGGACATGTATTCCGGCAGCACCCCCATATTGTATGCCAAGTCTACCAGCCGATCCCCGACCATAATGGCTTTTATCGTTTGCGGTTTGGGCTTTGGGCCGGCCTGGCATACGGCTGCAAAGCCCATGACCAGGATCAGTGTCAGGCTTAACAGGGCCATGGTCGCAGGAATTTTTTTATGACTGCGCATTTTTTTTTCTCCTGTATATCCGGTTAAAAGCATGCGCCGATTTTGAAAACAACACGCATGTCTTCGCCAATGGCGTATTTATCAGTGTCCGGGTCGGCATTCAGATCGCGATAAACCACAATGGGAGTGGCCAGGCAGACATTGTAGCCCTTGCCGAATTTGAAGTGGACACCCGGAGTCAGGTACATGGTATGTCCGCCCGTATTGTCCATTTCGATGCCGGCATTGTGATTCTTGTCCGCGTAGACGCCGTTGAGTTCCAACTCCAGGTCGATAAGGTCATTCAACGCATATCCGTAGCCCAGGTTGTATTTGAAGTTATCGCCCTTGCGTAGCTCATGATCGCCCTCGGAGGGCAGGGTCAGCATGCAATGGGCATCAAGACGTGAGCGGCCGAACATGTAGGTAGCTCCGATTTCGAACTTGGGATCCCACGAACCGGTTCCCAGTTGGAAGCCCGGCCCCATGTATTCGTACTGCTTGTTGAAGGGCGTTTCGTTTTTCAGATCGGAATCGCCTGTTGGCAGCTTTATCCCTGCGCCGATTGATAAGGAAAACGGATCGCCTTTGCGTTGGGTCAGCAACCCGTAGCGGCCCATGAGCACGATGTCGCCCAGGCCTTCGTTATAGTCGGTGCGCGTGGTTTCAGCAGGTTTTCCTACGGCCGCCCTGCGTTTGACTCCCTTGAAGTGAAAGGGAATCATGGCACGAACGTCGAAATTGTCGAACAGGCCGTATCGAATGCCCAACTTCATGGTGTGTTGCCAACGGCTATATTTACCGTTGTATTTCCCTGTTTTGGACGTACTGCCATTATACAGATCGCCCTTGTCGAAATAGATGTACTTGAGGCTGGTGGCGAGTTTTCCCTTGGGGAAGACTGTCCCTGTGGACATGTTGACCGGACCGACTGGCTTGGGGCCCTTTTTATTGGGTAAGGCTTTTGCGGCTACGCCGGACTGTGCTCCCTGTCCCATTATGGGGCCATCGGCAAGGGCAGGGATTGCCAGTAAGGCACAAAGCAGCAGTGAAACCACCAACAATGGAACGTGGCGCATGGGTGAAGACTCCTTCTCTTTGTGAGTGGTGCAGGCTCTGTTAATTGTGTATTAGACGATATTGAAAATCAAAACAGTTGGCAACTCGCGCGAATGAGTTGCATTGTTTTCAGAGTCTTATGGTTTATTTGCGCACATAACGTGCGGGAATTGTTGTGGGTGAGTAGCGACAGGATGGGATTGGAATACAGGTGTCTTGCCAATAAGAGGCATATTGCATTTGATTAGCGTTACACCAGATGTGTTGTGGGTTTGTTTTTGTACTGTATTCCTAATGCGGAATACTTATTGCGTGTTAAATACAAAAAGGGCGGCACCCGTTGAGGTGTCGCCCTTGTACTGTGTTTTTTACGCTTCGAGCTAGATTTTGCAGGCCGTACGCAGATCATCCACCGCATCGGTCTGTTCCCACTGGAATTCGGGAAGCTCGCGGCCAAAGTGGCCGTAGTTGGTGGACTTGCGGTAGATGGGTTTTTTGAGTTGCAGGCGCTCGATAATGAAGTAGGGGCGCAGGTCGAACACTTCGGTTACGGCCTTGGTCAACACCTCGTCCGAAACCTGGCCTGTGCCGCGGGAACTCACAACAACAGATACGGGCTCGGCAACACCGATGGCGTAGGCAATCTGTACTTCGCATTCATCGGCAAGTCCGGAGGCCACAACATTTTTGGCTACGTAGCGTGCCATATATGCGCCGGAGCGGTCCACCTTGGAGGGGTCCTTGCCCGAGAATGCTCCACCGCCGTGTGCACCGGCACCACCGTAGGTGTCGTTGATGATCTTGCGTCCGGTCAGGCCGCAGTCGCCAACAGGGCCGCCCACGACAAAACGTCCCGTGGGGTTGATGTAGGCTTTGAGGTTCTCGTCGACCAGCTCATCGGGCAGTCCTTTCCTGATGACTTCTTCCATGATGGCGTCTTCAAGATCGCCCTGGCTGACGCTTTCCGCATGCTGTGTGGACACGACCACGTTGTCGATGCGCACAGGCTTGCCGTCCACGAACTCCACGCAAACCTGCGTTTTGCCGTCCGGGCGCAGGAAGTCGAGAATGCCTTCCTTGCGGACCTGAGTCAGGCGGCTGGAAAGCTTGTGTGCATAGTAGATGGGAGTGGGCATCAGGGTCGGAGTTTCCCTGGTGGCAAAGCCGAACATCATGCCCTGGTCCCCGGCGCCCTGTTCCTCTGGTTTGGTGCGGTCAACGCCCTGGGCGATGTCTGCGGACTGCTTGTCCACCGCCGAGATTACTGCGCAGGTTTCCCAGTCGAATCCCATGGTGTCCGAGCTGTTGTAGCCGATATCCTTGATGGTCTGGCGTACGATGTCCGGGAAATGGGCGTAGGCATTGGTTGAAATCTCACCGGCAATGAAGGCCATGCCTGTGGTGACGAGTGTTTCGCAGGCGACGCGGCACTCAGGGTCCTGGGCCATGATGGCGTCAAGAATGGCGTCGGAAATCTGGTCTGCGACCTTGTCCGGGTGGCCTTCCGTAACGGATTCCGAGGTGAAAAGGTATTTGCCCTTGGGAAAAAGCATTGTGAATTCTCCTGTTCCTGATGGGTTTAACCGGACCGTAGCCTAGATGCCCAGGCTTTCGGCGTAGTCGATGACGGTTTCGACCTTGTTGTCCTTGTCCGCAATGACCACTTTGGGTCGCAGGGAAGCCGTGTCCTCATCATCGTCGATCCATGCATAGGTGGCGATGATGACGCGTTGGCCCACTTCCCCCTTGTGGGCGGCAGCGCCGTTAAGGCATATTTCGCCTTCGGTTCCCGGAATGGCGTAGGTCGTCAGCCGTTCGCCGTTATCTATGTTGTATACGTCCACCTGTTCAAAGGGCTGGATACCGACTTCGTTCATGAGCCGGGTGTCGATGGAAAGGCTTCCATGGTATTCCAGCTTGGCACAGGTGATGGTCGCGCCATGAATTTTGGCGCTCAAGAAGCATTTCTTGACCACTGTCAATCTACCTTGATGAGAATGTTATCTATGAGCCGGGCCTTGCCCAGACGGACGGCCACGGCAATCAGCGCCGGATTGGTAACGGCCGTGACTGGCCGAATGTTGTCCGGGTCAACCATTTCTATATACTCCGCTTCTCCCATGGGTATGTCCCGTTCAAGACTCTGGCGGATGGATTTTTTTATGGCCTCGGCATTTGTTTCGCCCTGTTGAGCCTGTTCGCGTGCCGCCAGTAGTGCCTTGCGGATAAAGGGGGCGTGGGCACGTTCTTCCTGCGTGAGGTACGCATTGCGGGAACTCAGGGCCAAACCGTCCTGCTCGCGGACGATGGGGTGCCCCTGAATCTCCACCGGGATGTTCAGGTCACGTACCATGCGTTTGAGGATAGCCTGTTGTTGCCAGTCCTTTTGCCCGAAAACGGCTACATGGGGCTGGACAAGCATGAACAGCTTCATGACCACGGTGCATACGCCACGAAAATGTATGGGGCGGGAGGCTCCACAGAGATTTTGTGCCAACTCGGGGACTTCGACCCATGTGGCGTGGTCAGGAGCATACATGGCGTCGGGTTTGGGGGCGAACAACAGATCCGCGCCATGGTCCCAGGCCAGCTGGCTGTCACGCTCAAGGTCGTGCGGGTAGGCGTCCAGGTCTTCATTCGGCCCGAACTGCGTTGGGTTGACGAACAGGGTGACCACCAGTTTGTCGCACTGTGAACGCGCATGGTCCATGAGTGCGAGGTGACCGTCGTGGAAATAGCCCATTGTGGGCACAAGGCCGATTTTCAGGCCCTTTGCTTTCCAGTCGGCACATTGCCGCTGGAGTTCTTCTGTATATTCGATTCGTTTCATAATTCTTCCTGAGTAACGCCGCGTATAAAACTCTTGCTATGATATTTCGAACCGGATGTCTATATCTTAATGTCTTGATATAGAGATGGTGATGTTGCCGGCAAAGTACGAAAGTTTTGTTTGTGCAAAGAGGGGCGTATATGTAAACTCCCGGATATGAGGACGAAACAAGACGCTTTCGTGGATGGATGCATGACCCTGACACGCCAGCAGCTCATTGACAGTGAGCATGCTCTCAAGGACACGTTGTCCGGGTTCCTTTCCTTTACTTCCTACAGCCTGTTCTTTCCCCGTACGGACGAAGATCCGCGCGAAGCCGGTTCCCGCGCCGAGCCGGAATATCGGCGCAAGGATCATGAACTGCTTTTGCCGTTGGTGCTCCGCGGGGAATTGCTGGGATATTTTGTTGCGCGCGGTGTCAAGCTGGCCGCTCCCAAGGTCGGACCACACTATGTGATGGCGTTGGCTTCGGCTGCATTGGAACGTATCGCTTTGGAACGCCGTGTCATTACCGACCCGCTGACGTCTCTTTTCAACCGGGATTTCTTTCTCAGTGAACTGACCCGTTCCATTGAACAGGTGCAGGATTGCCTGCACACGGGAACATGTTCGGCCAAGCCGTTGGAGATGCCTTCGTTTTCCGGCACGTTCGGCGTTATCTTTGCGGATCTGGATCGTTTTCGTCCGATTTGTGAAAAATACGGGTACCTTGTGGGTGACGACATGGTGGCCGAAGTGGGGCGGCTGTTGAACCTCGTCTGTCCGCATCATGTGAGCGCCTCCCGATTCGGCAACGACAAGTTCGCCATACTTTTGCCGGACGCGAAACCCAAGGCATGTTTCCAGTTGGCCGAAGTTATTCGCGAAGGTATCGGAAGATTATCGTTTACCGACGATATTACCGGTGACATTATTCATATTTCCG
>Ga0207831_100640_pt1 | contig 10006 bp, 9 predicted proteins | sample TtanPargueraPR_7_FD_187741 | JGI IMG/M metagenome (GOLD analysis project Ga0207831, IMG submission 187741) | Aerobic enrichment media microbial communities from Bioluminiscent Bay, La Parguera, Puerto Rico - Tt and M1 (2) (SPAdes) | ecosystem: Environmental > Aquatic > Marine > Unclassified ... | reverse complement strand
GAGGCCGTCAAGCAGGGAACCCAGCTTCTGCATGTCAACGGGCTTGGCGATATAGGCATCCATACCCGCGCCGAGGTAACGTTTGCGGCTTTCCGGCATGGCGTGGGCTGTCATGGCCACTATGGGCGTCTTCTCGTTGCGATGCCCCTGGGCCCTGATAACGGCAACCGCTTCTTCCCCTGCCATGATGGGCATCTGCATATCCATGAAAATACAATCAAAATCATATTTGGAAGTCATGCTTACGGCCTCGGCCCCATTGGTGGCGCATATCACGGAAGAATAACCCAGCCGCTCCAGCATGCGCAGAGCGGCCATGCGGTTGACCCGTTCATCTTCCACCAGAAGAATGCGCACATCCTTGCGATTGGCCGGCGGCGTTTCAACCTTGCACGCTGACGCTTTCACACCCGGCACGGCTCCTCCCCGTTCCAGATGAAGCAAAACACAGACCTCGGTTCCACCCTGTTCTTCCGAGGCAATGGTCATGCCTCCGCCCATCATGTCCACAAGACGGCGAACAATGCTCAATCCCAACCCCGCGCCGCCATACTTCCGGGCATAGGAGCCGTCCACCTGCGTAAAACTCTGCATCACGTACTCCAGCTTGTCTTCCGGTATGCCGATGCCGGTATCCGCAACCGTAAACAGGACATCAGCCACTCCATCCCGTGACGTACGCAAAACCGAGGCGTCAATGGTAACACTGCCAGTCTCGGTATACTTGATACTGTTACCCAACAGATTATACAAAACCTGCCGAATCCTCGTCACATCGCCAATCAGCAATGATTCGTCGCCACCATGGACACTCCAATCAAGGGCAAGCCCCCTGGCTCCGGCTTCATGGGAAAACGCCCCCACCACAGGGCACACGGTGTCGCGAAGCCGGAATTCTCCGGGTACGATGGACAGTTTTCCGGCTTCGATAGCCGAAAGATCCAGCAGGTCGGAGAGAATTCTAAGCAGACTCTGCCCGGAAAGAATGGCCGTACTGACGAACTCCTGTTGCTCTTCTGTCAGGTCCGTTGCCATGGCCAATTGCAACATGCCCAAAACACCGTTGAGCGGGGTGCGGATTTCATGGCTCATGGTGGCCAGAAATTCATTCTTGGCCCGGCTGGCAGACTCGGCATGTTCCTTGGCCAGCTTGAGATCATGCTCCGCCTGTTTGCGATCAGTGATGTCCGTTATAATGGAGAACAGCTTGGTCCGGCCGCCAAACTCGATGGGGCAGGCAAAGACTTCCACGTCACGCATTTCCCCGGAAGCCAGTTTGTGTTGAAAAATCAACGACCCCGGTCGTCCAGCCATAACATCTTTCATTATCCCGACCAGTTTTTCCCGAGGCAACGGATTGAGATCTGTAACACGCATGGACTTGAATGCTTCCGCAGAGTATCCGTAATATTTCAACGCGGCATGGTTGGCCTGCTCTATATTTCCGGTTGCCGGATCCAGCATAAGCATGGGCAGGATATTGCCCTCAAAAAAACGGCGATATTGTTCTTCACTGCGGCGAAGCGCCTGTTCTACTTTCTTTCGTTCTTCCACCTCCACAAGCAATTTGCTGTTGGCCACGGACAGTTCCCTGGCACGTTCCGCCGCCAGTCCCTCCAAGCCGGCCAAGGCATGATCCCGCTCACGCTCAACCCGTTTGCGCTCAGTGATATCACGGGCAATGGACAAAACCGTAGGATACCCGTCGTATTCAAAGCGGCGGGCGCTGACCTCCACGGGAATCCGTCCACCCTCCTTGGTCATGTGCACTACTTCAAACAGAGCTGTAGGGCGGGAAGAAAATCGTGAGGACAATTCCGGAACGGAATTCTGCTGTTCAGCGGCGTCAATATCGTACACGGACATCTTCAGCAGCTCTTCCCGCGTGTAGCCAAGCCGGGCACAGGCGGCCCGATTAACGTCAATAAACCGTCCGCGGCTTCCATCCGACAATACGCGAAAAACGAAAATGGCATCGTCCACGCCATCAAACAGCAGGCGAAAACGATTTTCGCTCTCTTCCAACGCCGCTTCAAGCTGCCGAATCCGGTCCATGGCTTCGCCCATGTTCTCTGGCACACCCTGCCCGGAACGAAGTTCCTTCCCTGTTTCGTCATTGTTCATGAATACAACCGTTAGCTGCGGTTTCCGATTACTCCATAAAGCAATACTATTCTGCCGCCTGCAATTATTACCGAAACAAAAAAGGCGCGGACATGAATCCGCGCCTTTGGTGTGTTTTGCTATAATTCAGAGAACTAGAACTTGGTGCCCAGATACTCCACAGAGATGATTTCATACTCAATGCGGCCGCGGGGTGCGTCTACAGCGATTTCATCTCCCACCTCCTTGCCCAGCAAAGCCTGAGCCACGGGGGATTTGACGGAAATACTCCCGTCCCTTGCGTAGTCCGCTTCATCAGCACCGAGCAAGGTGTATTTTTTCACCTCTTCGGTGTCGATGTCTTCCAGTTCCACTGTCGCCCCAAAACCAATGATCTCGTCCGGCTCCAGAGTGTCCAGATCCACGACATTGAAGTAGGGCATGCGCGACTGCAAAAGATTGATGCGGCCTTCGAGAAATCCCTGCCGTTCACGCGCTGCGTGATAGCCGGCATTTTCCTTGAGGTCGCCTTCCTCGCGCGCCTCGGCAATGGCCTTGATAACTTTAGGCCGCTCCTGCTTGAGCTCGTCAAGTTCCTTCTTGATCCGTTCATAACCCTGAACGGAAATGGGAATCCTTTCCATGATGGTCGTACCTTACCTTATCTCGATTTAAAGCTTGGCCCACGACAAAATATCGCGGGCCAGCAACCCTTTTGGGTAGATCATTGTGCCCCTGCGGTCAAGGCCCATACGCAATTCATTTAAAACGGTGCGGGCGAGAAAAAACGCATGGTCTTCCCATGGTCCGGGTGCGTGAATTCAAGAAAATCGGCATGCAGCAACAGGCGGTCTGCGCTCTCGCGCCGTCCGTACAGGGCGTCTCCGGCAATAGGACAGCCAAACCCCCTTTCATGGGCGGCATGAATCCGCAACTGATGCGTTCTTCCCGTAATCGGTGTGAACCGAATGCGAGCGCGCTCCCGCTCCACATGCAGGCATTGCCAGTGAGTAATGCCGAGCTTTCCCTGCACAGGATCATAAACCTGAAAGGGGCGATTGTCCGGGTCCAATCGAAACTTGAGTTGTATTTCCCCTTTCAGTCCTTCGCACATACCCGTGGGCACGCCATCCAGCACGGCAGTATACTGTTTGGAGACCGTGCGATCCTGAAATTGTATGGACAAATGGCGATGCGCCCCGGCTGTCAGAGCATAAACCATGACCCCGGATGTGGCCATATCCAGCCGATGCACTGATGGTTGTTCAATACAATGGGGAAATGACATCCGCAGCCTGGAGGAAACACAATCCTGCTTGTCCGGACCGCGCCCGGGGATGGAAAGCAAACCGGAAGGCTTGACCAGCACGGCTATGGACTCATCGTGATGCAAAACATCCAGCGAGGCCGCGTCAATCATACAATTCCTCCAGTCCGCAAAGCATGAACCCGAGAATGGGACGGCATTTTTCCGTGCAGGAGGGATAAAAACACCCATGTTCACGAGTTGCCGAACGATTTGTACGCCCCCAGTAAAACTCGGCTATACCGAGCGGTATCAGCCCGTTGAGCGCGGCATGGTTCAGTAATTTCGGCGCGCAGCAATCTCCGGTTCCCGTTGGGATACCACGCCCACTCCCAAAGACCTGCCCGAGGGGCTGCACGTTGCCGCGAAAATCATGTAGCCGGTACAGACCATGCAGTTCGGCCATGAGGGTCCGGGAAAGCTCGCGCCGCTCGCGCCTGAGTTTTGTGTAGCCTTCGCTGCCCGGCACATGTTCCTGCATATCCCGCCCCAGAGCCTTGACCTGCCGTTCGCCCGGCGTATTAATCCGCTCGAATTTTTCGACATCCACAACCGGCCCGGCCCAGCCCGGGGCAAGCCATTGCCCGTTGAACTGCCCGGAAAAGGCCTTGGCCGTTCCCATATTTCCATCCTCTTTGCGAAAGACCATGACTCCGAACATGTGTCCTCTGGCTTCACCAAAAAGCGAAGCGGTGGAGTACAACGGATCAGCCTCTTCTGCAGGGCAACAAAAATCGATACGTTCATGAATTTCCAATTCACGCATCAGTTCTTGCGCGGCCTGTATGGCGGGAGCTCCCGGCAGGGAATGCTCGCGCCCGCAGCGGGAACAGGGGCCGCTACAGGATACATCCGCAATATGGACAAATGGTGCATACAACTTCTCGGTCATGACGGAACCCTTCATGCCCCAAGACAGGCACCGCGTCCAGACTTGCCGCGCCAACTCGGCTGGGATACACATCCGGGGTCATACAACTCCAACCCACAACAACCATGCTTATCAGTCATACCGTCAGTTTTGTAAAAAATGTCATGGATAACGTAATCCGGCCCGGCGACGCCGTGGTAGATGCCACGGTAGGCGGCGGGCTGGACACCCTGTTTCTATCACAAAGCGTGAGATCGGAAGGATCGGTTTTCGGTTTTGACGTGCAGCAAGAGGCGTTGAACAAGGCCAACCAGCGCCTGAAGGATGAGCACGCACCGGACAATGTGCAATTTTTTCTGGCAGGACATGAAACCATGGCGGAGCATGTCCCGCCCAGCTTACACGGAACGATTGCCGGGGCCATGTTCAATCTCGGATATCTGCCCGGAAGCGACCAGCATGTCATCACCAAACCGGCCACATCCTGCGTGGCCATTGACGCGGCTCTCATGCTCCTGCGCAAGGGCGGGGTCATCTCAATGGTGCTGTATACCGGACATCCAGGAGGTGAGGAGGAAGTCGAGGCCGTGGAAAACCATTGCGCGGGACTGTCCATGGACATGGTTCGCATCATGCGTTGTACCATGCACAATCAGCCCACGGCCCAGACAAGAATCCTTTTCCTGGAAAAACGGTAAAAACGGCCAGCCGTTGTCCGTGGGACGAAGAATCTTCAGCGCAAGCCAAGGCCTTCCAGCAAAATGGAAACGTATTCCTGAACCGCACTGTGATCCAAAGGCCCGTAACCGATCATTTGGCGATAAACCATGGGGGCGTAGATGATGTCGATCATAAGGTCGATATCCACGTCAGTACGCAATTCTCCACGTTCTATGCCCCGGTTGAGCATCTCCAACACCACAGCCCGACGAACTTTGAGGAAACGCTCCCAAAAATCCTTTTGAAATTCGGGGGCGCATTGTCCTTCGGCGATAAAATGTACAAGCGCCTGCCCTGCCCGAGTCTGATGAAAACGGGTCAAGGAAGCGATGTGCTGCAAAAGATCCTCGCGAATTGAGCCGGTATCGGGAATGGGAGCATTCCTATGCTTGCTTTCCAGAAACGCTTCCAAAGCCAAATGAGCCTTGCTGGACCACCATTTGTAAATCGTGGCCTTGCCCACCTTGGCCCGGCGGGCAATGGCCTCGATGCTTATATCCCGAAGGGGTTGCCCCTCCAACAAATCCAATGTCGCCTGAATAATGGCTTCGCGCGATTGTTCACTCCGTGGACGTCCCGGCCCTCTCTGGCAACATTCGGATTTGTTTTTGGTCACGGAATGGAAATCTCCTCGCTGGCTTGTGGTTCGAAAAAAAACAGAATCAGCGCGGAAAGACCTTTCTCGCCAATGTGGACCTGCGAAGTATTGATTGAAGACATGATTCTCCCCTTGAGCGGCTGCGCCGCATGTTGAAAGGCAGAAAGCTTATCGCTCTCGACATTTCTTATTTTTAAAACTGAACGTTCAGTTTTGTGATTAGACCAAGGTTGAGAGTCAAGTAATTATTCCGGCATCTTTTTGTAAGGGGGAGGATTAGTACATACGCTATATCAGGCGTTCTTTACGAAATGTCATTGTACTGCTATTTTCCCGGCGATGAATTCCCCGAAAAAAAGAGGCTCCCCGGTGGCGGTTATTCTCGTCCATTACGGAAGCGTGGAAACAACGTTGCACTGCATAGATTCACTTGCAGCGGCGAATGGGCAAAAATCCGTTTTTATTGCCAACAACATGGGACATGGCTTGCATTATGCGCAACTATCCCACGACCTAGACTAAAATTCTGTTTTTAAAAAAAGAAAGAAAACAGTTTTGGGATTCGCCATTGCGAGACAAGGGTATCCAAATGTCATCAAAATTTTATTCCGGGATTGGACACTCAAGGTATAGCCAAAATTACTTACTATTATCCTGCAGCAGCGCCATTTTCTTATAGCATCTTCTTGTATCGAAAGCAGCATCAGCATGCGCTGTTTCTCTCGCTGATCACATCCAACTCAATGCTCAGCGATCTGTTTCGACACTGAAAAAAAAATTCTTGTCGCTCAACTCAGAATTAAATCCACCGCTTCAAAGCGTTGCGAACTGTCCGACAATAGCGATCCACAGAAAAATACGCTTGAGCGCGACGCATTCCCTTTTCCCCCAACTCCAGACGTAATGAGGGGGAAGAAGCCAACTCTGTCATTGCATCAGTCGCCGAATCCAAATCTGGATCAGCCCACAGCTGAGTAGCACTTTCTACATAAATATCGCTTTTACTAGATACCGGAATCATCCTGTAATTTACTATTTTTGCGCACTCGTCGTCCATAAAATCCATGTTACCGGAAAATCCTGTTGCAATGACCGGTTTCCCAAGCAGCATAGCCTCAGCCAACGGAAGTCCCAGTCCTTCAGCCCTATGCAGGGAAACAAGGATGTCGCAACAACGAATAAGAGCGCCCACCGCTCCCCGTTCCAGTAGTCTGTCAATTACTACGATATTGACGTCACTACGAATTTCATCCCACAACCTCACATATGAGCGGTGAGCAAATTCCGTATGATGCAATTTAATGACAAGCAAAACTCCCTCTACGTTTTTCGCCATTTTTTTAAAGGCTTTTACAACACCAGAGATATTTTTACGCTCAATATCAGATCGCGCATCCGCCATTGCTAGAAAGACAGTCGCATTCGACGGAATACAAAAATCATTTCTGCGCAAACCATTATCAACCGGAGCTACAACAGGAGGAGGTACGACCTTTATCGGTACAGGACAGGAACAGGTAAAAGCTTGCTTCGTATAGTTGGAAAGCACCCACAGTTCATCAATGTATTTGTATGCCTTTTTCCAGTCCTTGGGTATTTCAGGTAGTTCCCAAGCCCATTGACCAATTATCGGTCTGTTCCCGGTCAATTCTTTGCCCATAAACCGCAAGGCCCTACCGAATTCCGGAGCGTTGACATTAAGAATAAGCGGTCCGCTATTCGCCGGTTCCAAAGAATCCTCAAAGGCAGGGTCGACGAGATCCCTGATCTTCATGATGTCACTCACATCTCTTATATCATGCTCGACCCCTTCTTCCCGCAAGGCGAGTATCTGCAAACGAAGCATTTCACCGATACCCAAACCGGATAAGGTAAATCCGGCTAAAAGAGGAGTTCCAGGGGCATAGTTGCTCCGCCTTTGTGTATGGGGCAAAGGCGGATATTGGTAGACTTGGATAATCTTGCGCCTGATCGGTTCAGGAATGGGTAAAACGCGCCATGCCCATCGAAAAAATGTCAGCATCATAAGCACTAACCGCTTATACGCCGGACAGTTTGGCCCCATAGGAGTTAAACCAATACTCAAGAGTATCCTGAAGCGTTTTTTCCCACGGAATTGTCGCGGTCCAATTTATCAACTCACGGGCCTTGGTTGCGTCCCCCACGGCAGATACCATGTCAATCGACCGGTAGCGCGAGGAGTCGACCTTCACGTCAACCTCGATCCCGGAGAGTTCGATCAGCGAGGACAGGATGTCTTGAATACTCCGTGACTGCCCAGAAGCAATATTGAGAATAAGATCGCTGGGGAGATCTTCCGTAAAAACACAACCCAGATACGCCTGAATCACATCTCTCACATCAAGAAAATCCCGATGAGAATTCAGATTACCCACATGGATAACAGGATCCTGCAGCCCGACGCTTATCCGTGCAAGCTGCGCGGCAAAAGCCGGTACGACAAAACTCTCTGTCTGGCCGGGACCGGTGTGATTGAACGGACGTACCCGGATAATGTTAGCCCCATGATACGCTTTTTGTCCAAGGTAAAGATCCGCAGCAGCTTTAATTGTCGCATACTCGTTAAGCGGATACACCTGAGTGCTTTCATCAAGAACTCCACCTCCTACGAAACTACCACCGTATATTTCTGAACTGCTGGCAAAAATGAAGCGGCATTTCGGGGCATATTTACAAACAGCTTCAACCAAATTAATCGTGCCAAAGAAATTCACATCCCAAGTCGTGGAAAAATGCTCTGAGGCAAAAGGAACTGCGGAAATAGCTGCAAGGTGGACAATATGGGTAGGCTTAATCCGCTTAATCGCATCAAAGACGTCACCGCGCTGTGTAATATCCAAAACGAAATGCTCTCCATACGAGATGGATAAATCAGGCGACAGCGAACATATATACAACTCGCTGTCGTTCTGCAGGCGTTCCTTAATGGCAGTGGTCAAGTGGGTACCTACAAAACCTCCTGCACCAGTAATTAGAATTCGCAACTTATTATAAGCCATACTTTCCAGTTATCCCTTCAACCTGACAATATCAGCATCCACCATTTCACATATCATTTCTTCCAAAGAGGTCTCGGCCTCCCAACCCAGTTGTTTCTTAGCCTTGCTTGCATTGCTGATCAGAATCTCAACCTCGGCAGGTCGAAATAACTTTTTATCAATGACAACATGATCCTCAAGGCTCAAGCCGACATGTTCAAATGCGATTTTGCACATATCACGAACAGACGTGGTTCTCCCTGTGCCGATGACGTAATCGTCTGGACTATCCTGTTGCAGCATCAGCCACATAGCCTTCACATAGTCTTTGGCATGGCCCCAATCCCGTTTGGCATCGATATTGCCCAAACGGAGTTCCTTGAGCATACCAAGTTTGATGGCGGCTACTGCTTTGGTCACCTTCCGAGTAACGAATTCCACCCCACGCAAAGGGGATTCATGGTTGAACAAAATGCCCGCACAGGAAAACATATCGTAACTTTCACGGTAGTTTATCGTCATCCAATGGGCATACATTTTGGCAGCAGCATAGGGAGATCGCGGATAAAACGGTGTTTTCTCTGATTGAATGGGCTCTTGGACTAAACCGAACATCTCCGAAGTAGAGGCTTGGTAAAACCGTGCTTCAGGAAAATTTCCCCGTATCGCTTCCAGTAAATTTACAGCACCGATTCCTGTCACCTGCGCTGTCAGCACTGGCTGATCCCAAGAAGTTTGCACAAAAGATTGAGCGGCCAGATTGTATACCTCATCAGGCCTGATCTGCGCAATAATACGGCACAAATTTGATGGATCCAGCATGTCTCCATCTACCAAAATGACCTCATTTTCAATGCCCAACCACTCAAGACGGCAAATGGTCTTCTCCTGCGTGCTACTCCGCCTTCTCAGGCCATATACTTTATATCCCTTGTTCAGGAGCAATTGCGCGAGGTACGCACCATCCTGTCCGGTAACACCTGTAATTAGTGCAGTTTTCATTAATATATCCCTATACACTTAGCTATATAATTTCGATTTCCGGGAATGGAATGATGAATTTTCCTCCCCCTTGCAAAAACTTACGCTCACGTTGGACAATACCGCTCTTGAAATGCCATGGCAGAACCAAGAAATAGTCTGGGTTCATTTTGTACCCTTCTTCTTCGGAAATAATGGGAATGTGAGAACCGGGAGTCACACGGCCAAACTTATCAGGATTGACTTCAACGATAGCGGGGATGTCGGCGGCAGTGAAACCACAAAATTGTAGTACTACGTTTCCCTTCGTTGAAGCCCCATAGCCAAGCACCGTTTTACCGTCTTCTACCAAGCTACGGATAAGGCAGACCAGATCTTCTTTATGGCGATAGACCCGTTCTTCAAAATCACGGAATGGTCGCGGCGTG
>Ga0207831_100639_pt1 | contig 10037 bp, 10 predicted proteins | sample TtanPargueraPR_7_FD_187741 | JGI IMG/M metagenome (GOLD analysis project Ga0207831, IMG submission 187741) | Aerobic enrichment media microbial communities from Bioluminiscent Bay, La Parguera, Puerto Rico - Tt and M1 (2) (SPAdes) | ecosystem: Environmental > Aquatic > Marine > Unclassified ... | reverse complement strand
ATCTTTGCCTGAGTATCGTTAAAAATTGAAGTATCTCCATTTAACGGCCCATCATAAAACGGATTATCCTCATTTGCATCACCCCACAGCCCATCAACCCAATAGTCTGGGTTTTGCACAATAGATGCAACCGTTACAATTGTAGCATCCAACTCAGAAGCCTGACGAACAGCAAGAAACTCATCAAAAGAGTCCTGCGCATCAGAGAGTAACTCCTCTGTTGTGATTATCACATATGAGATAGCATCTTTATCTTCTAAAGGCTGCGTTTGGTATGAAGAAAGTATCTCTGGATTATCAACAAAATCTGAAATCTTTTGAATATCGGAGTCAAGAAGCAGTGGGTTTGATTGTTTCACCTCTTGTCTTAAAGATAGCTCTATTGACATCTCAGGATAATAGGAAAGAATGCTTTTTTCGTCATATTGAACGGGATAAAGATTGATAAAAGCAATCTTGGCACCACGCATCTTTTGTAGTCCAACAAACTCAAAACTATAAGGCTTTGAGCTGATCATCTCATCACTACTCTCTAACGAATCTTGAGTAAGCCTGCATATATTTGCAACCCTTTTAAGTAAGACATCATCTGCTATTACGACTTTATCGCCAACTTTAAGCTCAATATTGTCAAGTTCATAGCCAGAGGGAATCACTAACGATACCGGTTTTACTGGCAAAGAAAAAGCGCCTTGCTTCATTGTGTTTGGAAGATCATCTGCCTCTACAGACACAACACCATTTTGATCAACTGTAATAGCTGGCTCATCAAAAGAAAAAGAATACGTTAAAACCTCATCGCTCTGACTGCTTCCACCCGCTGGAAGAGCGGTAAGAAGTAAAACACAACAACATAACAACCCTACAAACTTTCTATTTAACATAGATACATACTCCAGTATTAAGTATTGAGCAGTTTTATATAAAAATATATGGCTTGATGCATGCTTCTTTTCCATCAGCCATACAGAATCTTAAAATCAGTTGAATCACATGACCCTAAAAACGGTTCACAAACAACACGACTTACTCTTGCAAGAGGCGGACCATCCTTACAGATTTTAAGCAACTCATCTACTTTTTCTTTTTGCCCACAAAACAACGCCTCAACTGAGCCGTTAGAACAATTTTTCACCCAACCAGAGACATCAAGCATCTCTGCTTGCTTTTGAACAAATCCTCTAAACCAAACTCCCTGCACACGTCCAAAGAATACTACCTTTATTTTGCTTTGTTCCATCTAATACTCCATACTAGTCCTCTACGGAGTGAACCTGAGCATCGTCCTTGGAAATGGAATGCAATCTTTTATGTTATCTGCACCACAAATCCAGGCAACAACCCGTTCAACACCAACACCATATCCTGAATGAGGAACCGACCCATACTTACGCAGGTCAAAATACCACTCATAATTCTTGATATCCTCACCTTCTTGTTCTAAGCGGTCCATCATAGCCTTTACATCAATACTTCTCTGAGAACCCCCGATTATCTCACCGTAGCCCTCTGGTGCAATCATATCAAAACAAAGAGCAGTGCCAGGATTGTTTTTATCTTCGGGTTTATAAAATGCCATAATTTCAAGAGGATAGTTTGTCACCACAACAGGAGTCTTAAAGTGATTCATCAACTTATCTTCTTCTATTGTACGAAGGTCTTTTCCCCATTCAACATCAAGACCTTCTTTTGTTTTTAAAATCTCAAGAGCCTCTGAATAAGTAATTGTTGGAAACTCTAAATCCGCAACCTCTTTTAAAAGACCGATGTCTCTCTCTAACAATTCAAGGTCTTCAGCATTGTTTTCAAGGACCTTTTTTAGAATGAAACGAATCTCATCTTTTGCAACCTCTGTGAGTTCGTCTAACTGCATCCATGCTGCCTCCATCTCAGCCATCCAAAACTCGGACAGATGCCGAGATGTCTTGCTTTTCTCAGCACGAAACGTAGGACCCATATTGTAGATTTTCTCAAGAGAGAAAATACCTGCCTCAGCATACAGCTGCCATGACTGAGATAAAAAGGTCTTACTATCGTAATATTTCACTTCAAAAAGTGTTGAGCCTCCTTCACATTGATTCGGTTGCAAGACCGGTGCATCAAACTCATAGTAGCCGTTTGATCTAAAAAACTCATGAATCGCTCCAACAACTGTAGAGCGAATCTTAAGAATGGAGGTCATCTTTCTGCTGCGAATCCAAAGATGTCTTTGGTCCATCAGCCATTCCTGACTTTGATCTTTTGTAATCGGATAAGGCTCAGCAAAAGCAACAATATCTACCGATTCTGCAGCCAGTTCATAGCCGCCTGGTGCACGATCATCTTTTTTTAACACACCTTCAACCTTAATTGATGATTCGACAAGTGCCTTTTTTGCCTCCTCAAAGTGCTCATCATCAAGATTTCCACGCTTCACTGTCACCTGAATAATGCCTGAAGAATCACGAACCACCATAAAAACAATATTTCCACTGCTTCTGGTTCGATAAATCCAACCTCGAAGTTTTACTGTTTTTCCGTCATATTTTTCTTGTGTTAGTTTCTCGATAGGAATCCAGTTGGTTTCAGTCATAGCGAAATCCTCATACTGAACTCAGAAATACGGAATGGGGATATAGAAATTACGGTGCCATTGGCCATCAACAACGGCACCGAACTTCCAGGTACTGAGGGACAACCACGTCAAAATGAAAACAGCAAATCCTTCCGATTTTTCTATACCCCCATAAAAATAAAGAACAACTTGCTTAAATAGTTTTTGTAATTATTATTCGTGAAAAAATGTAAAAAATAAAATGATTAATTATTATTTTATAACTAATCATTTATGAAAAAAGGAAAAAACGAAGACCAAGGAAAAGAAGGTTCTTCTCCTTGAGTTTGATCCCTTAATGATGGCAATTGCCAGCCCTCAGAATCCATCTTTAGGCCAATGCCCATACCATAAGTCATCACTGAATAACCAGAATATGACTCAAAGACTCTTGGTACTTCAACATGGACACCAACAAAACCAATGAATCCGCCACCCATCAACACACCGATGAGGGTCTCAGGTCCGTTTTGTTTTTCAATTTGCATATACCCTGCAAGACCATGAAATGAGGTTAGAAGATTCACGCAGTTAGCATCCAAATCGGCATACCGCTCAAGGATTGCTTCAGGAATCGAAAAACCAATTGATTTTGAAGAACCCATAATCATGACTGCACTCACTTGATTTGAAAAACCAATAATATATGGTAATTTGAATCTCTTTAAAAACTCAAAAGCACGGATGAGTTTGTCAAAACGACCATCTTCATTATCGTTTAGTGCTTGCTTCCAATCAAAGTCTGCAACAGAATCCTTGATAAGACCATAGTCGCTGAGCACTTCAAGTTTGTCTAATCCTTTTGCCGCCATTAAATCTGTTTTTAGTTGTTCAACAGTCATGGTGTCAATTTCCACTATCTCTGTTGAGATTGAACCATCAGCGTTGTGAACTGACACTGAGACATCAACTGTGTTTTTCTCTGAGACTTCAACAGATGATGCTGAAACCATCGATGAAGAAGCTACTCCTACAAAAACCAAAACCATTGCAACTGCTAGCATTTTTTTTCTTAGTGTATTCATAATTTATTACCTCCCAATTTTTTTTATTTGATTGAGTTTATATCTAACTATTGTAATATATAATTTTCCCAAGAACAAAAGGAAAATATGGGATTAAGCTGCAAGGCTATCCCCAATATTTTTTACATTTCGAATTTTTATTCCAAGTCCAGACGAAACAGTCAATGCTGAATATCCCGAAAAGATATGCATCACGCCTGGGATTTTAATTGCTATTCCGACAAAACCAACATAGATTACGCCAACAAACATACCTGCTAATGCCTTGTTGCATAGCAGATTTTGTGTTGAGACAACTCCAAAAAGACCAGTACTTGTTGCCAATACCTCTGCACGTTTCAGATTGATTGGCAGGATCTTTTCTATGATGCGAAGTACTGGAGTTATACCAATTCGTTTTGATCCTCCAAAAACTGTTACGCTGCTGACTTTTGACATCGGAGAAATTATGAATGGAAGACCAGCTTTGATTTTATCAAGTTTTAGAATCCCAAGATCATTTTCTTGAAGCATCTCATCATTTTGAAGACCCTCAATTTCAAGCATAGATGAATCTACAAGACCATATTCTACAAGACAATGCAACAGATTGTCTACAGAGCCTGAAAGGGCAAGGTCGCGCAAGGTTTGAATCTTCTGCTCATCAAGGCTTAGCTGAGTCACACTCATTGTTCCATCCTGCTCATAAAGAGTAATTTCAACATCAGCTGCATTTGATGCAACTAACGATTCTGCAGATGTGATAGATGAAAACGAGAGCATCACAACCAATAGGACTACACCAAACACAAGGTTTTTCTTTAGATATAGTTTCATAGGTTCATTTCCTCCAAATAGGATTTAGAATAATTATCTCTTGAGTGTGTATAAAAAAGTTTCCCTTAAATTATTACTATAAAAAATTAAAACAACCTATATACTTATATAATAGATGCTGTTTACGCGTTTCTATCATTTCCTAAAAATAATAGAATTAGGCAATGAAAAAAAATCCCTTAGGGAAGGTCCGACTATGACTGAAGATCCTAAAGAAAATAAAAACGAAGAACAAAATACTCCCGTAGAGGAGCCCACTCCTTCTGAAGAACCAAAGACTCAAGACACTTTAGAAGAACAAACTGACGCTACTGCTGCACCTGCAGACAAAAAAACAGAAGAGCCCGCAGAAGAACCAAAAGAAGAGAAGAAAGCAGAGAAGCCTGCCGAAGAACCAAAAGAAGAGAAGAAAGCAGAGAAGCCTGCCGAAAAAGAAGAAGCTGCTCCAAAGAAGAACAAAAAACAAAAAAAGAAGAAAGAAGAGAAGAAAGCAGACAAAGAAGAAATCGATGAAGACTTCAACTATATTGTTCGAATCGCAAACACTGATATCGATGGAAACCTGACTGCAATCTATGGAATCTCGCAAATCAAAGGAGTAGGGCATCATCTTGCAATCTTGATCGCTGATCACAGCGGCATACCCAAACACAAGAAAATGGGAAAACTCGACCCTGAAGAAGTCAAAAAAATACAAGAGACACTCGATGACATCTCCAATATCGCACCTGCCTGGATGCTTAACCACAGAAAAGACATGGAGACCGGAGAAGACATCCATCTCATCAGTACCGAAATCGACCTCAAACTGCGCGATGAACTCAACCTTCTTAAAATGATTCGATGCTATCGAGGAATACGCCACGAAAACAGGCTCCCTGTGCGTGGACAGCGAACGCGAGCAAACAACCGAACAGGACTCACCTTAGGAGTCTCTAAGAAGAAGTGAGGTGACTAAGCATGGGACAGCCAAAGAAACCAAAGAAGAAATACGCAACTCCAAAACATCCATGGAAAGAAGACCGTATCAGATCAGAACGAGAACTGATGAAAAAATACGGGCTCAAAAACCACAGGGAGATTTGGAAAGCAAAAACATATCTTGGAAAATACCGTAAACAAGCTCGTGTCTTACTTGCACAAACCGCTACTGGTGGAGAACAAGTCAAACGTGAAACAGGCCAACTTCTGATGCATCTCTCACGAATGGGAATCTTAAAAGCTGGAGCTGGACTTGACGATGTGCTTGCACTTGAAACCGAGATGGTTCTTTCACGACGACTTCAAACACTTGTCTATCTCAAAGGACTTTCCAGTACACCAGACCAAGCACGACAGCTCATCAACCACGGACATATCGCACTCAACGACAAAAAAGTCACCATCCCAAGCTACATGGTTCCAAAAGACGAAGAAAACAACATCGGCTATACCTTTTCAAGCCCACTCAATGAACTTTCACATCCTGCACGACCAAAAGCAGATGCTTTCTCTAAACCAACAGTCTCTGAAAGTCCAAAATCAGCAGCAGCACCAAAACAGGACAAAAAACACAACGAAAAACCAAAAGAGGACAAAAAACCTGCCGACAAACCAGAGCAAAAACCATCTAGCCCACCCGCAGAAGGACCAAAACCAACAGATGAAAAACCAGCAGCCCCTGCAGAAGAACAACCTACAAAACCCGAGGGAGGTAACTAGATATGGCACGAAAAGGAATCGCACACATCTACGCATCGTTTAACAACATCATCATCACCATAACAGATCTTACCGGTGCTGAGACAATCAGTAGATGCAGTGGAGGAATGGTGACAAAATCGGCAAAAGATGAAGGATCACCTTATGTTGCCATGCAAGTTGCAAAAGTCGCTGCAGAATCTGCAATGGAAAAAGGCTTTGGCTCAGTTGATGTCAAAATCCGAGGACGCGGTGGAAAGAAAGGTGGAAGTCCTGGCCGAGGAGCACAAACAGCAATACGAGCACTTGTCCGCGCTGGCATGAAAATCGAAAACATCGAAGACTGCACACCACGACCACATGATGGAACCAAAGTCAAAGGTGGAAAACGAGGAAGGAGAATCTAGGTGAACACCGTGAAAATACTCAAGAAAGAGTTTACGGACACAAAAGGATTTATCGAACTTGCCGAGACAGAACCCTACTTCATCAACGCACTGCGACGCACTATGATGTCTGAGATACCAAAACTTGCTATCGATGAAGTCATCATCTATGACAATAACAGTCCTCTCTTTGATGAAATCATCTCGCATCGACTCAGTCTCATACCAGTTCCAACCGATCTTAAACTGCTTACATTTCGGGACAACTGTACGTGCGATGGAGCAGGCTGTGCAAACTGTACGGTTCGCTATACCCTCAGCAAAGAAGGCGAAGGAACCATCTACAGTGGAGATCTTACCCCAGAAAACAAAGACTGGGCGATTAAAGAAGACAAGATTCCAATAGTAAAACTCGGGAAAGACCAACGTATCATCCTTGAAGTTGAAGCCATCCTTGGGCGAGGAAAACAACATGCAAAATGGCAGTCGGTGCAATGTCCCGGCTACCACATGTATCCTAAAATCACCATCGATGAAAAACAGATAAAAGACATCAAAGAGATGATGAGGGATCTTCCTGCGGGGTTTGCTGAGCTTAAAAAGAATGAAATCATCCTTAGCGACCCAACTACGGTTACTACACTGGAAAACCACATCGACAACCACAATCTCAACGATGCCATCACAATTAAGCGCGATGAAACACATCTTCTTTTCCATTTTGAGACAGATGGAAGTCTTTCTGCTGAAGCAGCGTTTAAAGAAGCGATTTCAACGATGCTTGAAAAATACGATGAATTCAACAAAGCAATCAAAAAACTCTGATTAGAGAAGACAGCATCTTCTCAAATCTCTTTTTTTCTTCTCTTATTTTCTAAGGCAATCTTTATCAATACACCACTGCTTTAAAAGTAACAATGAATGAGGAGAAACAGAGACCCGGACATCGACCACTACTAGGCATCAGCACCTGTCTGCTTGGAGAGCCAGTCCGCTACAACGGGGGACACAAACACGATTATTATCTCACTGACATCCTAGGAGCATATGTTGATTACCAACCTGTCTGCCCAGAAGTTGAATGTGGCATGGGCATACCCCGAGAAGCAGTGCATCTTGAAGGAACAGCAGACGATAATCGCCTTGTTGGCACACGAAGTAAAACAGATTGGACCAACATCATGAACAATTGGGCAGAAAAAAGACTTGATGAACTCAGCAGACAACCACTGTGTGGATTCATCTTCAAATCAGGATCACCAAGCAGCGGTATGACTCATGTAAAAGTCTATGATAAGAATGGCGTCCCACATAATGTCGGAGTTGGCATGTTTGCACGAGCAGTCATCAAACGCTTCCCATTTCTACCTGTTGAAGATGATGGTAGGCTTCATAGTGCTGCCATAAAAGAAACGTTTCTTGATCATGTCTTCACCCTCCATCGATTTTATGATTTACAAAAAAAGCCAACAGCAGAAGGACTTGTTGAATTTCACAGTCAACACAAAATGATCTATCTCTCCCATAGCCCACAACTTCAAAAAGAACTTGGTCAAATCGTTGCAGCACAAAACAAGAACAATCTTGATGAAACACTAAAAACATATCATGAAGTCATGACGCGGTGTTTAAAGACACAAGTTACCATTCAAAAACATACCAATGTGCTCATGCATCTGATGGGCTTTTTTAAAGAATATCTCTCTGATAAGGATCGTCATGAACTTCTCGGCCTCATCAACGACTATCATAAGGAACTCATCCCACTCATTGTTCCCATCACACTCATCAATCATCACACCAGACATCTCGATAACGAGTATCTCTCAAAACAGCTCTACTTACACCCCCATCCACATGAACTCAAATTACGAAACCACCTCTAAAAAAAAGCGATAAATTGTATGAAAATGTTTTTTACCAAAATAGACATACAGAGCAGCTATCCTCCCGATTTTTTATTTGGGCCCTTGGGGTAGCTTGGTATCCTTGTGGCTTCGGGAGCCATAGACTTGAGTTCAAATCTCAGGGGGCCCATGCTATTTATTCTCATTTTATTTATCTTTTTATTTTTAAAAGTCTTTTTTTGTAAAACCTTCCCAATATTAGTCCGCTAGAATTATTTTGTCGATTAAAAAGAGCTAAAAATTTAAATAAAGCATTTAACTAATAAATCATCATGAAAAAAATAAAGATTTTCACCCTCCTTCTTTGCGCAAGTCTTTTGGCTCTCTCATTTAGCGGAATCGTTAATGCAAACCAGAATGAAGAACAAGAATTTCTGCCTATTCACATCAATCATTATCTCGGGGGAATCGCCTACAAAACAACGACAAAAGAGCTTGCAACATCAGACTATCTAGATGTCACTACATTACTTACTGATTTACAAGATGCCCTTTGCACACAAAATCAACAACAGATACAAAGTCTTACTCAACAACTCAAAGACTATGATATCGACATCCAAAACACACTACCAAATCCAACAACTCTTCGAGCCCCACAAAACACAAACTATCTTCCAACAGACATCAACAACAGCTTTTGTTATTTTCATGCAGCAGGCACAGGAAACATCGTTTTTGCACTAGGAGTCATTGTCTGGGAATGGCTTACCTCACAAATCACCAATTTTAGCAGTGCAATTGAGCTTATCATCCTGCTTATGATAAGCGCACCATTCTGGGTACCAATCCTCATCATCAATCATCTCATCCCCTTTCGCATCATGATGCTTAAATCTGCTGTCACCATCAACGATGGAAAGATAACAACTATTGGAACACAAGGAATCAAACAAGAACACATCACTGCTCCAGATCAAGCCTCTGTGGATCTACGATTCTTTACAGGAATCACTCTAACCATACCACGATTCAACTCAGAACAAGAAGCAGAAGACCCTTTCATCTTCGTCTCAGGAATAGCAGGCAGTGCCACAAACATTTAAAAAAAAATAAAAAAAATCCCTCACATTCGTATGAGGGAAATACTCTTTTTTTAATCTAAAGCATAGCAGACATAGATATCTGCTTCAATCATATTCATCTGCTCATCAAAGAAATGATGAGTAAAATACAGATTTCCATCGTCATCAAGAGAAGGTTCTCCTGCAAACTGACTTACCACTTCAACGGGTTCACCCCAACTACCATTCTGCAACTTCACGGACCTAAATATCGCAGGACCAGGATAGCCAAGCCGGCTTGAACTCGTATACCACAACTCTGAGCCATCGGCATTCACATACGGTCGTGATTCATCGTACTCATCAGTATTTACAGGCGATGGAAGCGCCACAGGCTCATCCCACGACGAACCATTTGCCTCTAACACAAATAGATCAACTGAAGACGCGCCATGACCATCACAATACAACTGCTGGCCATCTCTTGTGATGTGCATTTCACCAATATCATAGACAGAATTGAGCAGCTGACCAGCATTTTGCCAATTCTTCCACTCGCCATCCACCAACTCAGCAATATAATAATCAAGTTCGCCAAAATTTCCAAGACGAGCAGAGGCAAACCA
>Ga0207831_100633_pt1 | contig 10203 bp, 8 predicted proteins | sample TtanPargueraPR_7_FD_187741 | JGI IMG/M metagenome (GOLD analysis project Ga0207831, IMG submission 187741) | Aerobic enrichment media microbial communities from Bioluminiscent Bay, La Parguera, Puerto Rico - Tt and M1 (2) (SPAdes) | ecosystem: Environmental > Aquatic > Marine > Unclassified ... | reverse complement strand
AATCGCAGATACTGAAGAAGAACAGATGCGGTCAGCCCCGGCCTCAACCATGGACATCGCACGCTTGAACCCACTGATGCCGCCGGCGGCAATCACTTCAATGGAGCAGTCGCAAGCCTTGCGAAGCTTTCTAATCTGACTAACTCGCGTTGTCTGCCCTCCATACCCGGAACTGCTTATCACAGCCCTTGCCCCCGCCTCCTGAGCCAGAGAGCAAACCTGAGGCAACTGGGCTGCATCCAGAAGTGATGCCTCCACAATCACTTTAACGGGGACACCGGCAGCAGTGATTACGCCCTGAATATCCTGTACGACGGCACGGTCATCCCCGGCCTTAAAGGCCGTAAGATTCATGACCATGTTGATCTCACAGGCGCCAAGGCGGACAACTTCTGCAGCTTCAGCGGCCTTGATGCTCCCGAGAGTCGCCCCGGTGGGAAAGCCGACGGTACAGACAGGGATGGGCTCTTTCCCCTTGAGCAGCCAGTTGGCCAGCTTGATGTGAACAGGGTTGACGCAAACGCTCTTTACGCCAAGACGAACAGCATCAAGGCAGACGTTGTCAACATCTGCCGCAGTGGCATCAGGCTTGAGAAGTGTATACTCAAAATACCTGGCCAGATCAGATTGCGTAGTGGTCATCTATCTATCCCTTGCTTGATAACGGGACAACTGTTTTTCCAATCGACGACTATATGATGTCAGACAATAACAGATGACAAAATACATGATTAGGATGGTTACGTAAATCTCCATGGGAGCATTCAATGTCCTGTTGCTGACTTGCTCGGCACAGCGAGTCAGTTCAAGCACACCGATCGTGGAAGCCAGCGAAGTATCTTTTGTCAAGGAAACAAACTGGTTCACGAAGGAAGGGATCATATTGCGCAACGATTGAGGCAGGATTACATAGCGCATGGCCTGAAAGTGGGAAAGTCCTGTTCCCCGGGCTGCCTCCATCTGCCCCTTGGGCAGGGCCATAATACCCGCACGTACAATCTCTGCGATGTAAGCACCCGTAAATACGACCAAGGCAACAACTGTCGTTTGTAACTCCGGCACCGAATAACCGACAATGACCGGAGCCAAAAAATAGAACCAAAAAATCAACAGCAAAAGCGGAGTACCGCGAACCAGCTCCACATAGACCATGGCAGGATATCGGAGCCAAGGTTTTTTGCTGTTACGCATGAGACCGAAGCCAAGTCCAACCCAAAAAGCAAGAAAAATGGAGACAGCCGCCAGGATGATGGTCATGGCAAGACCACCGAGAGGGCCTTCAGGGAACGCACCCCAAAGGAAGTAATCAAAGTTTTTAAATACTACGTCAAAACGCATGGCGAGCTCCCGCTAATATGAAATTTGTCTCAGGTAGTGCTTGTCATAAAGATTGATGCACAAGGACACCACAAGCGAGATAGACAGATAAATCAGTGTTGCCACGGTGAAAGCCTCAAAACCATGGAAACTGTATGATTCAATCTGCTTTGCCATGTAGAAAATATCCATGACGCCGATAACCATGACCAGGGATGAGTTCTTGATCAGGTTCAGGGCTTGGGAAATAAGCGGCGGAATAATGATCCGGAAAGCCTGTGGCAAAATCACGTAGCGGTAGGCCTGAATAAAAGACAACCCAATGGCACGGGAGGCCTCCAGCTGATTTTTGGGGATACTGAAAATCCCGGACCGAATCTCTTCCGCGATGAAAGCCGAGGTATAGACAGTCAGAGAAATCACACCGGCCGCAAATTCAAAATCATGGGCATACAGCCACTTGTTGATAACATCCGGGAGAACCTGGCTGGAACCAAAGTACCAAAAATAAATCTGCACAAGCAGAGGCGTGTTGCGAAAAAATTCCGTGTAGGCGAGGCCAAGCCATTCCAAAGGCTTGAACCGCGTCATGCGCATAACGGCCACAATCGTGCCGAGCAAAAGGGAAAGCAAAAGGGAAACTGCAGAAATTTCAAGAGTAACAAGCACACCATCGGTGAGCCATTGCGCATATTCCCCGGATAAGACGAGTTGCCAATCAAACTGATAATTCAAAGCCGGTTCCGTTTCTTTTGAGGGGCGCGCCAAAGGCGCGCCCCAATTCATTGCTCAGAGTATGCAACAAGTACAGCCTAGGGCCACAACTCCATCTGCCAAGTCAAAGGCAGATAGTAGTTGGTGTCCTCTCCGAACCACTTGTTGTAAATCTTCTGATACTCGCCGGAGCGCCACAGTTTCATCAGCGCACCATTGACAAAGTCACGGAAGTTGGATTCATTTTCAGGCAGACCGAGACCATACGGTTCTGCGGAGATGTAATCCCCGGCGATAACCCAATTCTCAGGGCTTTCATCGGAATTTTTAAGTCCCAGCAAAATGGTGGAGTCGGTGGTCACGGCAGCAACCTTGCCCTGCTTCAGGGCCAGGAAGGCCTGCGGATACCCTTCAAAGGAAAGCACGGTGCAGTCAGGCTGCGCGGCTTTGATATTTTTTTCGGATGTGGAACCCTTTGCGGTTCCGACTTTCTTGCCAGCGAGATCGGCAACGGAAGAAATGCCGCTGTCCTTGGCCACCAAAATCTTCTGACCATCCATGAAATATGTAATGGAGAAGTCGATGACGTCGTCACGGGACAGCTTATGAGTCATTGTCGCTGCAGCGATATCGATGGAACCCTGCGCAACCATGGGGATACGAGTTGCGGAAGTCACGGCCTTGGTTTCAAGCTTAACGCCCAACTCATCAGCAAGATACTTGCAGATATCGACATCGAACCCGATGATCTGGTTGGTTTTTTCATCAACGTAACCAAAGGGGACAACAGCATCCTTAACACCGCAGACAAGCACACCGCGCTCCTTGATAGCTTCCACACGGTCTTTGGCCGATGCAGCGTCAGCGGGAGCGGCTTTTTCAGCCTTGGGCTCCGATGCTTTTTCAGGAGCCTGGGAACATCCCATAAATGCCATCAGTGCAACCACGGCCACAAAAAAGGCCAGCGGTTTGGTTAAAAACTTCTGCATGAGTTAACCTCCTCAATTAACTTTTCATTTGCAAGTAGCGACAATCGTTCTATTATAGGATTTCCTTAAGGAAAGCCTTTGTTCTCTCGTGCGTGGGGTTGCTGAAGAATTCATCTGGCGGAGCTTGTTCCACAACAACGCCCCCATCCATGAAAATTACCCTATCGGCCACTTCGCGAGCAAATCCCATTTCGTGTGTCACACACAACATGGTCATTCCTTCACGGGCCAGATCCTTCATGACATTGAGGACTTCGTTAATCATTTCCGGATCAAGAGCTGAAGTAGGCTCGTCAAAAAGCATAACCTTCGGTTTCATTGCCAAAGAACGCGCAATTGCCACTCGTTGCTGCTGCCCTCCCGACAATTCAGCGGGATACTTATGGGCCTGGTCATGAATTCCGACTCGTTCAAGCAAACTCAGTGCCAGTTTTTCCGCCTCTTCGCGGGGGGCATTCTTGACCTTGATGGGGGCCAAAGTAACATTTTTGAGAACCGTCAGGTGGGGGTAAAGGTTAAACTGCTGAAAAACGATGCCGATTTCAGCCCTCAGTTTATTGATATCCACACCCTTGTCATGAATATCCTTTCCGTCAAAAAAGACGGTACCCTTTTGGTAGTCCTCAAGCCGGTTGATGCACCGGATGAAGGTGCTCTTCCCGGACCCGGACGGACCACAAATAACCAAAACTTCACCCTTTTCGACATTCTCCGAAATACCTTGCAGTACGTGAAAATCACCGTACCACTTATGAAGCTTGTTCACTTCAATCATTGCCATAGAATTAAACTCCCAAAGAAAGATATGTGACAACCCTGACCAAAAAAAAGCACGACGAATGTAGTGCAATTACCTGTGGCCGGGAAGTATCCAGCGTAGACCAACTCTTATGCTTTGTAGTTGCAAAAAAGTCAAGGTAACAGACAAATTATAATCTTTACTCCCAATTTGTTTTCATAAATGTAATCAAACAAATAAAACCCCAAAAAAAGGGAATCGGCCTAACCCAAATCAAAACCATTGGCAGGCGCTAACTTCATTCTTTTCTGACACCACCGACAGATTATACACAAAAAAGAAGGATCGTATACTTTTTTGCAAAAAAGGTATGGGAAACATAATATTTAACACAAAAGCAGTATATCAACGAAAAAAAAATGATTCTTTTTCGAATGTTATTATTCAAGTGCGGGAAAATTCTCGGAAGCCTGAACGGAAAGATCTGGAAGAACCCATAAAGCGGATGCTCCTGGGAAGAACTTTTTCAAGAGCCCCCCTCCCTGTCCGGGCCCGGCAATAAGCATGGTCGTAGCCAACGCATCGGCACGTTCCGCATTTTCCGCCACAACGGTAACCCCAACGCTACGGTTTGCGGAATGCATTGTGGCAATGTCGAGGATATGGTGCCTTCTTGCCTCATGTCCATTTTGAACTTCCACAACGTACTGATAATAGTCTCCAGAACCGCAAACCCCCTTTTCCCGTACACGAATATTGCCAAGCAAACGTTCTTCGCGGGGATGCCGTATACCAACGGTCCAGAGCCGATCGCCAAAACAATAAAAATCGCCTCCAGCCTCCACAATCCCAGCCGTAATGCCACTTTTTCGTAAAACAGCGACAGCACCATCTATAACTGCGCCCTTGGCAATTCCACCAAGGTCAATGGCCATCCCCAGCTTGGGCAACGTCACGTTCAACGTTTTCGGGTCCATGCGGACCAAACGATAGTCGATCAGGTTCCGCTTAGTCTCGGCAACACGTTCGCTTCGGGCAAAATAAAGCGGAGTCACGGTGACCGCCCCAACGGTCACGTCGAAAAGTCCATCAGTTTTTCCCCCCATGTCCAGAGCACGGCCGAGCAAGGCAAAAGCCCGTTCGGAAATACGCGCGCCACGACCTCCGGCATGAAGATTAACCCGACCAATGGAGCCGTATCTATTACGAAAATCAAAATCACGCTGCAAAGCCGCAATGGTCTTTCGGGCTTTGCGGGCTGCGGTGTCAGCAACATCCTTATTCGGAGCCTCCAACGTAAGATGAAACATGGTCCCCATGGCGGCTCCGCCATACGTATAGATATTGTTCTTTCCGTTCTCGGCCCGGGGATGTGCCCAAATGCCGAATCCCAAGACTCCGGCCATAAGAAAAATTCCGACGACCAAGCCCATTCCCCGCGGATAAACCCTCGGGATCAGGGCTACGGCAACTAACGGCAGACACAACGCAATACCGGCAAGTCCAAAAAGCTGAAAGACAGGCCCCAGGTCGGCATATGCCGCAGCCACTACACCACCAACCAAAGGCCCCAAAACAAACCCGGCAGAAGCTGTGCCGTTGGCAAGTCCAAAAACTCGCCCCTGTGCAACACCCGACAAAGAAGCCAACTCCATGGACACCGGCACGGACACAACTCGCCCGAAACCTACGCCAGCGCCAAGCAGCACGAATAGCCAAACCTCAGAGCAGTTTCCCATAAAAAACATGCATAATGAGCTGAGAATCATGCCAATGCCGGCAACCAGACCTTTGTTACGCCAAGCCATACGGCCTGAAAAAAGAGCCAGACCGACACAGGCCACAAGACTAGGTACGGAGGTCACGAGACCAACCGCCAAAGGATTTTCATAGAAGTGACGGGCAAGCAAGATTGGAAGAAAAGTAAGCAAAGCCCCAATCCCGGCGGTTCTGCCACCAATGGCCAAAAGCAATTCAAACAATCCTGTCTTTTCGGGACGGGCGAAAGAGTCATGTCGCCCCTGCTCAATTTCATGGTGAGCCAAGGTCAACAATCCTCCCGGCACAAGCGCATAAAACAGTCCTGCAGCAACGGCCATTGTCAGACAGAGAAAAATGACGACAGGGACAAAGGATCGATTGAAATACAATACCCCACCCAGAACAGGCCCCAAAAAGAAGGCGGCATTCATAAGCGCAGCATGCAAGCCAAAGTTACGTGCCTTTGATGATTTTTCCCCCAGGGAACCAATGACCGCCATACTCACCGGACGAATCAGCCCACCAGAAATACCGAGAAGAAATTGAATGAAAAAAAGCCACTGGGGGCCCGTAAAAAGAAAATGGGTCAAGGGAAGGAATACACCGCTCAGTGCAGCACCGACCAGCACGTGTTTTGCTCCAAACCGATCAGCCCACATCCCCGCCAGAGGAGCGAGAATGAGGCGAGCCAAAAAATAGGCAGAAAAAGCTGACCCGATCCAAATGTCACCAAGGCTGGTATCAAGGCCAAACAAAGGCAGCACAAAGGAAAGTGCTCCAAGCCCAAGAGTGGTAGCGAACCCTCCACCCATAATGGAAAAAATGATGAGACGGCGAGAGCCGACATTGCCCGTCACGAGGAATCCTCCGAAGACTCTTATTCCGCAGCAAGGCTGCGCATGACGAACTGGCAAGCCTCTTCATAGAGCCCCGGCACATCATAAGGGGTCAGGAACATGGTTCTCACCGCACCGATCATGCTGCCGTAAATCATGAAAGCCGTTTCTTCGACAGGCACATCCCGGATGGAACCATCGTCAATGCCGCGCTGGATATGATCGGCCAACTCCCGAATCAATTCAGAGAACTTTCTGCCTATCTTTTCCCGATCAAGATCAGGATTGTCGTCACTGAAAGGCGAACAACGGATCAATGTGGGAAAGGTTTCCTGATGCTGGAGAGTGAAATCAAGATAGGCTTTGACAAAAAGCCCCACAGCGCTTCGTCCGGAGCTGGCATCACGCACTTTGGCTCGTAGAACCTTGAGCATGGTATCGACCATCTCCTGCCCTGCGACCATGAACAAATGTTCTTTGCTTCCATAATAATGCGAAACCAGACCGGAAGCGACACCGGCCATCTCCGCGACCATTTTCATGGTTGTCCCTGCGTAGCCATACTTGGCAAAGGCTGCCTGCGCGGCAACGAGAATTTTTTCTTTCTTTGTCATAACTATTTGCTCACTGTCCCCATTCCTTCAGGCAGAGAAAAGAGTGCTTCCGTTATTACATCAGCAAACTCCCTTAAACGATCTGTACCCATTTCGTCACTTCTCATAATCCGAAGAATCCAGCGAAGGGGGCAGTATTGCAGTAATATGGGTAAACACTTAATTCAAGCCCAAATCAATTTTTTCGACATAGCGAGCCCCGTATATTTGTCCTTTTATTTCGTATCATTATAGTATAAATGAATCAGACGTTTTGCGCCCACGCAAAGCTTGCAATATCGGGAAAACAACAAAAAACGAATGAAATTCAAAAGGATATACTAGAAAAAAAGTTTAATAAAACGCCAAAAAAACGAAAAGTTGTCAAGGATTTTTCCAGAATTGATTGACCGTTCAATTAAGCCGTGCTACAAGAAAAATCAAGTTTACATTCTTGCAAATTACCCATCACGGTTTTTCCAAAAATGTAAATGCACTACTGGAATTTTTGGGCCTCTCATACTGTAATATCCGGACCTCCGGAAAGGTGGACAGTTATGAATCCTGCACACTCCTGCCCCCGAGCACGGGGGAAAGCTGCCATGCACACCGCCTCCTCTGCCGCCAACAGCCAACACGCGCCCCGGTGGAAAGATAGAGGGGTATCCCAGCGCGGCTCATCAGACAGGCCTACAAAAAAACAATCCAGCAAAACCATATCTATCAGCGGGGGGAAGCATACACACCGCAATATAGTGCGCCGCATTCCTTCCCTCATCGCCTCCAATCGCCTCCCAAGAGGGCTAAGGCGCATTGCTGCCGGAGCAAGTACGCACTGTAGCCGCGCCCTGCTCCGAGCTGTGCAGGGCCGTCCGGTTCCGTCATCCGCCTCCCCATCGATTCCTGAACGGACGATAATGCTTAAACGGCGCAAATCCGAAAACGCGCTCTGCACCGTTATCATAGTTGCACAGCGTCTGACCAAGACCAACTCTTTCCGACACAAGAACATACGTCTCAACAGATCCAAGAAAGCCCTTCCCGGGCTTAAGACCGGTAACTAATACGACATCCGGCGTGTCCCCCAAAGGCCTGCGCCGGATGCTGGATGACGGCCATTGGTTTCGTTGACAGCGGTGTCGCAACGCTGCATGAACTTTTATGCGGAAATCTATGAGTGCGCCCTGGCAACATCCCTCAACCGGCGGGGAATATTCCCGCAAAAAAGGAGATTGCTATGTCCGTGGATGCAACATTGCACGTCGTGCGACCGTCCAAACGCGATGCAGTGCTCGACTGGATGCAAATGCTTACAGGAGCAGGTCTTATCCTGTTCATGTGGTGTCATATGCTTCTGGTCTCATCTGTCATCATCTCGCCGAAGGTCATGAACGCCATTGCGTACTTCTTTGAGGTTACCTACATGGCCCAGGTGGGCGGCCCGGTAATTTTCCTGGCATTTCTACTTCATTTCGTCCTTGCCGCCCGCAAGATTCCATTCCGTGCTGAAGGCCAGGACACCATTTGGAAGCACGCCAAAATGATGCATCACAAGGACACATGGCTGTGGGTTGTGCAGGCAGTGACAGCCATGATCATTCTCATTATGGGAGCCATTCACATGTGGGTGGTGCTTACAGATTTGCCCATCACCGCAGCAAAATCCGCAGCACGCATTCAGGGTGGTTTCTGGTTCGTCTTCTATTTGATCCTGCTTCCCTGTGTCGAATTGCATGTCAGCATCGGGTTCTACAGAATCGGCATCAAATGGGGCTTCATCAAATCCGAAGGGCGCGCCGCCTTCAAGAAGCTTGAGGGCTTACTGTTCACGATCTTCATGGTTATCGGCATCATTACCCTTATCCGTTTCATGTTCTTGGCTTAGGGAGGAATCTTTTATGCAAACGTATTACTCCGATCTGCTTGTCATCGGCGCAGGCCTTGCCGGTGAACGTGTGGCGGTCGACTCGGCTGAAAAAGGCTTCAACGTCACATGCCTTTCCATTGTCCCTGCACGCCGTTCGCATTCTTCAGCCGCACAAGGCGGCATGCAAGCGGCCCTCGGCAACAGTGCCAAGGGCGAAGGCGACTGCCCGGACATCCACTTCGGCGATACCGTTAAAGGCTCCGACTGGGGTTGCGATCAGGAAGTTGCACGACTCTTTGCCGACGCATCTCCCATTGAAATGAGGCGCCTCGCCCACTGGGGAGTCCCCTGGAACAGGGTTGTTCCCGGACAGTCATTCTATTTCAAGGGCGGCCAGAAATTCGAAAAATACGAAAAGCCGGAAAATGAAGGTTTGATTACGGCCCGGGCATTTGGCGGCACAGCGAAATGGCGCACCTGCTACACTTCGGACGGAACAGGGCACGCAGTCATGTGTACGATGGATAATCGCTGTGCACAGTTGGGTATCAACGTACTGGACCGCAAGGAAGCGATTGCCCTGCTTCATGATGGTGAAACCTGCATGGGTGCCATTGTCCGATGCCTGCGTACAGGACAGTTGGAAGCATTCATCTCCAAAGCCACGGCCATTTGCACGGGCGGATTCGGTCGCATTTACAAGGCGACCACAAATGCCGTCATCTGTGACGGTGGTGGGCACATCATTGCCATGGATACCGGTCTTGTTCCTATCGGAAACCCGGAAGCCATTCAATTCCATCCCACAGGCATCGTCCCTACGGACATTCTGGTTACCGAAGGTTGCCGTGGGGACGGCGGCACACTCCTCGACGTCAACGAAGAACGGTTCATGAACATCTATGAACCGGAAAAAGCCGAACTCGCTTCCCGCGATGTCGTATCCCGATGGATGACCCACCATATGCGCGAAGGCAAAGGCGTCAAAAGCGCATACGGCGAACACCTCTGGCTGGACATCCGGCATTTGGGCGACAAGCACATCTCCACCAAACTCCGCGAAGTCGATGAAATCTGTCACCACTTCCTGGGTGTTGATCCCCGCACGGAACTCATTCCAGTACGGCCCACCCAGCACTATACCATGGCTGGCATACGCACCAACAAGGACGGTGCGGTATACGGGCTCAAGGGACTGTTCTCCGCCGGTGAAGTCGCTTGCTGGGATATGCACGGCTTCAACAGGCTGGGCGGAAACTCGTTGGCGGAAACCGTTGTTGCCGGCGGCATCATCGGAGCAAAAATCGTCGAGTTTCTGGAAGGATACGAAACAAAAATCAAGACAGACATAGTGACTCAGGAATATAAGAAGCAGGAGCAGCGCATC
>Ga0207831_100631_pt1 | contig 10216 bp, 11 predicted proteins | sample TtanPargueraPR_7_FD_187741 | JGI IMG/M metagenome (GOLD analysis project Ga0207831, IMG submission 187741) | Aerobic enrichment media microbial communities from Bioluminiscent Bay, La Parguera, Puerto Rico - Tt and M1 (2) (SPAdes) | ecosystem: Environmental > Aquatic > Marine > Unclassified ... | reverse complement strand
TGCGAGAGCCGAATACTTTTTTCCACCTGCAACTCGGCCTCGTCGGCCAGTTCCACGATGAGCGCTTCTTTTTTGGGGATTTCCGAATCATAAAGGACCACGCTGGGCCGCAACTGGTTGGTCGGGTTCACGGACATGACCATGCCGATTGTGCCGTTGGTGAGCTGGACTACCGTGCCGGGAGGATAGACTCCAAGGCAGCGGATGAACGAGGTCAGCAGTTCCATGTCATACAGGGTGTTGCCCTGCCCGAACATGTAGGAAAGAGCCAGATACGGGGTCAGGCTTTCCTCGGAATCCGTGCTGTTGCACAGGTTGTCGTAGGTGTTGGCGATGTTGACCATGCGGGCCAACCGGTCTGTCTGTTCGGCTTGCAGGGCTTCGGGATAACCGGAGCCGTCCGCCTGTTCATGATGCTGGGCCACGGCGGGAATAGCCTCGGCAGGGAAGGCCGGAATCCGGGAGAGGATTTCCGCTCCGAATTCAGGATGTTTCTCCAACAGTTCGCGTTCCGGACCGGTTAAAGGGCCTTTTTTGCGCAACAGTTTCTTTTCCATGTGTGTCTTGCCGATGTCATGGAAAAGTGCTCCCATGCCCAGTCGCTCCATGTCGGCTTCGGAGAATCCGGCTTCGCGGCCTGCCATCATGGACAGAATGGCCACGTTGAGCGAGTGGGAATAGACCTGTTCCACACGGGGCAGCACGTTCATGAGATGGAGTGTGGACTCCCGGTCTTCCAGAAAATGGCGTGTCAGCCTGTGCACGAAATCCCGGGCGGCCAGTACGGATGCTTCATCGCCGCGCATCATGCCTTTCATGATGTTCGTGACATCCCTGACAGATTCGGAATAGCGGTTTTCACATTCTGCCATCCGTTGCTTTTTTTCTTCCAGACGCCGGGTTCGCTCCCGTTTGAGCTTCCACATTTCGTCCAGAACGTGTTGCGTTTCCTCGGATTGCCGTGGCGGTTCGGCGGTTTTTTCTTCCTGAGGGCCGGGCAGGACATCGCTTTTTTCCGGGACGCACAACACCTGATCCACCCCCAGTTGTCTGAGGATGTCGATCTGGTTCTGATCCTTGATTTTGAAGCTGCTGAACAGAAAGGGATGGGAAAACCACCCCGTCTTTTCCAGGCGTATGAATACGCCGGGACGAAGGCGGTCCACGGTAATCCTGTATTCAGGAATGTTCATTTTTGCCATGACGGGCTCCCCACCGTGTTGGCTGAATGTACAGCTTTACAAAGTATAAGAGGGAATGGTCGCAAAAATCAAATATTTTTACGGAGGAAGCCTTGTGTGAGGGCGAGGTTCCGGTTGTTGGCTTGAAAAGGAAAATGCAGTCAAGCAGTTTGTTTTTCCTGTCCGTATCCTTTTGTTTTCCGTTTGCGTCCTCGTCGGCCCGGCCGGGGTATACTTGTCAACGCCCTGTTTTCGGGTGCAACGGACAACCAAGGAGCAATCATGGCAGACAGTGTTATCGAGATATGCAACAACGCGTTGCAGGATTTGGGTGAGGATCCCATCATGTCGCTCGGAGATGAGAGCAAGGGCGCACGACTGTGCAACCGGCGTTGGCCTGCCTCGCGGGATGCCGTACTGCGTGCGCATCCATGGAATTGCTGCATGGCGCAGGCCGAGCTGGCTGCATCGGTACACGCTCCCAAGTGGCGCTGGGAGCATCAGTACGTTTTACCCACGGATTGCCTGCGAGTGGTGCGTGTGGCCGGGACGGACGGTACGGAAGTATCCAATTGGGAAATTCAGGGACAGGTTGTGCTCTGCGACGAACCTGCGCCGCTCATGCTGGCCTATGTTTGCCGGGAAGACAATCCCAAGCGTTATGATCCACTGCTGTCCGAAACCCTTTCCGCACGTCTGGCCGCCATGCTTGCCTATCCCCTGACCGGGTCGACGGCTCTCGCCGATTCATTCTGGGGCGCATATCAGGATAAACTGGGTGAAGCCCGTAGCATTGACGCTCGCGAGGGAGTACCGGGAGTCCTCTGTGCAACACAATGGGTAGATGCAAAAAATGGGATATTTAATTATTTGTAATATAATGATATCAAGACACCTAATGCTATCGAAAAGTTATCGATATTATCAGGTGAAAAATGTGATGAGTCCCCGTGGTGATACCGGGAAGTGCCTTGTAGGGGCTTTGAAACAAAGAGCGTCCTGTTTTGCCAGGCGCTCTTGTCCTTTCAGCCTCTGGCTGTTACATTCGGCGACATAATGACTAAGACTCGTTTTTCAATGCGTCCTGTCCTGGCCGCCTCGCAACGTTTGGCCTTGTGTGCTGTCGGACTTTGCGTCCTTTTTACCATGGTTTTGTTTGCCGCCGGCTTGGCCGGGGCTTCCCGTACCCAGACCCTGACATTCCGGCAGCCGGCTATCGATCATGCTGGCGAAGAATTACAGGTTCGTCTGGGAATTGACCTGCAAGGGGTGAGCGAGGTCGCCGCCGCTCTCAAGGGGGGCGTGTCGCGGCAAGTGAGTTGCCGGGCATCCCTGTCTCGCGTTCGGCCCTACTGGTTCGACACCCCGCTCAGACAGGAACGATACACGTGGAATCTGGATTATGATTCCCTTGCCGGCCAATTCGTAATCCGCAACGGTCAGGACGGACAGGAATTGCGGGGGGATGAACTTGCTCCCTTGCTCCGTGCCGCATGGACTGCGGTGCGTATGCCTCTTGGACGTTGGACTCTGTTGCAGCGAGGCTCCCTGTATAATTTGGACATGGCCGTCAGCATGCATCAGACCAAGGTGCCGGAATGGGGCAAGAAAACGCTTTTCTTCTGGAGCTGGAACAAGGGCCCCTCAACTACCTACGCATTGGAGTTCCGGTACTAGTTCATGCCCGAATATCTCCAGATAGGCACCTCGGACAAGCGTGAGCACAAACGGCGCAGACGGGAACTTATCGCCGCAGTCGTCTGTTTTGCTCTCATCGGGGTGCTCACTTGGGTGGAACTCAAGTATCTGGGCGGCAATTCCTATCTTTTTCTCGGCCTGCTGAACCTCAACTTCATTTTGTTGTTGCTGGTTTTTTTCATTGTAGCCCGTAACAGTGTCAAGCTGCTGCTGGAACGGCGCCGCAAGGTGCTGGGTTCCCGGCTGCGTACCCGGCTGGTTCTGGCATTCATCTCCCTTTCCCTTATTCCCACCATGCTCATGTTCATGGTCAGTGTGAAATTCGTGCAGACTTCCGTGGATTACTGGTTCAAGGGCCAGGTGGAAGAATCCATGGAACAGGCTCTTGAACTGGGGCGAGCGTTTTACGGTTCCATGCAGGAGCGGTTGGAACGGCGCGGAAAGAACATGATCGATGAGATCAAGGAGCGCCAATACCGTTGGGGCGGCAAAGGCATGAATCGTTTCCTCGGAAACAAGTATACCGAATACAATCTCAGTCTGGTGGGTGTTGTGACCCCGGACGGGAAGTTTCAGAACACGCATTCCGCCGCTCAATGGGAAAAGACCTGGCCCGAAATCGTGGCAAAGGTCGATTGGGACAGCCTCAAGAAAAAACCGCGCCCATGGTCCTCCATTCTTGCGCGGCCCAGCAGCGACCTGATTGTGGGAGTCACGCCCGTGGACAACGCCCGGTCCGGTTTTCTGGTCCTTGGCGAAACCGCCGGGCGGGGAGTCCTGCACCGGCTGGACCAGATCGTTCGTGGTCTTGATGAATACAAGAAGTTGAAGACATTAAAATATCCATGGAAGATGACCTTGTATCTTACTCTCGGGGTCATGACCATGTTGATCATCCTTGGAGCCATCTGGTTCGGATTTCGGCTGGCCAAGGAAATTTCCGCGCCCGTGCAGGCTCTGGCTGCGGGAACCGAACGAATTGCCCAGGGAGACCTTACGGTTCGTCTTGAAGACCCCTCGGATGATGAACTGGGCTTTTTGGTGGAATCCTTCAACCTTATGGCTGAAGATTTGGAAGCCAGTCAGGAAAGCAAGCAGCGGGCGCAGGGGCGTCTTGCACAGCAGAATCAGGAGTTGGAACGCCGCGGCTCGTATATTGAGGCTGTGCTGGACAACATCACTTCCGGCGTGATCTCCATGGACGATGCCGGACGAATCGGCACCGTGAACAAAGCCGCCGAGCGTATCCTCAGCGTACCGTCATCATTTCTTATCGGCAAAAAACCACATTCCCTGCTTTCCGGCGAGTTCGCCGACCTGTTGAACGATGCCTTTTCCCGGCTCAAGGACAGCCCTGCTTCGGTCTGGTCTCGGCAGGTGGATCTACCTGTGCGCGACAAGGTCATCAAGGTTCTGGTCAACATCGTGAGCCTTGGCGGGGCCGAGATGGGCAAGACCGGTACCGTGGTCGTGATGGAAGATATTACGGAGCTGGAGAAGATCCAGCGGTTGGCCGCGTGGCGGGAAGTTGCCCGGCGCATCGCCCATGAAATCAAGAATCCGCTCACCCCTATCAAGCTTTCGGCCCAACGACTTCAGCGTCGTTATGGTGAGTCCGTGGACGAGCAGGTGTTTAATGAATGCACGGACCTTATCGTCCGTCAGGTAGAGCGCATGCAGCGCATGGTTTCGGAATTTTCGGCCTATGCCAAGATTCCCGAGGCCCAATTCCGGACAGATTACCTTGTGCCGCTCATGGAAGAAGTGGTGACCATGTTCCGCACCGCACATCGGAACATTGTCTGGGATTTGCGCATTGAAACGCCTGTGGAGCAAATGGTTTTTGACCACGAGGGCTTGCGAAAGGTGTTTATCAACCTCTTCACCAACGCGGTCGAGGCCCTTGAAGGCCGGCAGGACGGGGAAGTTATCATAACGGTCCGGCACAGCAAGAAAGAGGGTGTCGTCCATGTTTCAGTACAGGACAACGGGCCGGGGTTGTCCGAAGAGGATATTTCCAGAATGTTCGAACCCTATTTCTCCCGCAAGAAGGGCGGAACAGGGCTTGGTTTGGCCATTGTGCGCTCCATCGTCAGCGACCACAAGGGCACGGTTCGTGTGCGTCCCAACAAGCCTCAGGGGAGCATTTTCGAATTAGAGCTGCCGGATAGGGCCTGAGTTGTATAACCCATGAAAATAACGGTCGGTTCACCGCTCGAAAAATGTGCGTGAAAAGCGTGTCTCAATCAAAAAACGCATTGACTCGTTTTATTGGCCTGTGGTAGTGATTCGCCACTTGTGAAGGATTGCACGAATTACCTTTTTCGGCTATGACTTCAAAGTCAAACCGAAAAGGACCGCCCGTCGAGGTGCGATATGTTCTTTAAAAATAACGACAGCATGAAGGATATTCTCCAGGTCGGAGGCGCGGCGGGCACAATGGGCCTCCATCTGGTATCCGCAACGGTTGTCGGACTGTTCATGGGGTACTGGCTCGACAAGTGGCTGCTGGAATATTTCCAGCTGCACACCAAACCCTGGCTGACCATGATTTTCACGCTGCTGGGCATTGTTTCCGGGTTCCGGATGGTGCTTGAGGATGCGCGGAAAATGCAGCGTCAGGCCGAGGCTGAAGAAAAGGGCCTTGTGAACGGGGCAAACAAGCAGGGTGCCGAAAACGGTGACGATCCGTCAAAAGATTGATCGATTCCTGTACGCCCGGGGTTTTGTGCACGACGAGGTCCGTAGTCTCATGCGGAGCCAGTTGGCGTTTTCCCTGGGGTTGGCAATCGGTCTGCTGGGTGTCACTCTCGGTTCCGCCTGGTCGCTGGCTTTTGCGGCTGGTGCCGTAGTCATAACGCTGAATTTCTGGGCGCTTGCCCGTATAGTCCAGCAGTTGATCTATGTGCGGAAGGGAGCTGTTTTCACCCTGTTGGTGATTTTTTACGGAAAGCTGATTCTCAGCGGCGTGGTTTTGTATCTCGTTCTGGGAGTCTGGAGGTTGCCGGTCTGGGGGCTGGTAGCAGGGCTTTCCACGGTGGTGGTCAACATCACCGCCTGGGGGCTGAAAAATTTCGGGCAAAAGAAAGCCTGAGGTGTAATCAATTGAAGGAGGCGTAAGGATATGGCAGCTGGTGGCGGTTTACCGCATCCTTTGGTTTACATGCATATTTTGGGTGATGCACTGCATTTGCATTCGCCCTGGGCTCTCTACGTAATGCATACGTGGTTGGCCATGGCCATTCTCTTCCTGCTGGCGTTCATGGTACGCGGCCGGCTGCAGCTGGTTCCCGGCGGCCTGCAGAACGTCTTTGAAATGATCATCGGCGGCCTCGAGGACTTCGTGGTTTCCAACATCGGTGAAGAGGGACGTCGGGTTTTTCCGGTGCTCATCACCCTGTTCCTGTATATTCTGGTGTCCAACTATCTTGGTCTGGTGCCGGGCTGTGATGCTCCCACCGCCAACCTGAACACCATCATCCCGATGGCCGTGTTCCTGTTCCTTTACTACAATTTCCACGGCATCCGGAAATGGGGCTTAGGCTACATCAAGCACTTCATGGGGCCGGTGGCGGCACTTGCTCCGCTGATGCTCGTGCTTGAGCTCATCTCCCATTTTGCGCGCCCGCTTTCGCTGACGCTTCGTCTGTTCGGTAACATCCGCGGCGAGGAAATCGTCCTGATTTTGCTGTTCTTCCTGGCGCCGGTGTTCTCCACCGTGCCCATGTACTTCCTGTTTCTTCTTGCAAAGACCATCCAGGCATTCATCTTCTTCATGCTGGGTACCATCTATCTGCAAGGCGCTCTTGATCACGCGCATTAGGAACAGGTTGCTTAATTTGGGGAAATGGTCGTCTGACCACAACTATATTATAACTCTATGGAGGAGTTCACCATGAAAGCTCTGAAAACCATTTTGACCACCCTGGCCATGACTTTGGTTGCTACCGCAGCATTCGCTTCTGACGATCCGACTGTTGCAGCTGCCACCGCTTACGCTACCGCTCTGGGCATGGGCCTGGCTGCCGGACTCTGCGGCATCGGTCAGGGCATGGGCCTCAAGGGCGCTTGCGAAGGCACTGCCCGCAACCCCGAAGCCGGTTCCAAGCTGACCACCACCCTGATTCTCGGCCTGGCATTCATCGAATCCCTGGCTATTTACGCTCTGGTTGTCTGCCTGATCCTGCTCTTCGTTAAGTAAGCTTGACAAAATTCGATTTATAGGGGAGGTTCCGACCTCCCCTTTTTTCAGTAGAGCCATGTTAAAAAATTCACATGGCAAGCCCGGAAAACACCGGGAAAGACAGACAATGAAAAGCGAACACATACCCAAGGCTACCATCGGCAGACTTGCCGTGTACATTCAGGTTCTTGAGAATCTTCTTCGGGACGGAACAGATGTTATTTCCTCGGAGAAGCTCGCCAACGCCTGCTCGGTCAACTCTTCTCAAATTCGTAAAGATCTTGCCTACTTCGGAGAATTTGGAGTGCGTGGGGTCGGCTACTATGTGCAGGAGTTGATCACATCCATCAAGCATTCTTTGGGCATTGATCGAGTTTGGAATTGCGCGCTCATCGGCGTGGGCAATCTGGGCACGGCCCTGCTGCGCCATCACGATTTCGAGCGGCGCGGCTTTGTCATCAAGGCCGCATTCGACTGCGATCCGGACAAGATCGGCAAGGAACTTGAAGGCATGGAGATCGTTTGCCCGACGCATCTCAAGAATCAGGCCAAGGAACGGGGCATTGAGCTGGGCATCATTACCACCCCGGCTGACCGTGCCCAGCGTGCCGCCAACCACCTTGTGGACGCCGGCATCAAAGGCATCGTCAACTACGCTCCGGCTCGAATCAACGTTCCTCCACATATTCCTGTGGAGTACGTCGATTTCTTTGACCACCTCTACTCGCTGGCGTTCCAGGTAACACTGGGGTCTTTCGAAGAGTAGGGCAGGTCAGGACCGGAATCGGTAACCGACGCCTCGAACCGTTTCAATCCATTCGGCATACTGGCCGAGCTTTTGGCGCAGCCTGCGAACATGCGTATCCACTGTGCGGGAATAGCCCTCGAAATGGGTGTCCCATACCGTGTCCAGCAGGTGATCGCGCGTTTGCACTTTACCCTGCCCGGAAATCAATTCTGAAAGCAGTTTGAATTCCGTGGCGGTCAGTGGCGTTGGCTCGCCGTCAATCTCGATTTGGTGCGCTTCAAAATCAACCTTGAGTCCTTCTCGCTCCCATACGGAGGGGCGAGAGGGTGCTTCGTTGCCGCCTGCGCGCCGAAGCACGGCCTTGATGCGCAGTGTAAGCTCGCGAGGGCTGAAGGGTTTGACGACATAATCGTCCGCCCCCAATTCAAGGCCCACGATACGATCAATTTCCTCTCCCCTGGCCGTGAGCATGATGACCGGCACATGGGCGGTGGAAGGCTCCTGCTTGAGCTTGCGGCATACTTCCAGTCCGTCAATTCCGGGCAACATCAGGTCCAGAAGAATGATGTTCGGGTGAAAAGTCTTGGCTTTTTCCAACCCCTGTTGGCCGTCTTCCACAGCCGCCACATCAAATCCGGAAGAGGTCAGGTTGTATTTGAGCAATTCCCGGGTATCCCGATGGTCTTCGACAACGAGAATCTTGTAGTCAGACACAGAGTGCTCCTTGATGGCAGATTGAATTTCAGCGCAACCTATAGCCCAACGTGCGTTAACGGCGTGTTACGATTTGGCGACAATTTGGTACGGATCGCGCCATGGTGACTTATTTCACCCCTGCTTGGCAACTCCGACGGGGAAATTCCGCTAACCATGTGTATTCAAGTGCTAAATATTTTTTTGATCATGAAGCTAAAGTCTTTCTGCTACGTGGCCGATAATATTGGAAACGTCCTGACAACCGGAGCTTACCGCATGTACTATCACGGATTTGACAAACGCTTTCCCTCTGGAAACAAATATTGGACCATGTATGACGATCAACTTATCGGCATGCTGTTTTCCAAGATCATCAACAAGACGGTGAGCGTCGAGCCGGAAGGCGAGGAATTGGTGGACGAAATGGTCAACAATCTTTTCGATCTCTGCTTTTATATCAGCAAGGACTGTCACGAATGTTGATCGATTGAGTGTTTGATGCTGCAATCCATTTTGCAAAGACGGCACAGAGGGCGTTCCTCTGTGCCGTCTTTGTTTTATGTGTCCTGCAATGCCCGGTTTACTGTGTCCACCAACTTCCGGGTGTCGATGGGCTTGGTGAACGTTTCAATGACGTCAAAAGCCTTGGCCAGTTCGACAATGGCCTCCGGGTTGAACGCCTCTCCTCCGGAAATGGCAATGAATTTGCTCTCCGGGTCTTTTTCCAGAAGTTCCCCCATGACCTGGAGGCCCCCTTTTCGAGGCAGGAAGATGTCAACAATACTCAGGTCAACATGGTTATCGTGGGCTGCTTGCACGGCTTCTTCGCCGTCCGAAGTCAAAAGAACCTGATAACCTTCCGTTTCCAGAACGCTTTTGAGCAATTCTCGAATCATGGGGGCATCGTCAACTACCAGAATGGTTTTGATCATGGTTCTTCTCGCTTGTTACGGTAGAGGTTGATTCGGCCACATGGTCAAGTGCGGCCGTCACAGCTTTTTCCAATTCGTCAATTTCACGCCGGGCGGCGTCAACATCGCCCTGCTTGCACAGAAATTCCATTTGTTCGGCAAGGGCCCCGGCCCGAACAGCTCCGATGGTCCGTGCCGTGCCCTTAATGCTGTGCGCTGAATTACGGGCCTTTTCCAGATCGTTCTCCTGAATACCTTCTCTTACTAGAAAAATTTCTCCAGGTGTATCCCGGAGGAATATTTTATCCATGTTACGCAAAAGATCTTCCCTTCCTCCCAAGCGTTCCAGAGCCATGTCCCGGTCAAAGGGATGCGGTGTCACGGGGAGGCTTTCGTCTTGCCGACCATGTTTTTGGTCTTGCTCCTCTCCAGTCCGTAAGGGGCCTTTCCCTTTGGCAAAGTAGGCTCGACCAATAGTCTCGATCAGCCGGGTTATCCGTATCGGTTTGGCAAGATAGGCGTTCATGCCTACGCTGAGAAAACGTTCCCTGTCCCCCTTGAGGGCATGCGCCGTGAGCGCAATGATGGGAATGGACGGATTCAGGACGCCGGAATTGGGGTCTCTGATCACTCGCGTGGCCGTAATGCCGTCCATTATCGGCATCTGCACGTCCATGAGTACCATGTCAAAATGTCCGGCCTTGAGAAGTTCCACGGCTTCGTATCCGTTTTCCACCTGTGTGACGTCGTGCCCCTGTTCCTGGAGTACTGTGGCAGCCAGCTTGCGATTGAGCGCGTT
>Ga0207831_100630_pt1 | contig 10237 bp, 9 predicted proteins | sample TtanPargueraPR_7_FD_187741 | JGI IMG/M metagenome (GOLD analysis project Ga0207831, IMG submission 187741) | Aerobic enrichment media microbial communities from Bioluminiscent Bay, La Parguera, Puerto Rico - Tt and M1 (2) (SPAdes) | ecosystem: Environmental > Aquatic > Marine > Unclassified ... | reverse complement strand
GCGAGGAAAATCGCAATATTCTGGCCAGAGGATTGACCGTTTATTTTGATGTTGATCCTGAAGAGTTGGCAAAGAGATTGGAAAACGATCCTTTGGAAGCTCAACGACCAAGTCTCACAGGGAAGTCGATCGTTGAAGAAGTGCGGGACGTTCTCAAACGTCGTGATCCAATGTATCGGGAAAGTGCTCATGTCGTCCTAAAACCGGATCTGCCGGAGTTGATGGTCAGAAGTATTGCCCGTGCTGTCGAGCGTTTGTCGGAAAAAACTTGACTCTTTCATGACTTCCAGTGCTATTGTGACAGTTGATGGAGAAGCTGCAATATGAACTGTACTGCCTTTTTGTTGCACTGGGAGGTTGTGTTTGGATAAGCTGAATGAACGTTTGAAAGCAATGGCACATAGACTGGAACAGTTGCAGTCCCAGCCCGAGAATGGACCGCGAATTCTGTTTTTTAGCGGAGGAACGGCTCTACGGGAAGCTTGTTCCGAACTTGTTCGCCATACCTGGAATTCCATTCATGTTGTAACGCCTTTCGATTCCGGTGGCAGTTCCGCTGCTTTGCGGCAGGAATTTTCCATGCCTGCCGTAGGGGATGCCAGAAATAGACTTCTGGCTCTTGCAGCACCTGATGACTCGGCTGCCGTCACTGTTGCAAATTTTCTTGGACTTCGGCTTGGGCCGGATAATGAGTCCGAAGCCTTGAGGAACGAAGTTCGCAAAATGGCCGAAGGCAAGCACGAATCGGTTGTTGAACTGCCCAATGTCGCTGGAGAAACCGTTCGCCGTAGCCTTGATCATTTTCTCACCGTTTGTTCGGACTCATTTGATTTTCGAAATGCCAGTATCGGCAATCTCGTTTTAACATCGTTATATTTGCAGCATGAGCGTTGCAGTGCTCCGGCGTTTGACGAATTTGGTTCTCTTGTGAAAGCGAGGGGGACAGTTCGACTGGTACTTGATGAGCCGCTTGATCTTGTGGCGGAGTATGACGATGGTCGGACTGTGACTGGTCAGCATCGTATTACAGGTAAGGAAGTCGACCCTATCAAAGCCCGTGTTGAGCGACTTCACTTTATTCGTGAGGGGCAGAGAATTCCTCGGAGCGAGGTCCGTATTGACGGAGAGGTCCGCGCGTTGATCTCTGAAGCGGATTTGATCTGTTATCCCGTAGGCAGTTTTTATACCAGTATTGTGGCCAGCTTGTTACCTGCCGGTGTTTCGGATGCCATAGCCTCAAACGGTTGTCCCAAAATTTTTGTGCCTAATTTGGGGCTTGATCCGGAGTTATTTGGAACCAAACTGTCAGATCAGGTCACCGCACTTATCGCGTATCTGAGGCGTGGGGCAATAGTGAAAGCGGGGGGGACTTATCTGGATGCCGTGCTTCTGGATTCAGGCAATGCCCATTATCCAGGTGGAGTGGATAAGGCTTTTTTCGAAGCGTTGGGTTTGGAGATAGTAAAAGCATCTCTGCTTGATAGTGAACGCGGGCTTGTTGCCCCTTCGGAGCTGGCGCAAACCCTGTTGGGGCTTGCCTGCTAGCTCAGGCTTGCCCTCGCCCGCTCTGGAGAGTATCAACGTCGTCATGCGTTCCAAATTGCTGACGCCTTTTTGGCTTCCGGTGTGGTTTTTTGCTTCAGCAATCGTGCTGGGGGCGATCCTGTTGCGTTTCGACTGGTGTGATGGTGGACAGGGATTGTCATTCATTGACGCTCTTTTTACCTCTACATCCGCTATCTGCGTTACCGGGTTGACTGTCGTTGACACAGGCTCTTATTTTACAGCTCCCGGACAAGGAATTATCCTGTTGCTCATCCAACTGGGTGGTTTGGGCATAATGACCTACACGAGTCTTATGCTTTACCTCTTGGGAAGAAGAGTATCCCTCGGGGACAGAATGGCTGTTGGTTTGAGCCTGTTGCATGATCCTCGATTCAGCCTTCGAGGTTTTTTGTTCCGTGTTTTGCTTATGACTCTTGCTATTGAAGGCTGTGGAGCGTTGGCCCTTTGGCTGCTTGACCCTTCAGGTTTCTCATTGTTTTCTGCCGTGTTTCATTCTGTTTCCGCTTACTGCAATGCCGGATTTTCCCTTTTCCCAGATAGCCTTGTCCATTGGCAGAGAGATTGGGGAGTGAACGTTGTTTTTATGGTTTTGATTACCGCGGGTGGATTAGGTTTTTATGTCCTCAATGAGTGTGCGCGTCTCTTCCTGGCGAGGTTCAAGCGTTTGACCTCCAAGAACAAGACCCCCTGTCAGCGTATGAGCTGGCATACCCGAGTGGTTCTCAATACTTCTTTTTTCCTTGTGGTTGGTGGTACCATTGTCATTTTTTTCGCGGAACTGGCTGGCGGAGAGTCATTTGGAGCCTGGAAAGATGAATTGCTTATGGCTCTTTTTCAGTCGGTCACTTGTCGTACTGCCGGATTCAATACGATGGAAATTGCCCATATGACCAATGTCTCATTGGTCTTTATGCTTTTTCTCATGTTGGTTGGAGGGTCTCCCGGATCATGTGCCGGTGGTATCAAGACCACCACAATTCGTGCTTTGTGGTCTTTTATTGTCGCCCAATTCAAGGGAAGCTCTCAAACTCGTATTGGAAGATTTGCCCTGTCTTCCAGTTCCATGAACAAGGCGTTTACCCTTGTTGTTTTTGCCGGTTTTATCGTGGCGGGCGCCACCGTTGTGCTTAACATCAGTGAGGGTGGCGATATCCCGCATATTCAAGCCCGTGGGCATTTTTTGGAAACATTGTTCGAGGTCATATCGGCCTACGGCACAGTTGGACTTTCCACCGGATTGACGGGTTCCTTAAGTCCGGTGGGCAAAGTGGTTGTTATTTTGCTAATGTTTGTCGGTAGGCTTGGCCCCATGTGGTTGCTCTCCGCACTTCAAAGCTGGCAGGCGGAGGAACGGTATCGTGTTCCGGAGCAGGATCTGCCGCTAGGATAGACGTTTCAGGAGTTGTTGTCATGTCAGACAAAATAGAAGTGGGTGTTGTCGGATTGGGGAAATTCGGCCAGGCCTTTGCCAAGGCTTTTCAGGAAAAAGGTCATACTGTCGTGGGAGTGGATCGTTCGGAGTGTAACGTACGCCGGGCTCAAGACGACCTGTCTCAGGCTTTTCAGGCGGACGGTACGGACAAGGCTGCTCTTGAACAGGTTGGGTTCAAGGAGTTGGATCAGGTAGTCGTATCTACTGGTAAGTCCATGGAGGCCAGTATTCTTGTCGTACTCAATCTGCAAGAGCTTGGTGTCAAGAAAATTTGGGTTAAGGCAGTTAGTTCCGAGCATGAAAAAGTACTGAAGCGTCTTGGTGTCCACTTTGTTGTTTTTCCTGAGCGCTTTGTCGCTCAGCAGATTGCCCATCGCATGGCGGTTCCCGGACTGCTTGATTATCTTGGCATAGGTGAGGACGTTGTTGTACGAGAAGTCCAGGTCTCTCAATGGGAAGGTAAGACCTTGCGTGAATTGGATCTTACCAACCGGTTCAATGTTCAGGTTGTAGCCTTTCGGGCCAAGGATCAGAAAGCACTCTCCTTTGTTCCGCGAGCCGATGTCGTATTGGCTAGCGGTGATACACTTGTCATCCTTGGAAGAGGCGACGACGTACTCAAATTGGCAGACACCTAGAGGTAATGATGAGCGGTAATACTTTTGGTAGTGTGTTTCGGTTGACAACGTTTGGTGAATCCCACGGGCCGGGATTGGGCGGGGTTGTAGACGGTTGTCCTGCCGGTATTCCCATGAGCGAGGCGATAATCCAGCAAGAATTGGACAAACGGAAGCCGGGGAGCGGAAAAGCTTCAACGGCTCGAAAGGAAGCCGATAAGATCAGCATTCTCTCTGGAGTGTTTGACGGCGTTACTACTGGAACGTCTATTGGTTTTTACGTCGAGAATGAGGATCAACGTTCCAGAGACTATTCGGAACTCAAAGATGTTTTTCGCCCAGGACATGCTGATTTTTCTTTTCACGCCAAATTCGGACAACGAGATTACCGCGGTGGTGGGCGATCTTCCGGCCGAGAGACCTTATCTCGTGTGGCTGGTGGTGCCATAGCTCAGGAATTGTTGCGTGAGCAGGGAATCGTACTTTATGCCTATACCACAGAGTTGGGTGGTATTCCCGTTGAGAAAATGGACTTTGCTAATGCGTCAGATACGCCGTATTTCAGTGCAGATTCCAATATTGTTTCAGCATGGGATAAACGTATCGACGAAGTCAGGAGAGAGGGCGACACCTTGGGCGGCGTGGTTGAAATCCGTGCTGTTGGTGTGCCTCCAGGGTTGGGAGAACCTGTTTTTGATAAGTTGGACGCACGACTTGCTTATGCTTTGATGAGTGTCGGAGCGGTCAAGGGCGTTGAGGTCGGGGCAGGGTGTGCCGCAGCCAGAAGCACCGGTTCTTTAAATAACGATTATATGACGCTGGATGGGTTTGCTTCCAACAATGCAGGTGGCATTTTGGGAGGAATTTCAAGTGGGCAGGATATCGTCGCAAGAGCGTATGTAAAACCTATTCCTTCAATAGCCAAGGAACAGCAATGTATGCACAGAAATGGTGGAACCGTGTGCGTCCGCGTTGGTGGTAGACACGATATTTGTGCCATTCCACGGATAAACCCGGTTCTTAAGGCTATGACAGCTTTGGCTCTGGCTGATTTACTGCTTCTAGACCGGCGACTCGGCGAACGACAGTAAAAAAAGGGGAATGCCAAGCATTCCCCTTTTTTTACTTACTTGATTTGAGAGGTTTGAGGCGGACGGCCGTACCGTAACAGGAGTAATACTTATCACCTTCCGGGTGAAAGGCGACCGATTCGCGATACCCCACTATGGCGTCAGCGTTTACATCTATAGCTTGTGCCATGAGACCGTAAAAGGCGTTGTCGAATGTGTAGCTTCGGCAAACAATCAGCCCAAATGCCCCAGCAATATCCCTGCCCGGCACGGCTTCCGTAGTCACGATTTTTAGTTTGCCTGCCAGATACAGCTCTTTGGCCAACTTGGTACGCTGATCGGTTTTCGTATCATCCTTGTTCGTGTTCCGTTTTGGCGAGCCGAAAAGAAGAGCCATATGTTTTCCTTTATATGAATCAGGTTGATTTGACTCGCAATATGTATCCCACATTCCCTTGGTAGGGCAAGAGGGGGAAGAGCCAGGATCCTGCCTTTCAGGGATGTTCTCAGTTCTTTATTAGAAACTTCAGGGCAGAACCTTCATCAGGTAAGCGTCGTTCGTATCCAGATATTTTTGAACCAACTTTTGTATTTCTTGCGGTGTAACGTTTTGAGCCTTGTCTATAAGAACCCGTTCATGGTTTGTGTCGAAATCAAGGGATGAAAGCAGCGCCGCTTCGCGGCTTCTGGAGATCAGGGATTGGTGTTCCTGATAGTAATCGCCCTTGAGGATGTTTTTGGCTCTATCCAATTCCTTGTTGGGCAAAGGTGTTGTGGAGAGATTTTTCAACACCTTTTTGAAACCATTAATGGCGTTGTTGACCTTGTCCGGGCTTGTTCCAATGTACAGTGCCAAGATGCCACCGCCTCGAACCTGCCAGAGGAATGAGGTAACCGTATACCCAAGGCCTTGCTTGTCCCGCATATCTCTAAAAAGAAGCCCGGACTGGCCTGCCAGGGCAGCTTTAAGCACAGACAATTGTGCGGAAGCCTCGAGGTTGGCTTTTCCAGGAACCGGGAAAAGCATGATGACATGAGCCTGGTTTCGATCTTCCAGAGTCATGTCTTTTGTTCGGTTTGTATTCCATGTCAATTTCGGGAATTCGTATTTGGGTGAAGCCGTCTTTTGTGCTGGCACAACGGATTTTGCAAAGTCTTCTATGGACTGTTGATCATAGTCTCCGACGACAGCAAGTGTAAAAGGTCGCGACTGTTGTTTCTTCCAGAATTCCTGAATGTCGTCTCGCTTCAAGCTCATGACCGATTCGGAAGTCCCTTCCGGAAGATAACTATACGGTGCTCCGGAAAAAAGGAATGGGAATAAGTGACGAAACATTAGTCCCATTGGTTGGTCTTCTCGCCGTTTGATGGCAGCAATTTGATCCTGACGTGCTCGGTCTATCTCCGTTTCGGGCAAAGAAGGTGAAAGAATCATCTCCTTGAGGAGCGGGAGTATGTCTTTACTGAAGCGGGATGGGAATTTGGCCTCCAGAGCAAAGGTTGTCCTTCCTGCTGTCGCCCCTATGCTGGCCGCATGGTCAGAAAGGAAATCTTCAATCTGAATAGCTGTCATGTTTTTGGTTCCGCGGGTAAGAACCGTTGAACTCAATGCTGCCAAACCCTGCTTGCTTGCCTGAACGTCTCCTTCTCCGCCTGTCCAGTAAATTGACAGCGCGGTATATGGCAGGGTGTCATCCGGTAACAAAATTAGCTTGTTGCCACCGGGGAGGTCGATCGTTTTGCGGTTGCCATTATCTATCTGTGCGATCTTGTGGGTATTTCTTTTCGCAATCCAGTTTTCTTTTGTTTGCTTTTTCAAGGTGTTAGTTGAGATGGTGCTGTTTTCGGGAACTAAAACAGCACTCGCCAGTTGGTTGGGGCGAATGTATCTGGAAAAAAGTTGTCCCATTTCATCTCTGCCAACGTGCTTGAGGGCAAACAGGTAGTTCTGTTCACTTTGTTCACCATTTTCAAAGAGTTGGAAGTAACCAATTTTCGCAGCCAAGCCAGATAGGGTTTCCTTGGAGAGAAACAGCGAATCCTCAAGGTTCAGGCAGGCACGTTCAATTTCGCGATCGGAAAAGATTGAAGGTGTGAAGCTGGCAAGTTCCTTCATGAGAGCTGGCCAGAATTCTTGAAGCTTGTCGGCGTCCAGGGTTGCGTGAATGTACATCATGCCGGATCGTTCAAGGGTCATCGGGTACATGCCGATGTCGTCCACCAACCGTTTGTCGTATTTGAACAGCCGGTAGAAATGAGACGTTTCATCGCCGCATAAAAGTTGTGCGAGCATTTCCAGTCCGGCCGTTTGTGCAGCTTTGAGGTCCGGGATTGGAAAGGCCACGCCAAGGTAGACCTTGTTCCATTTTCCCTTGACGACCTTGATGGATGGACCGTGAATCTCTGGGAGACCAAAAGGTGCTGCCGGAACGACCTCTCTGGTATTTTTTTTCGTTCCCAACAGTTCTTCAGCTTCTTTTATGACCAGATTGGTATCCACATTGCCTACTACTGTAAGCAACATGGATTGGGGCTGATAGAATTTGTCGATATATGCGTGGATTTTTTTGGATGTTAGACTCTTGACTGTGTCTCTATAGCCGATAATCGGCCATTCATAGGATGAGTCCTTCCAAATCATACCCTGAAGGGTTTTGAAGAGTCGACTTGAAGGCGTGTCCTCTCCGCGCTCCAGTTCGGCAAGAACAACTTTACGCTCACTGGTCAGTTCGTTGGGAATAATCGCGGCATTGAAGGCCATATCCGAGACCACGTCCATTCCAAGCTGCCATTCTTTGTCTGGCACTTCTACATAGTAGACAGTGTAGTCGAAGCTGGTCGCCGCGTTGAGGCTTCCTCCGACAGATTCGATGTCAAGAGCCGTTTGTCCCGGTTTGCGCTTTGACGTCCCTTTGAAGACCATGTGTTCCAGCTGGTGGCTTATTCCTGCCTGATCCGGGGTTTCATATGCTGATCCTGCATGAACATAGAGGCGGATATTAACCAGTGGAAACCTGGAATCGTTTTTTACGAGTATGGTCAGGCCGTTTTTGAGTTTGACGATACGTGTCGCCTCAGACGGTTTTGATGGAGCTCCTTGAGACGCCTCAGCCGTTTTCGTGCATTCCGGGATATTGGAAATGAGCATCAGAAATAATCCTGTAAAAAAAAGTAATTTTTTAGCCATGTCGTCACTCCGTGAACTCCTTGACGGGGAATTGTATGTAAAAGTGTAGAGTGGAACAGGTGTCCACATCTGTATTCAAAAATATACTTATACAATATTAGGAATTTCAAATAAGGCTTTTGCGGGGAAAAGCAAGGCCTGAGAGTGAAACCCCGTTCTTCATATTGCCATATTTTGAGTATTTCGGCGAAAAGGTTGTCTTTGACTGATTCGTGCACGGTGTCGGTTTTGAAAAGAAGGCAACCAACGCTTGACACCCGAGTGTATTTGAAGCACGAAAGATTTGCCAACGGATGGTCATGCCGTTTTTAGTGCCTATTTTTAGTTTTAATAAATGATCTCAGAGGGGTGTGTGATGGATAAAAACAATCGCAATGATATGGAGTTTGTTTCGGACAATTCCGGACAGAGCAAAGTTTATACTCCTTACCCTGGCGCCGATGAAAAGTATGATGACGGAAGTGACTGGCGTATCTACAATCCGGACAAATATCGCGATCCCAACTGGTCTCCTGATAAGGAATAGTTCTTTTTTATCCTAGATATTCATAGGGTGACGTCGTCACCCTTTTTTCTTGACATCATTTTAGTAATAGTTATTATTAATAACAAGGTAAAGCGAAGAGGAATGTGGGAATAAAGGAGGCGTTATGGGTAGTTTGAGAGATTACAAGCACTTGGATATTGATTGGAACATGACTCCCGAGGATGCGGTAACTATGTACCTTGAGTGGGGAAACAACTCATGGCATGCCGATCATCGGCCGGTTACTTCAAAGGCTGATTTCAGCAATTATTTTGTTGTATATGCGTGGGATGAAAATCCCAAGGTAATGCTTATCCGACGGAATTCAGAAGAAGCTCGAGAACTGGTTGTGCTGGATCTTCCAAAGTCGTTAGGAAAGCGTTTTTGGGAGTCTGTGAGTCATTTGAAGGGAGTATATGCTCCCAATGAAGAGATTCGGGAATGGCTTGAAACTCAGTTGTCCTCATAGAAATACTGGAAAAATATGATTAGCAAAAGGAGGGTGGTGAAACCACCCTCCTTTTTTGTGCCATTTTGAAACGAAAATAAGGTTGCATAAGCAATCTTGAAATCGCGTCTTGCGCATCCTTTTTTTTCCGGTTATTTCCCATTGATCCAAGGAGATTTTATGTCAGAGCAATATGCGAATAGAATGGGGACTGTGCATCGCTCATTCATTCGAGAAATTCTTAAGGTCACGGCCGATCCTTCCATAATATCTTTTGCTGGCGGGTTGCCAAACCCCAGAATGTTTCCGGCCGAGGCAATACAAGTAGCAGCCACTTCGGCTCTTGGAGGCACTGGAGCTGTCACATTGCAGTATTCCACCTCCGAGGGCGATCCCGTCCTGCGAGAATCCATTGCAAGCCGTTATGTAAACAGGAAAAATCTTTCCATCGGAAGTGACGATTTGGTGATAACTACCGGATCGCAACAGTGTTTGGATCTTATTGGCAAAGTTTTTCTGAACAAAGGCGATAAGGTTGTCATTGAAAGTCCGGGATATCTGGGGGCAATTCAGGCTTTTTCATTGTTTGAGCCTGAATTTGTTTCAGTTTCTTTGGAATCCGATGGTCCGGATCTGGAAGAGTTGGAAAAGGCGTTTGCAGCAGGAGCCAAGGTTTTTTATGCGGTCCCCAATTTTCAGAATCCTTCCGGAGTAAGTTATAGCCTGGATAAAAGAAAGGCTGTCGCCGAACTCGTGGATAAGTATGATGTTCTTTTTGTGGAAGATGATCCTTATGGGGACTTGCGTTTTAAGGGAGATCATATGCCAACGGTTTTTTCTTTTCAGAAGAAACCTGGTATATTGCTGGGATCCTTTTCAAAAATTGCTGCTCCAGGTTTCCGTATAGGCTGGATTGTTGCCTCGGGAGAGCGGCGTGACAAACTGATCATCGCCAAGCAAGCGGCTGACCTTCACACAAGTACCGTCACTCAGGCCATCATGCGGGAGTATGTACTCAATGTCGATATGGATGCCCATATTGCCAGAATTTGTGAAACGTATGGCTCTCATCGCGACATAATGGTCAATATGATCGATAAATATTTTCCGGACTCTGTGGAGAGCACACGTCCGGAAGGCGGAATGTTCCTGTGGGTCACCTTGCCGAATGGGTGTTCCTCTATGAAGCTGTTCGACAAGGCCATCGAAAAAAAGGTGGCTTTTGTACCCGGCAAGCCTTTCTATACGAACGGCGGCGGGGACAACTCATTGAGACTCAATTTTTCCAATGCCGAGCCGGATCGTATTGAAGAGGGAATCAAGCGGTTGGCCGAGAGTCTTGAAGAGTTTTTGGGTTAATTGGACCAGAGATAAGTCAAGGAGGCTTCATG
>Ga0207831_100629_pt1 | contig 10239 bp, 8 predicted proteins | sample TtanPargueraPR_7_FD_187741 | JGI IMG/M metagenome (GOLD analysis project Ga0207831, IMG submission 187741) | Aerobic enrichment media microbial communities from Bioluminiscent Bay, La Parguera, Puerto Rico - Tt and M1 (2) (SPAdes) | ecosystem: Environmental > Aquatic > Marine > Unclassified ... | reverse complement strand
TCAGCATTTAACTTTTCAATCTCAACGATAAGATCATCCATACTGATATTTTCATCCAACTCAACATGGACAGACTTAATACCTGCTTTTCCACAGGCCTTATCGCGGAGTCTCATATACAGAGCAGAAGCAGCATCATTACCTACCATCACCGTTGCAACACAAGGCATAATTCCTTTTGACTTAGAAAGAGATTCAAGTTTTTCTCTACATGAATCAATAATACTATCAGCAAGACTACGGCCAGATACAAACTCAGTCAACAACAACCACCTATTACAGACCCTCAACAGACAAGCCAGACTTAAGCCTTATTGCTTCAGCCCAATAGCATAAAACTGGGGGAAAAAATTAAGTTCAAAACCTGAATCAAGCGACTCTAAAAAATCAAACTCCCACTTATCGATTTGATCAGAAGAAAGCCCTGCTTCTTCCATCACCTTGACATAAAAATCACGCGAATGAAGATAATAATCTCTATCCTCCTTACAAGTCCAAATGCGATTATTGCCAATACCAATACGAGTCTTTAGGCCAGCTGAAACAAACAACATACGAAGCTTACGGCCAATAAAGGGATCGCCGCCTTTTTTTCTTATAGCTTCTCCACCAAACAATGGATCAACCAGCTTATCTTCGGGCCAATGAATCTTACCGCCATAATCTGGCTCAAGAGAAGCCAATACGATACCACCCTTCTTCGTCACCCGAGCCATCTCAGAAACTGCCAACAAAGGATCATCAACCCACATCAAAAAAAGATTACATGTCACCACATCAAAACAATCATCATCAAAAGGAAGCTTTAATCCATCTCCTGCAACCAGATGTACATTATCAATATCTTTTAACACCGAAGATGCAACAGTCAACAGATCTCTGCTTCCATCAATACCAACGATATCTCCATTAGAAAGAAGCGCCATATCACGTGTCACAAAACCAGCACCACAGCCAACATCAAGCACACGACCTGCCGATTTCAAACCGACCTCAAGATACAGCGGGAGGCGTTCTTCAGCAGTCTCTATTGCCTGCAGTTCAAGCTTTTTTACAAAATCGCCAAGTTCTGCAGGAAGACGTTTATGAAACCGACAACGTGAAGACATCAAAGCACCCAAGCAAAACACACTCTAAAATAAGTTTTGTCTCCAAAAACATTGCAGAAAGGGGAAAGAAGAAAAGAGAAGCCCAAACAATTCATAAAGATGCACATGATGTGTATGCGTGCATGGGGGTGAAAAAACGACATATACACCATTCATCCAAACACAGGATTCTCTTTTCTTACATATTGGGGGAATACAACTGTTTAAAGACTAATAATCCAAAACCTGTTATAAGGGGTTTGGTACAATATTTTGACTGTTTTACTCCTTTCATGCAACACATTAAAAACCCATAATAACTATCGAAAAAAGATAGAAAAGAGTGAATAAAACATGGCAGAGGAAATAATTACAATACCTGGAAAACACTACGACAGCAACAACTACCTCATAACAGGAGAAAAACCTTCTCTCATAGATACAGGCACAGGCAGATACAGCCAAGAAATAAAACATAAACTACAAGATATGCTACAAGACCAACAGCTTCATACAATCGTTTTAACCCACGAACATTTCGACCATGTGGGGGGAGCAGAAGAATTACGAAAACACACCAAGGCAACGATTCTTGCCCATCCAGAGACAAGCCAACATGTCAAGACAAAACCAAGTCCCTTTGCAAGACTACTAGGGATGAATTTTACCAACTTTTCAACTGATAAAGATATCAACGACAATGAGGTCATACAATTAGGAGATCATAGCTACACCGTCCTTCATACGCCTGGACATAGCAACGGAAGCATTTGCCTATATCAAGAACAAAAACAGATACTCTTTTCAGGAGACCTCGTCTTCTATGGTGGTGACACCGGCCGAACAGACCTACCTGGAGGAAGCAAAACAAAAATCAAAAACAGTATAGAAAGACTCACTTATCTTAAAATAAAAAGACTCTACCCCGGACATGGTCAGATCGTCACTACAGATGCAGACCAACACATAAGCAAAGCCTACGCCTTTCTTACAACCTATTACTAACAACTCTTCAAGGTTCCAGAGCCCATCACATGCATTTTTGAAGCATTCAAATCAAGAAGAATGCCAACATCATCCTCAAACCAACAAATATCCCTGTCCGCCTCAATAATCAGCTTTTCATTTGAAATCTCAACAATCTGGATTGGAACAACCTGCATACCAACTGCTAGATGAAAACTACCAAATTTTAGTTTCCCACGATAAAACGGACAAGAAACAAAAGAGACACACAGCTTTTTTGCAACCTCCACTGCGCCATCCGATCCAAGCACACAACCACGCGGCATCTCATCTGCTTTTGCACCCTTAATAGCAAGACCCACACGACTGCCACACGAAGCCTCATCAACGTCTACATCCTGCATCTGAATGCTACGAACAACAATCTTACGGCCCTCAGGATACAACACCACTTTTTGATGTTTTGAAACAACGCCTTTACGTACCACACCCAACACCACTTCACCAACACCTTTTACACTAAAACTATGATCAACTACGATACCCGTCTTCGGATCAGATGAACAATCATCTGGTTTTACCGACTCCAAAAACGAAACAATCTGATGCATATCCGACTCAACGATTCTAAAAGAGGAACAACTCAACTTCTCAACAAACGATTCAAGCTGACTTGTATCAGTATAGGGCGGAACAACAAAAGCACCAACAGAGATGCCAAAACAATCAAGCAAAACAAGACTCTCTCCAAACTCGGCAGAAAGCTTACCTGAAAAAGCTACCAAGGCAACATCGATCTGACTTAAAATCTGAACTTTAGCAGACAACTTATCTTCAACAGGGCTCATCAGAGAAAAAATATGGTCATCGGTCTTCTTATTCCACATCACAATATCGCTACAAGTACCCTTTTTACCAATCAAATCTCCAATAGCATCATCATGAAATACTCCAACTGAGATATTACGCATACAACAACACAAGGCACCCACAACAATAACTCCCTAAAAAACGTAACTACGAACCAACAGACCATAATCAATAAAAAAACACAAACAATACCCAGTAATACCAAAAAAGCTTTGAGGAGAAGACAGACATGGACCTAGATAGCACAAAACCACGTCACATCATAGCTCTTTTCCTTATGTTACTCACAATCCTTCTTAATTTTGTCATACCTGCACTGGCGCTTATTGCTTCAAATCAAACAACGCCAGGTATACCAGCTCCAAATGCACTTGAAGAATTCATCCTTTTTAGCATACAGATAGGAAGTGTCGTACTCACACTTCTGCTCATCCCACTCATCTGGTACATCCTTGTCAACGACTACACACTTCATCAAATCCTCACTCACATCAAACTAAAAAAAATCGATATATTGCCATCAATTGCCTATGGATTTTTCTTCACTATCATCATGGTCATCGTACTTGCTGTGTTTGGGCTACTCTTACCCTACTTAGGCATATCACTTGGGGATGAAGCAGGGAATCTCCAAGAACTCACCACCCTTTTTAGTCCGGCTTACCTCTTCTTGCTTGTTTTAGGCCAACCACTCATCGAAGAGTTCTTCTTTCGTGGTTTTCTCTACGACAAACTCGAAGGAAAAGGACCACTAGTTGCCATCATTGTTACAAGCATTCTTTTTGGATTGATACATCTTGGCTATGGAAAACCGATACCAGTTCTCACCGGAATGCTTACCGGCGTCATCCTTGGATATGAACTCTACAAAACACGTAATCTCCTCGCACCGATTATAACACATACCCTGTACAATCTCTTAGCACTAGTGGCTTACCTGTACTTCACATAAAACAATCTGTCAATGCCATCAAGGCGTTCTGATGAAAAATACTTAATTTTTTTAAAAAAATAAAACTACATTTATTTCAATTAAATAAAAAAATTTATAAAAATTTTATCACAAATTTTGAAGACTTATACAATATATAAGAAGTTAAATTTCCAAAATATTTAAATATAATGTTATCTTATAGTCTCACCTCGAAAATTTAAAATTGGGGGTTTGAAATAATTATAAAGAACCGGGAAAACTACCATACTGTTTTTTCCAAAAAATGCTACAACCCAATTTTTAAAAAAATAAACTAAAAGAGGGAATACAAATGACAACAAAACAAAAAAACACAAGGCTGAAAACAATCATCATAGCCGCCATAATGTGTCTCAGTATGCTCTCTGCACTACCAAGCTTCTCTGCAGATGAACATACCACCTCACAAGGCGACTTACTGATAACGCCACCTACACCTCTTACGAGAGGAAAAATCATCCCTGCCGATGGAGCAGCGCCACTTACTCCAAGTAATGCCCTTATTGCTGGAGCCGATTACCTTGTTTATGCACAAGCAGATGCCACAGAGGATAATGCGGGAAATGGTGATCCTGATGGCGATCCTGATGATGGAGGATGGGATTGGGTTTCTACATCATTTACTCACTCAACTTCTGCAAGTCCAACAAATACCTATGGAGCAACTGTACAAGGTCTTTACTATGCCTACCTTGAAACAGGCGATTCCAGATACTTTATAGCACTAACCGACTGTGCAAACCAACTCATCACTGATGACTATGCCTATCGAACAGCAGATGATGTCTGTTTCCTACTTCGATACCAAGATCTTCCAGGAGCAACCGCTTCTGTTTATGAAACATCTGCAAAGGCAAAATATGATGGAAGGATTGCTACTTATGGATCAGCAACAGATTTTGCTGAATACATCAGAGATGTAAGAGGAGTGACCCAAGGCTATGCAAATGGAATTATTGGATGGGATATCGGAAAATGGGCAGTTGCTGCTGATATGTTAAATTCTGTGTTTCCAGGAAATGGATATGACAGCGATGCAGATGATATTGCTGAAGTTCTCTGGGAAGACTCATTTAATGACAATCCTGGATTATTTGACATCATCGATGATCAGGGATTTGACCCAGGATACGGAGATGTCAATTATTATTGGTACACACTAGGAATATCAGGACTCATCGATGCTTTTGATGCAGCACAAGTGCATACATCTGAAATATCAACTCTGCTAGGGATTCTTTCAGACTGTCAATACCCAAGTGGGGCATACAGTTTTTCCTATGGTGCAAACACCTATGACGAAGACTGGCAATCAACAGCCTATGCTGTCATGACACTTGCAGCCTATGACCAAGCCACCTATCAGGAAGAGATAAACAATGCATTCTGCTGGACAGCTGCAACACAAGATCCCGTAAGTGGAGGATGGGTATATGGTAGCGGCAATCACTACCCAGAGACGGGTGGAGAAAACCTTGCAGCACTTTACTTTGCAGATGGTCCAGTCAAAAACATTGACACAGGAGAAATATTTTGCAGCATACAAGCAGCAATAGATGATGCTGAAACCCTTGATGGACATACCATAGAGATTTCTGCTGGAACCTATGATGAAGCAGTCACCGTTGACAAACAACTCACGCTCATCGGAGCAGGAATTGGACAAACATTTGTCAAATCAACCTCCAGTCCTGTAATTACCATTGCTGAAGATTTCGTAACAATTGAGGACCTTACTATCACTGATGATTTAGAGCTAGTACAAGGTATGAGGATTGCCTCTCCCGCATCCACTGGATTGACTTTAGAGCGTGTTGCTTTTGAAAAACTTGGTGCGGGTACGGGATCCAATGCATATGGAATTTTCATTGCACCTTCATTTACTGGACTTTCCGTACTTGACTGTGAATTCTCCTCAGCACCACATACTACCTATTACCGGACCATAGGTATCTTTTCACCAAATCATCTCAATCATCAAGACTTTGAAATTGCTGGTAGTACATTTACCACTATGTGGACGAGTATCTATATACGCTCTGCAATTGATGGATTGTTGGTTCACGACAACATATTTACTCCAGTCCAATCAAGTGATTTTGGAGCATGTGTTGCTGGTCTCTATATTGGTGACGGTGATGATGGTAACTTTGATTTAGAAAACATCGAAGTCTATCAAAACACCTTTACAGATTATGGTCGTGGTGTCTATGTCTGGAATTATGGAGCAAACTCTGTTATTGATAACTTCAGAATCCATGACAATGTTTTTGAAAACTCACAATGGAGTTCAGCAATACGATTCATAATCGGCCTCAATGGATTCGAAGATTATACCATCGCAGGTATTACTATAGATAACAATGAGTTCACTCAAAATACAGATGTAGGAGCAAATGTCGCGTTAGTTGATTTCCGTACATATGATGCAACATTACTATCATGCAATATCCTTGTAGATAATAATGAAATGACCTTTAGCGGAGGCCCATATGTCGATGCAATGTATGGTGTAAAAATATCACCATACGGAAGTCCGTTTACCAACACCATTGTATCCAACAACAACATCGATGGAGGACTCACTGCCGGAGTAGGAACTGTTCCATCTTCTGGAGTACTCATTGATCACTACGCTAGCGGATACTGGCCAGCATCCATTCTTGATGTAGATATTGTTGGCAATGGTATCGCAGGATTTGACCATGGAATAAGTGTCTTTGATCAGATTGCAGCAGACTATGGAGGACTTCCAACTGGGTGTCTTGTCGATGTAAACTGTAACGATATTGTTGGAAACACACTCTATGGTATCATCAGTGGAGTTGGAGAAACCATCAATGCTGAATGCAACTGGTGGGGTGATGTCAGCGGACCAAGCGGCGTTGGACCTGGACTAGGCGATGCAGTCTCAGTCAATGTCGACTATGACCCATGGCTAGGACTAGTCATTGCTGATGCAGGTGGACCATACGACAACACTGCTGACTACGAAAGCTACACCATCCAGTTTGATGGCTCAGCAAGCTACGCAAACACCTGCTGTGGTGGAGAAACACTCAGCTACCTGTGGAACTTTGGTGATGGAGAAACCTCAACAGAAATGAGCCCAGCACACACCTATGATGACTGGGGAACATACTACGTTACCCTCACCGTCACAGGAAACACCTATGGAGCAGTTGATGTTGACACAACCACAGCTAAAGTCTACGGTATGAGTGTTGATGCAGGAGGACCGTATGAAGGAATCGCAGGTGTGCCACTCACCCTTACAGCAGCAGCTGCAGGAGGACTACAACCCTACACCTACACGTGGGATCTAGGCGATGGCACCACCATGACTGGACGTATCATCACCCATACCTACACTACCGAGGGTACCTATGATATCAGTTTGTATGTTGAAGACCAATACGGTATCTACGCAGAAGACTTCACCACTGCACTCATCCATCCAAGCGGCAGCATGGTCGCTGATGCAGGAGGACCATACAGCTCACAAGTCGACATACCAATCCAGTTTGCTGGATCTGTGCAAGGTGGAACAGCACCATACACTTGGAGCTGGGACTTTGGTGATGGAGCAACAAGCACTGAGCAAAACCCAACACACGCATACAGTGCGCTTGGAACCTACACAGCAACACTCACTGTGATGGATAGTCTTGGACAAACAGACAGTGATACAGCAACGGTCAATATCATCGAAGTCACAAACCATGAACCAAACATACCCAACATCGACGGGCCAACAGAAGGAAAATACAACGTAGAATACACGTTTAACTTCTCAGCCTACGATGCTGATGGTGATGATGTCAAATTCATCATCAAATGGGGAGACGACAACGACCCTGAAGAAACCATCTATGTCGCCAGTGGAGAAACCATCCAAGTCACCCATACCTGGGAAAAAGAAAACTATGATGGTGAAACAGTAGACACAGCCTATCTTCTTGAAGCAAAAGCAGTTGATACACATGGTGCACAAGGTGAATGGGGAAGCATGGATGTCACCATGCCATACACACTACTTGATATGGTGTACAACTTTGTCTACCGGCTCATGGACCAATACCCACTGTTTGACTGGTTCTTCAGTCTGCCGATGTTTAACGGACTGTTTGCCTAAAAAGACAACAACTCAAATGAATTTGGAAATATAGTTAGCACAAAAAAATGCTGACTATTTTTCTTCTCTTTTTTTTTATACAACATCGATTTTTAGTCTACACAAAAATTTTAAACAAACTCTACATGCACAAACTCAACTGAGGAATACACATGAGCATTCAACAAACCTTTGTCATGATCAAACCAGATGGTGTTCAAAGAGGAATAGTAGGATTAATCATACAACGTTTTGAACAAAAAGGAATCAAGATTGTTGCCATGAAGATGGTTTCTGTCTCAAAAGAACTTGCAGAACAACACTATGGAATCCACAGAGGAAAACCCTTCTTTGAGCCAACGGTAGAATACATTACTAGCAGTCCTGTTGTTGCATTGGTTCTTGAAGGACATAACTGTATAGAGATGGTACGGGGCATGATGGGAAAGACAAATCCACAAGAAGCAGCACCTGGAACAATCCGTGGAGATTATGGACAATTCATCGGGCGAAACATCATCCATGGAAGCGATGGAGAAGATACTTCGTCTTTTGAAATCAATCTTTGGTTTAGCAAAGAAGAACTTTCAACTTATACTCGAATTGATGAAGAATGGATGACTGAATAAGTCATCTTACCATTTATTTTAAAAAATCACACGTTTGATAGACCATACCAAATCAAAAAAACAATTCCAAGACACACAAAAACAATCCACAAAAGATACAAAATACGAAGACGAACAACCCACCGAGCCTTTTTTTCAGGGGTATCAAAAAAACGGCCAAGTACTGGATCATCTTCAAGCAGACTCAAAACTAACACCTACCAAAAAAACCAAGCAAAAACAAAGATAAAAAAGTATCGAAAAAACAAATCCACATAAACTCTAAGACTCGTTTTTTTCCATCATCTTCTTAATATGTTTGCTTCTAACAAAACCTTCACGTTCTTGTTCTTCAAGACGCATCTCAATGTATTTGATTGTCGCAAGAAGATTTGGAATCAACTTATACTCAAGAACATTGACACGACGCTTTGTCTTTTCAATCTCAACAGAGAGAGATTTCACATCAGACTCTACATCAGCAAGACGAAGCAACTTTTCACTGAGTCTGCTAAACCTACGATGAGCATCATCAAGGCGAGCACAGGTCTCAGAAAAACCATATAGACGCTTAGGGTCAAAATCAAGAGCATCAACATTGATGTTTGGAATCTTTACGCCCATAATGTTTACCGTATCAAAACTGAGTTTACCCACATCGCCAGTAAGCAATGAAACACTTTCAACTTGATCTTCGCCAAGAATCATCTCAGCTTCAATAAGTGCGACATAGGCATCCTTAAAATCTTGTTCAACTTCTGCACGCAGTTTTTTTCTTTGATCAATGATTCCAAAAAAACGCTCAACTAACGCATCACGTTTTTCCTCAAGCAACTTATGGCCTTTATTTGCCAACGCTACCTTCTTCTTCATATCAAGAAGCTCCATACGCGTTGGATTCACACCTTCAATAATATCAGCCATAGTACACACCAAAATAGATTACTACTCTTCTTTTTTCTCCGTTGTTTTCTTGCTTGAGTCGGGATGATACATCTCAATATATTTTTCATCAATCTTTTTAAGCTCAGACTTTGGCAACACTGAAAGCAAGTTCCAAGCAATCTCCATCGTCTGCTCAATACTTCTGTCCTCATGAGAATCCTGAGAGACAAAACGAGCTTCAAACTCATCAGTAAATCGAAGATACTTCTTATCGCGCTCAGAGAGAGCATCTTCACCGACAATTGCGACAAGATCACGAAGACCCATACCCTCACTGTATGCAGCATACAACTGATTAGACACACCAGAGTGATCCCCACGAGTACGCCCTTCACCAATACCATCCTTCATCAAACGAGAAAGACACGGAAGAACAGCAATTGGTGGAGAAATATTTTTCTTAAACAAACTACGGTCAAGCACAATTTGTCCTTCAGTAATATATCCAGACAAATCAGGAATAGGATGCGTGATATCATCATCTGGCATAGTCAAAATAGGAATCTGAGTAATACTTCCTGCTTTACCCTGGATACGACCAGCACGCTCATAGATAGTAGACAAATCAGTATACATATATCCAGGATATCCACGACGACCAGGAACCTCCTCACGAGCAGCAGAAATCTCACGAAGAGCCTCAGCATAATTCGTCATATCAGTCAAAATCACAAG
>Ga0207831_100626_pt1 | contig 10304 bp, 6 predicted proteins | sample TtanPargueraPR_7_FD_187741 | JGI IMG/M metagenome (GOLD analysis project Ga0207831, IMG submission 187741) | Aerobic enrichment media microbial communities from Bioluminiscent Bay, La Parguera, Puerto Rico - Tt and M1 (2) (SPAdes) | ecosystem: Environmental > Aquatic > Marine > Unclassified ... | reverse complement strand
TATGATTAGAACAGTTGTGTCAAGGTTGGTATAGGTAGAGTATTGATTGGTTATTGCTACGATGTCTGAGAGAGGATAGATTTCAGTATCTGGACCATTTCTATTGAGGAGTTGTATTATTGTTGTGTCGTCAAACCAGTCGGGGATATCTTTTGATTCAAAGACTTTCCCTCCAGAAACAAATGGTGTTGTTTCTGCCCATTGTTTGTAAAGAGAAGCCGCGGTATGCCAATCTCCATGAAATGTTCCAAGTTTTATGTCATAGTCCATGGAAAAGTCGTTTCCAGATGTTTCTGGTGGGTAGAGTTGATAGGAGGTGGAAAGAATATCACGTCCGTCCCAGCTCATGGGGCCATAATTAAGTGATTTAGGATGTCCTTCTGTGTCGTATGCTGCAAGATAAAGCCCTGTTTCGTCGGGATCAAAATGACACAGGAGCTGCATCGAAAGTGTTCCAGGGTAAAGTCCACCAGCAACAAAGAGTTCTTGAAGATGTGAGAGGGGGTCGTGCAGTAGTACTCCATCGCCACTTGGATAAAAAACACAATCATCTGTGTGACTTTCGCCAATTTGTCCTAGCCCCCAGACAACGGGAAAAAGGATGTGTTGTATGGTGAAGTCTTCGTTGTTTTCAATGGAAAGACGCATATTAACAAATGGTTGGTTTTCATAAAGGGTGATGGTTGTTGTTGTGTGCAGGTCGTAGCCTTTGAGATTATTATTTTGTATTATGATAGTTGAACTGTCATCATCTTGATCAATTGTATAGGTGGTGTCATATGCCTGCCAGTTTAGAGCTCCTTCACTTGCAGTTCCATTATCAAAATAAAATAGGTAGAGTGTGGGAAAGGAAGGAGGGTCAGGTAAAAGGTTGATTCCTGTTTGCTTGTCAAGAATTGATAGTATTCCTCCTTGATATTGTTTGTTAAAACAAAGTTCTAGTTGATTGTTGCCGATAAGTATTGTTGAGCTGTTTTCGTAGGTGTAGGTTTCATCTAGAAATGTTGTTTTATATGAAGGAGCATTGTCGTTTGTATCTCCAAATCCAGTACTTAAAGGCAAAAAGCAAGAGAGAAGAAGGAGTAGTATAATTAGTGGTGTAATCTTTTTTTGCATAGCATCATCCCTTGATTACAAATAATAATCGTATAAGAGAAAACTTCATTTATATTCTTTTTTATGTAGAATGAGTTAAAATCGTATTTGGGAAGAACTTTTGATGGTAGTTATTTTGCAAAAAAATAGAAAGTCTTTTTAGTCTTTCCCCATCATGTTTTTAAACTACTGCTGTGTTGTGTTTTTTACAACTACTATCTGGTCATTGCGTATGGATGAAAACGACAAAAATGAGTTTCTCAAGGACTTTAAAAAGGCCGATATCGATGGAAAACTCGATATGTGGTTTTTTGCTCTTGATCAAGCGGCTCTCTGGGAGCAGATTTTAGCTAATATGTCAGATACTGCTACTGCTGAACAGTTAGAACAGATGAAGGCAAAAGCAAAGGGAGGTGCTTAATTCATGGATGAAGAGGGCATGAAAGAACTTCTTGAAGCTTTTAAAAACTCTGATGGTGCTCAGCGTCTGGGGATATGTGGGATTATGCGTTGAGTCAGCAGGTGATTTGGGAGGAGATTCTTGCTGATATGCAGGATATCGCTCATGAGCAGGGTGTTGATGCAAAACTTGATAAGTTGATGCAGGCTGAGTTAAATAAAGCTGAAGCAGAAGCATAGGAGTTTTTTTACTCTTGCATTTCTGCTAGCTGCTTAATTCTTTTAATCATATTTGGATGTGTGCTGAGTAGTTCCATTATTTTGTCTGTTGGGCCAAGTTGTATCTTTTTATCTTTGAGCTGGTAGAGTTCATCAGAATCAAGTGTTCCACTCATGTCAAGGTCGATGTCTTGGAGGTCATAGATTTCTTCTCGTGCTCTGGTTGGGTCGTTGAGGAAAAATGCTTTCATTCCTTCTGCTTGTTTGAGTGTTTTTTTGTTGAGTTGTGCGCTGGAAAAACTGAGTTTGTAAAGTGCTGTTGCAAGGTCTTTTGGTTGTGAGCCAAGTTCTATGCTTCCTTTGTCAGCGTAGTATTCTCGTATTCTGCTGCCGTAGGCGACTAGCAGACTTGAGATGGCATAGACGAGAAGTGCGAGCAGTGCTATTGCTAAAAGTACTGCTCGATTGTCTCTACTTCCTCCAAAGATGCTTCCCCAAAACATGGTGTAGTAGATCATGTAGCACAATAGTGGTATGACTGAGAGTATGGTGATGAAGGCAACATCATGGTGTTTGATGTGGCTGAGTTCATGGCCAAGCACTGCTTTGAGTTCTTTGTCGTCTAGTAGGTCAAGCAGTCCTTTGGTGACACAGACTCTTGAATCTTTTTTTGTTCGTCCAAAGGCAAAGGCGTTTGGGATTTTGAGCTTTGAGATGCAGACGCGCGGCATGGGAAGATCTGCCTTTGTTGCGAGATCTTCGACCATTCTATACAGTTTTGGGCTATCCTGGGCAGTGATGTAGGTGACTTTCATACTGCGTTCGACAACGCTTGGTCCGATAAGGTATTGAAAAAGTGCTATGAGCAGCGCTATTGGAAGCATGATGAGGTAGAATGTTTGTCCTGTGCCTTGTGTGATGGCAACTATTATTGTGAGAAAACCATAGATGAGCGCCGTCATCAGGCCTATGAGAAGGGCAAGTCGTAGTTGTAGCCACATTGTTTTTGTTCTCTCCAGTATTTTTGTGTGGTAGTGGTGTGGTCTTTTTTATCTTTATTGTTTGCCCATTCTTAATAGAGTCCTAAAAGTTTGAGGCTTAGTGCAACAACAGCGATTGTGATGATTGCTTTGATGTAGCGTTCGTCGACTTGAAGTGTGAAGTGTGATCCTAAATATCCTCCAATACTCATGCCGATGGCAAGAAGCAGTCCTGCGATGATATCGATATTATTGTTGTAGACAAATATGATAAGTGAAAAGAGAACGTAGAGCAGAATGATGAGTACTTTTTGGCTGTTTATTTTTTTAAGGTTGGATCCAGTAAGTAGGCTTAGTCCGACTATGATGAGAAAGCCTGTGCCGATTTGTAGAAATCCTCCGTAGATGCCGATGAAAAAGAAAAGAATAATGCCGATGAGTGGATGTTTTTTTGTAGTGTTTTGTTGTGTTTTTGTAAAATATTGTTCTGGTCGGGTGAGTGTCAGGAATAGCACAACGATCATGACAACAGCAAGAATAGTGTTAAATGTTGATGTATCAATGATGTTTGCAAAATAGGATCCGATGAGTGCCCCAAGAGATGCGGGTAGAGCGAGTTTGATTGCTTCTTTTGGTTGGAAATAGCCATGTTTTTTGAAGTGTGCTATTGCTGTGCTGTTTTGGAAGAGCAGCGCGATGCGATTTGTTCCATTTGCAGTAGCACTTGGAAGTCCTAGTAAGATGAGTGTTGGCATGGTGATAAGACTTCCACCGCCAGCTACGACGTTGATGAATCCACCTAGAATTCCTGCAACAATGATGATGGGAAGAAAGCTTGGCTCTATGAGTGTGGGATTCATGGGTCTAATTTGCGGGTATGTATCTTGTTTTTTATAGGTTTATCGAAAAAAGTTTTGGTGTTTTTGTTTGGTAACTCTTATATAAATTGTTTTGTTATGTCCCGCTTGACTTGAGTATGCTTTCAGAATCCTATGATTATTGTGCTGTTGAAGCAAAATGGCAAGATGCTTGGTTTGATGCGAAATTACATGAGGCTTCTTGTGAGCAAAAACAGAAGTTTTTCATCCATTTTGCCTATCCTGGTGTCTCTGGTTTTCTTCATGTTGGCCATATGAGGGGTTTTAGTTATTGTGATATTATCGCTCGTTATAAGAAGATGTGTGGGTATTCGGTGTTGTTTCCAGCAGGTTTTCATGCTTCTGGTATTCCTTCTGCAGGTTTTGCAAAAAAAGTGGAGTTAGGCGATGAGAAGACTCTTGAGTTGCTTAGACAAAATGGTTGTAGTGAAGAAGTCATTAATTCGTTGAAGACTCCGCAGGGTGTTGTGGATTATTTTTCAGACGTCTATGTTGAGGAGTATTGGAAGAAGTTTGGTTTTTTGATTGATTATTCTCGCTTGATGACAACGATTTCTGATGGTTATAAGCAGTTTATCAAGTGGCAGTTTCATAAGCTGCATGAACAGGATTTGTTGACCCAGAAGCCTCATTTTGCTCCGTTTTGTCCGAGTTGTGGGCCTGTTGCAGTTGATAAATCAGAAACCGATATTTCTTCTGGCGGTGGAGCAGAGGTGTTGGAGTTTACCGTTCTTAAGTTTCGTTTAGATGATGGAACAATTCTTCCTGCCGCAACACTGAGGCCTGAAACCATTTTTGGTGTAACGAATATGTGGGTGAATCCTGATGTGGTTTATGAGAAGGTCTCTGTTGGTGGTGAGCTGTGGTTGTGTTCCTCTCAGTGTCTTGAGAAGTTGTCTTTTCAGCTTGATGAAGTAGAGTCTCTTGGTGAGAAGGTGAAGGGAAGTGATCTTGTTGGAAAGACCGCTTCTGTTCCAATGATTGATCGTCGTGTTCCGATTTTGGAGGGTCCTTTTGCAGACCCTGATATTGCAACAGGAATTGTGATGTCTGTCCCTGCTCATGCTCCCTATGATTGGATTGCGTTAAGGGACTCAGGTGCAGAGATTGAGCCAATTGTAATTATTGATGTTAAAGATTTTAATGATGTTCCTGCAAAAGAAGTCTGCCTGCAGTTGGGTGTGAAGAGCCAGGCTGACGCTGATTTGTTAGATGAGGCAACAGATCTTGTCTACAAAAAAGAGTTTCATACAGGGTTTTTAAATGATCGTTGTGAGCAATATGCTGGAATCCGTGTCTCTGAGATTAAAGATACGGTAAAAGAAAAGTTGATAGCAGAAAATCTTGGTGGCGTGTTTCGTGAGTTTTCTGAGCCTGTGGTGTGTCGGTGTGGTGAGCGGGTAAGAGTCAAGAAGATTCCTGATCAGTGGTTTATTGAGTATAGCAATGCTGAGTGGACTAAAAAAGCGATTTCTCATGTGGAGTCGATGAGTATTTTCCCAGAGGAATATAAGTCGCAGTTGCCGGGTGTTCTTGAGTGGTTTGGTGATCGTGCTGCGATTCGTCGTGGCAGTTGGCTTGGTACAGAGTTTCCGTTTAAGTCTGGTTGGACAGTAGAACCCATTTCTGATTCGACGCTGTATTCTGCGTATTATATTGTCTCAAAGTTTGTCAATGATGGCAGTATCTCTGTTGATGAGATGGATGTATGCTTTTTTGATTATGTCTTTTTAGGTCGTGGTGAGCCTCGATCGGAAGTATGGAAAACGATTAGAGATCAGTTTTTGTATTGGTATCCAATAGACATCAATCTTGGCGGTAAAGAACACAAGACGGTACATTTCCCAGTCTACATCATGAATCATGTAGCAATCATGAATAAAGAGCATTGGCCTTCAGGCATTTTTGTGCATTGGTGGGTGACGCAGAAGGGAAAAGAAAAGATCAGTAAATCAAAAGGTGGCGCTGAGCCTATTGTTCAGGCTCAGGAGATCTATGGTGTCGATGCAATGCGCTTGTATTATGCTCATGTGGGCAGTCCTTTTGTTGATATTGAGTGGACTCCTGAGGTGGTGTTAAAATATAAGCAGCGCGTGGTTAATGTGTGGTCGCAGTTCCATCGTCTTTTAGAACTTAGTGGAAAATCTGATCCTGCACTTGATAGATGGTTGTTGAGTGTTCTTCAAAGTCGTATTGCTGCGGTTTCTTCTGCGTTTAATTGTTTTGATCTTCGTGTTGCTGCTAATGAGATTTTCTTTGAGATGCAAAAGAATTTGTCATGGTATTTGAAGCGCGGTGGATGTTCAAAAGAGGTTCTTGAATGCTTTATGAATACGTGGACGGCTTTGATGAGTCCTTTTACGCCTCATATCGCTGAGGAGTTGTGGCAGCTTCTTGGTAATGCGGGCTTTGTCTCTGTTGCCAGCTTCCCAGTCGTTGATGATTCGTTGGTTTCAAGGTCTGATGAAGTCGGCGAATATTTGTTAGGCTCAGTTGTTGATGATATCTCTGAGATTTTAAAGGTTACAAAGATTTCTCCAAGTAGAATCATTGTCTATACATCTCCTTTGTGGAAGACAGAATTGCTTCAAGAAGCATTGGCTATGGTACAAACAAGTGGAAATGTTAATGTTGGGGAGTTGATGAAAAAAGCTATGGCTGTTGAATCTCTTCGCAGTCTTGGTAAGCAGGTCTCAAAGTTTGTTGGCCGTCTTGCTGGTGAAGTAAAAAAGATGAATAGCTCAGATAGGGCTCGTTATGCAGTTTCGCTAGATGAGAAGAAATATTTGGTGGATTCATTGTCCTATCTTGAAGAGGTCTTTTCGTGTTCTGTTGAGGTGTTTTCTGCAGATGATAAATCATGCTTTGATCCTAAGAATAAATGTTCTTTTGCCTCGCCTCTCAAGCCTGCTTTGTATATTGAATAAAAAAAAGTATGGGCAAACAAGTGTTTTCTTGTTTGCTTCTTTTATCTTATTTTCTCTTGCCTTTCTTTGGTTTCCAGGTGATAATGATTGCAAGTGTTATGAGCAGCAGTACGATGACTAAGGCAAGTATTGCAGCAAGATAGACTGTTGGAAGCACATTGACACCGGTTTGGAAGACTTCTGATTCTGCTCGGTTTCCAGCTGAATCTGTTATTTCTGCTTTGAAGTCATAGTAGCCGTTACCATCAGTTGCTTTAAAGTTCCATTCATAAGGTACCTGTGTTTTTGTTTCGTTGTATTGTATCCAGTCTTTGTCTTTGATGCCATCTTGGCTTTCATCAAAGCGGTAGTAGAGGGTGACGCTGTTGACTCCAGAAGAGGTACTCCCTGCGATGATATCCATGCTATCGGCAGTGATGACAAAGTTATCTTTCCAGGTATATTCGGTATCAAGATTTGCTATTTTTATGACGCTTTGTGGGGGCAGTGTGTCTTTTCCTAGCTGAAGGGAGTCTGATCCGGTAAGAATGCGAGTGTTTCCAAGTGCGTCGACGATTTTGAAATGAATGTCGGTAAGTGATCCTTCGTTAATTGATATCCAGTCTTCGTTATCTATTGTCCATTGGGTGTTGTAGGTGGCTGTTTTGAGTTCATCTGCAAGTGTTGTCCAGGTGGTTGTCATCTCGGTTTTATAAGAGATGCTGCTGAGTTGGTAGTCATCTGTAAAGGTGAGTGGTATTGTTGGTCGTTCGTTTGACCAGTGGGGGTTGTTAAAGTTGGGTTTCCCTGGCGCTTCATTATCAAAAAGAATTGAGAGAAGGTCTTCTGTTGTATTTGGGAAGTCTTCGACGTTTCCAAGATTGTCAGTTGCTATGCTACAGAGAAGGTAGTATCCTCCACCCTCGTTTGGTCTAAATTCCCATTGTGGGTCTTCTGAGGATTCTTTGTTTGTGTTTGATCCATATAATTCCCAGTCCCCATCGTACTCTTCATCAGTAGAATATTTGTAGTAAAGATCGACACGGTCGATACCACTACTTTTCTCGTTTTCAAGTTCGGGGTCATCAACTTCTGCTGTAAGTGTTATTTCAGTGTCATTGTAACGGTCTTTAAGTCCTTCAGTATTTATTGTGGAGCTTGGTTTTCCAGTGTCTTGATAAATTGTTATGTTAAATGTGCTGCTTTTTCCTGCTCTGTCTGAGACGGTGATGTTGACTTGTGTTATTGCAGTGATTTGAGGATAAAAGGATTTTTCGGTGAGATTGATGGTGAGTGTTTGTTTTTGAGTGGTTCCAATAGTTCCTGTAAGATTTGCAAAAAATGGTCCTTTTTGTTGGATCTGTCCATAATCAAGGCTGCACCAAAGGGTGTAAGTAGCGTCGTTTGTTACTAGTCCACTATTATTGTCTTGCACTTGAATGGTGAATTTTGGTATGATTTCGTTGCTCCAGATTGTTGCGTCTCCACCTGGGGTTATGGTGTTTTTAAAGAAGACGGGTTCATCGTCATCAACACTATAAGTGACTCCCCAGGAGTGTAGTTCTGGGTTGTTAGAGATGTTTTTTGCACTAAGACTTGCTTGAAGTTTGATGGTATCAACATCGAGTGTGTTGATAGAATCTCCGTTTTGTACTGCGCGCAGAAGTGTTCCTTCTTCGTCGAGTATTGCAAAACTAATGTTGCTATCTTCAGTATTGTTGTAGTTTGCATTAAATGTGCCCCACCAGGTACCTTCGGGGCGGGTGATTGGAATGGAGGTAAGGGTTCCGCTTATTCCTTCCTGGGGTTCTTGATATGATCCTATGCTGTAGAGGCGTCCAGCTTCGTCTGCTATGAAGAGCAGTCCGTTTGAGATGACTGGCGAGGTGATATATGCTGGTATGTCTTCATCGTAGTAATCTGCAGTAGTACTCCATTTAGTGGTTCCTGTTGTGCTTTGGAGTGCATATAGATTTCCTGATGGTGTGCCAATGTAGATGAGTCCGTCTGCATAGCTTGGTGAAAGAGTAAATGATTGTGTGCTGAGACTGTAGTCTTCAAGGTCTTTACTCCATTGTTCTCCTCCATCTGAGGTATTGATTGCTTTAATTTGTCCTACGGGGCTACATACGTAGAGTGTATCGTTGTATATGGCAGGTGTTGAATCAGCGATTGTTTTGAATTCTACTCCTGTGTTAAGCGAGATTTGCCAGAGTTGCGTTCCATTATTGAGTGTGAGTGCAGTGAGTCGGGTTCCTAGGGTTTTTGTTTTATGGATGATGTAGACATTATCTGAATCTATGACTGGTGAGCTGTATCCGATTCCACCAAGACTTACATTCCACGCTTTGGTATTGTCTTCTAGATTTATTGCAAGAAGGCTGTTTCCTTGACTGGAATCACATGAGACAATGGCAAGACCGTCAGCTATTGCTGGTTTAGAGTAGCTTCCTTCTGGAAGTGAGATGTTTGCATTTTGTGCGCCTGTTGAGGCATCGATGATGTAGAGTTGGTTTGATTCATCGTTTGTTGATGCTGTGTTTCCATCCCATGAGGTGATGTAGATGTTTCCATCATAGTAGGTTGGTGATGCTGAAAAGCATGTGTTTGGATAGGGATCACTTTCCCAGAGAAGGTTGAGGTTTTTGTCAAAGCAGTAGAGTTGATTGGTGTTGGCAGTTGATCCAAAGTCTCCGGTGGCTACGATGATGTTTCCTTGGTCGGTGATTGCTGGTGAGTTTCCTACGTAGGCATCAATTGTATATGTTTTAATTTCATCATCGTAAAATGGTTCTTGGGTCTCTGCAAGTATGGTGTAGCGTTTGAGATAACTTTCTTGTTGTTCTGAATCATAAACATTGATGTAGAGGTAGCCGTCGTTGATGACTGGGTCGCTGAATTCATAGCGGCTTTGTTCATAGATCCAGTGAAGATTTTCGGATTTTGGTCCGGTGACATCTATGTGTCGGCTGTTTTGTATGTTTGCATGGTGTTGAGGCCAATCACCTTGTATTGGTGTTATGGTAATGTATCCATCTTGTCCTTGTATTTTGTTTGAGTTTTGAATTCTGGCCGTTGAGTTGAAATGGTCGTTCCATTGTGTTGGTGGGGTTTGCCATGTTAAAGTCCAACTCTTTAATTGTGGTGAGTAGGAAGGACTATTGGTGTTAAATGTTGCTTCTATAACTAGTGAGTTGTAGACGTTTGGTGGAAGATTTGAAAGTGAAATCGGTGGTGTTTCGAATCCTTCTGAGTTACCTTGAAGGTATGTATCAGGGATGAGTCCTGTGTTGTTGTCTTTGTCAAGGTAGAGGAGTTGGTAAGTAATTTCAGCGTTTGTTCGTGTGCTATCGTCCCAAGTAAAGACATCCCAGTAGAATCCTTCGCTTCCAGATTCGGAGAAGCTTTTTGGCGATATTTTTTCACTGGTGAGCGTTCCTTCGTCTGTACTATATGCCTGCACACCTGTTGCGCTAAGCTGTATGTAGTCTGATTGTAGCCAGCAACCACTGTAGGGCATTGGTGCAAGGATAAGTATATCGACATAGTTGTTATCATCTAAAATGTCATTTTTATATGCACTGAGATTTGTGATGTATTCGAATTCCTCTTTTGTTTTTGCGTTGTAGTTGTCATTGATTGTTTTCCATTGGGAGTCTTCTGAAGAATAGTAATAGAATTTGAGATCGACTGTTGAACTGTTGCCTGAGGAAAGGTCTACTCTTCCATTGTATTGGAGTGAGAGTTGTCCAATTAGGTTAGAATCAACGTCAAGTTGCAATCTGAAATGGTGTGCTATTTTCTTTTTGAGCAGAAGAGAGGATGTT
>Ga0207831_100625_pt1 | contig 10309 bp, 9 predicted proteins | sample TtanPargueraPR_7_FD_187741 | JGI IMG/M metagenome (GOLD analysis project Ga0207831, IMG submission 187741) | Aerobic enrichment media microbial communities from Bioluminiscent Bay, La Parguera, Puerto Rico - Tt and M1 (2) (SPAdes) | ecosystem: Environmental > Aquatic > Marine > Unclassified ... | reverse complement strand
CCCGACACTGCCAAAACAACACACGCCGACAAACCGCACCTCCAGATTGTCCATCATGAAAACGGCCTGCTGGTTGTAAACAAACCCGCTGGCTTGGCTGTGCATGGCGGAGATGGACAGGTCGATTCCCTTGTCGCCCGGTTGCGAAACATGTTCCTGAATGCGGATTTTGCGCCGACCCTGTGCCACCGACTGGACCGGGATACTTCGGGCCTGCTGCTGGCGGCTACGTCCTATGGCACTTTGCGGACCATGAACGGGCTCTTTGCCTCGGGAGGAGTTCATAAACTCTATCTGGCTTGGGTTTCCGGACGTTGGGAAAACCCCGGAACCATGTTGTTGGAAGACCGTATGGAAAAAAAAGGTCGCCCCGGCAGCGAAAAGATGGCAACAGGAAAAGGAAAAACAGCCAGGGCCGAAATTCACCCCCTGCTTTCAGATACAAAAGCCAGCCTCCTGGCCATACGCCTAATAACAGGCCGCACACACCAGATACGCGTACAACTTGCCTCCCGGAACCATCCAGTGATAGGAGACAATAAATACGGGACAACAACACGCACACAACTCAAGCTGCATTGTTTCTGCATGCAACTGCCGAAACTGACATTTTGCCAGCCTCCGCCCTGGAGTGGAGGATGGGCCGTTTCCGAAAGTCTGCAAAAGGAAGCACAAATGCTGTTGCCTGACCTATTTTCCGAATAAAAACGAACGCACACGCTACAGCAAAAGCACAAACGCCGTCCCGATCGGCATGAGGATCGAAAGACATGGAGGACCCCATGAAACGACTGCTTGCTCCCGTTCTGATGCTTGCGGTGCTGCTCGGTGCCAACCTGCTTCAGGGTTGTGCCGTATACAAGGCAGCCGTGGACGAACGCAATGTAAGCACCATTGCCAGCGACGAAAAAATCACCCTGCTCATCAAAAAGGAATTCCTCAATGACGACAGTGTGAAATACCTTGATTATGACGTTGCCAGTTATCAGGGGCACGTTTACATCATGGGCGAATATGAAAGCAGGACACAGGCTGACCGTGCCGTAACTCTGGCCCGCAAGGTGGAAGGGGTACACAAGGTAACAACCTATCTTCTTCCCAAAAAGAAAAATGATACCTGTGGAACGCTGGACAGCCTCGAATTGGAGGCCAGCATCAAAAAACGGCTTATTGAAGACAAGGACGTCTGGTCCACCAACGTAGATGTATATATGGTGCAGTGCAACGCCGTGCTTGTGGGAATGGTCGGTTCGTCTGCGGAGCGCAACCGCGCCATCGCCCACGCAAAGAGCGTTCCGGGCGTACGCAGCGTACAATCATTCCTCACCATTCTCTAGTGTGCCATGAATAAAACAGGGACCACATACGCCAGCCGGCTTCCGGCCCGTAGAGTGGTCCCTGCTTTCCTTTTACTCACGGCACTCTGCCTGACCGGCTGCGCCAATCTCAACCCTTTTGCAAGTAAACCGTCCGGCCAAGCCGGATTTCGCAGCCTCCCCGCTCCATCAAAAAAGGCTGCAGCAGTCATCAGGACAGCCCGCTCTATTTTGGGCGCACCTTACGCATGGGGCGGCAACTCCCCGGCAAAGGGGTTCGACTGCTCCGGTCTCGTCTGGTGGGTATATGCCAAAAACGGCGTCCGGGTTCCCCGGGTCTCATGGGAACAGTACGGGGCAGGAAAGTTTGTTGAAAAACGTGATATCAGTCCCGGCGATCTGGTCTTTTACCGGGTATTGACCGGCAAAAGCATGCATGTCGGCATCGTCACGGAAAAACATACATTCATACACAGTCCCCGGTCGGGGAAGCGTGTCATGGAATCGGACATGACCAACCCTTTCTGGCGGGAGCATTATGTCGGAGCCAGACGGCTCCTGTAGCGCCCCTGGCAATATTTATGAATCAGGTATAAAGAAAGACGCATGGATATTCATTATCTCGTTCACGAATGTCATGATCCCGAAACGTTGCAGCGCCTCTTTTATTATGAGCGCTATTCATGGCTGGCCCTTTCACAGGACATGGCTGCCGTCATTTCCACGGACGGCATGTTTGAGGATGTAAACACCCATTGGGAAATGGCGACCGGACACAGCCGGGAAACCATGCAGCACTCCTACCTGACCGAGTACATCCATTTCGACGACCGGGAGCAGGCCCTTGCGGCATTGCAGGCGCTTATCACTGCGGACATTGCATCCACTTCATTCTCTTTCCGGTTTCTGCAAGAAAACGGGGATTACTGCCGTACCAACTGGAACGTTGTCTATTCACCGGATCACGAATCATACTTTTGTGTGGTTCGCTGCCTGAGCAGTCAGGTCAAACCAGAGCAACTGGCTTACCGCGATGCGTTGACGGGCCTGAAGAACCGTCTGGCCCTCGACGAACAGCTGCCCAAAGACCTGAGCAGGGCGCGAGACATCGGAACAGGCGCTGCCGTCATTTTTCTTGATCTGGACGGATTCAAACAGGTCAACGATTCGCTTGGACACAAAGCCGGAGACAGTCTGCTCATGCGGACAGCCAAGCGTTTGACCGACTGTATCGGGAACAGGGGGAGTGTCTACAGGCTGGCCGGAGACGAATTCATCGTCGTTCTGGCGAGAAATCAGGATAAGGACACGGCCAAGGCCGTAGCAACGGAAATTGTCGAAACCCTTGCCCATCCATACAACCTTGAGGAGGCAAGCGTACGAACCAGCGCCAGCCTCGGACTGGCTCTCTTTCCGGACGATGCCAATCACCCGGTGGATCTTTTGGACAAGGCGGACAAGGCCATGTATCACGTCAAGCGCAACGGCAAAAACGGGCTGGCCTTTTACGCCGAGCTTCCGCAATTGGGCTGAACCAACCGGCTCCTGACCAATCAGGCCGTATCCTTGGTTCCGGAATAGGTAAACGCGCCCTTGTTCATCTTGACAAAACCGCCCTTGTCGATGCCCACGGCATTACCGCACGAGCAAAACACCTTGCCGTTTCTTTCTTCCATGCACCACACCTTGCGAATACGGCTCCGGTGGCAACGCAGAACCTCCCCTGGACCTATCTTGTAGTATTTCCAGAGCTTTGCACGGCATTTCGAACATTTGAGAGTCAGCATCAGTCAAGCATAGTGCATGCAGACATGGAACAAAAGCAAACGGCTCAACACTTTTCGAACTGCACGGTTTCCACAGACGGAAAGTCTTCGAGATTTTTGGAGAAACTTGCCTGCAAAAAGGAATCGACCCACCAAAAAATATTATACGACCGAACATGGTCCCGAAGAGCGGTCATCATACGCTTCCGTTCGCCCTTGTCCCAATGGAAGGCCTGATTCACGGCACGCGCCACACCCTCAAGATCATACGGATTCACAAGATAGGCAAATTCCTGCATCTGAGCGGCAGCCCCTGCAAATTCACTCAGAATGAGAACACCGGTTTCGGACGTGTTGCAGGCGCAGTATTCCTTGGCCACGAGATTCATTCCGTCTCTCAGGGGCGTAACCAAAGCGATATCAGCGGCGGCGTAATAGGCCACCAGATCCTCGCGATTCAAATTGCGGTAATGGTAATGGATGGGTACCCATCCCGGAAAGGAGAACTCCCCATTGACCCGCCCCACCAAAAGGTCGATCTCGTCCCGCAGTTCCTTGTACTCTTCCACGTCTTCACGGCTGGGGACGGCGACCTGCACGAAATTCACGCGCCCGGTCAGCTCCGGGAAGCGCCGGAGAAGCGCCCGGATGGCCAGAATCCGCTCGGGAATGCCCTTGGTATAGTCCAGACGGTCAACTCCGAGAATGATCTTGCGATGCTTGAGGGCCTCACGCAGCTTGAATGTTTTCTGAACCACGTCCTCCCGCTGGGCAAGATTCGCAAACTGGTTGAAGTCGATGCTGATGGGAAACGCTCCGGCCCGGAATTCATGGCCGTCCATGTGAATGGTAACGACAGCCCCCTCCCCGTCAACCGAGCATTCGGGAATGAAATGGCTCACGCAACGCACGAAATTGTCCCGGTCCTGCGTGGTTTGAAATCCCACCATATCGAACTCCGTCAGGGCCTGAATAATCTTCCAACGCCACGGCAATTTCATGAAAATATCCGGCGTGGGGAAAGGAATATGCAGAAAAAAACCGGTACTGCGTTTGACGCCCATGCTTTTGAGAAAAAACGCCTGATGCATGAGGTGATAATCATGCACCCATACGTAATCCTCCGGTGCCGTATGGCGGGCCACCTGCTCGGCAAACCTGAAATTCACATCCAGATAGGTCTGCCAGTATGCGGGATCAAAATGGCAACGCGTCTGCAAATCATGAAAAAGAGGCCAAACGACTTCGTTGGAAAAGCCGAAATAATATTCCCGGACTTCTTTTTCGGTCAATTGCACGGTGCGCAACTCATACCCGGCCCTGGCCGAAAAGCCTTCCAGCAATTCTTCCACATTCAGGGAAGGATCAGACGCACCGGACCAGCCTATCCACACGCCGCCACGGTCCCGCAGCACCGGAGCCAGTGCGGAAACCAATCCTCCCGCACCGGGTTTGACAACCCATTCACCGCCCTCGTTCTTCAGGGCCACGGGAAGCCTGTTGGAAACAACAACCAGCCGTTTCAGTCCGGGTTCCATGCGTCATTTCTCCTTGGAGCTCTTGAATAACCTTTGTTTGCCAGCATATATGTTTTAGCTGCCTTTGCGGCCAAGTGCAAGGCGACACCCGTTACCAACTGGTGAAAAAATTGTTCTCCCCGGTTGACAAGCAACAATCACTGGTTATCTATCACCAACCGCATGACGTCCATGCGCTCCATGCGCATTATTCAAATACTTTCTCAAGGAGTTACCGACATGGGACTGAAACCGCTGCATGACCGTGTTATCGTGAAACGGACCGAAGAACAGGAAACCACTGCCGGGGGCATCATCATCCCGGATTCCGCCAAGGAAAAGCCGCAGGGCGGCGAGATTCTGGCCGCCGGCCCCGAGTGCAAAACGCTCAAGGCCGGTAATTCCGTTCTCTTTGCCAAATATGCCGGAACCGAATTCGCCATGGACGGCGAAGACCTGCTGATCATGCGCGAAGACGACATTCTGGGCGTTTTCGAATAACCACTAAAGCAATAGCATCAAGGAATGAATGATGTCTGCCAAATCTCTTGATTTTCAGGAAATCGCGCGCGAAGGACTCAAGCGCGGCGTCAATGCGCTGGCCGATGCTGTCAAAGTGACCCTCGGCCCCAAAGGCCGCAATGTCCTTATTGAAAAAACCTGGGGTGCTCCTCAGGTAACCAAGGACGGTGTCACCGTCGCTGAAAAAATCGACCTTGACGACAGGCTCGAGAACATGGGCGCACAGATGGTCAAGGAAGTCGCTTCCAAGACCAACGAAACCGCAGGCGACGGAACCACCACCGCCACGGTTCTGGCGCAAGCCATTTTCAATGAAGGCGTCAAGTTGCTGGCCGCCGGGCGCAACCCCATGTCCATCAAGCGCGGCATGGACGCCGCCGTGGAAACCGTCGTGAACGAACTGGCCAACATTGCCAAGCCCGTTAAAAAGAACGAGGAAATCGCCCAGATCGGCACCATTTCCGCCAACAACGACGAATCCATCGGCGCAATTCTGGCCGAGGCCGTAGACCGGATCGGCACGGAAGGCGTCATTACCATTGACGAAGCCAAAGGCATTGAAACCGTTCTGGACGTTGTCGAAGGCATGGAATTCGACAACGGCTGGCTCTCCACCTACTTCGTCAACAATCAGGACAAGCAGCTCTGCGAATTTGAAGAACCGCTCATCCTGCTCTCCGAAAAGAAAATCAGTAGCATGCGCACCCTGCTGCCTGTGCTGGAAAAAGTAGTCAAGGCGCAAAAGCCCCTGCTGATCATCACCGAAGACCTTGAAGGCGAAGCCCTTTCCACACTGGTCATCAACGCCATGCGCGGCACTCTCAAGGTCTGCGCAGTAAAGGCTCCGGGATTCGGCGAACGCCGCAAGGACATGATCCGCGACATCGCCATCCTCACCGGCGCCAACGTGGCTTCGGACGATACCAACGTCAGCATCGAAAACATGGAGCTGAACGATCTGGGTACCTGCAAAAACATCGTGGTCGGCAAAAAGCACACCACCATTGTTGACGGCGCAGGCAACAAGGAAAACATCTCCCGCCGTTGCTCGGAAATCGAAGGCCAGATGAACGCCGCATCCAGCGACTACGACCGCGAAAAGCTTCAGGAACGCCTGGCCAAGCTCATGGGCGGTATTGCCGTCATCAATGTGGGCGCAGCCACCGAAGTGGAAATGAAGGAAAAACGCGACCGCGTTGAAGACGCCATGCACGCCACCCGCGCAGCTGTGGACGAAGGCATCGTCCCCGGCGGCGGAACGGCCCTGATCCGTGCAGGAAAAGCACTGGAAGGACTCAAGCTCAACAACGACGATGAAAACGCCGGCGTAAACGTCATCCGCAAAGCCATTGAGGCCCCGCTGTTCCACATTGCTGCGAACTCGGGAATGGAAGGCGCCGTGGTTGTCGAAAAAGTTCGGGAACTGACAGGTTCCAAGGGACTCAACGCCCGAACCGGCCAATACGAAGACCTGCTCAAAAGCGGTGTCATCGATCCCAAACGAGTTGTACGCCAAGCCCTGCAAAACGCTTCTTCCGTAGCCGGGCTGCTGCTGACCACGGAATGCGCCGTGGCCGACATGCCGGTGGAAAAAGACGAAGTATAGTCGTCAACCGATACGTCATAAAAAAGGGAGGCCTGTTTTCAGGTCTCCCTTTTCTTGTTATAGACTGGCCTTTTTGTCTTTTTCCTCATTATCATGGCAGGAAAAGGTGAAGCTCTCTAAACTGGGGATCCCGCATCATAACAACTGATAAACGGCAAAAACGTCCATGAAGCTCAGCGAACTGATTGACATACAAAAACTGCATGAGCTGGCGGCCAATTTCCAGGACATGTTCGACGTGCCCTGCAGGATCCTTGACGCCGACACGCCGTTTCCCTCTCCCGGTTCACGAAAGACGATCTGCGCCAAGCATCAACGCATGGATTCCGGCAAAAAATGCCAGGCACGCTGGGAAGGGATAGGGATGTCGCTGACCAAGGGGAAACCCATCACCTCCCGCTGCCCCATGGGCCTGCATGACATGGCGCTTCCTGTTATGATCGACGGCTTGCTGGCCGGCTCCATCATCGTCGGACCGTTCCGAATCGAGGAACCGGACCGGGATCAGGTGGCCAAAATGGCCAACGCGCTGGGCATGGACGAAGAAACGCTTTTCAGGGAACACGAAGCCGCACCGTATATCCGTCCGGAAAAAATTCCGGCGCTTGAAAAATATTTGATAGGTATTGCGGGCCTCATCATGGAACTGGGCAAGGATAACAAACAACTGGCCGCAGCGGAAAAGGAACTGCGCAGGGCCGGGACCGACCTGGAAAAGAAAATCACCGAACGTACGGCCGAACTGAAAGAAACGGAGCGTCGTCTCAACGATGCCCAGCACATCGCCAAAACGGGCAGTTTCCAGCAGAACCTTGAAACCGGAATATGCTGGTGGTCTGACGAAATGTACCGTCAGCTCGGCTATGAGATTAATGAACAGTTCTGTTCGCTCGAAAATTTTCTGGAACGGTTGCACCCGGAAGAAAAGCCCGGTTTTCAGGAGCTCATGCAAACCAGCATAGCCGAGTGCAGGAATTTTGACATGGAACTGCGCATCATCACGCCACAATCCAGAGAGCGCTGGTTCTTTGCCCAGTTTTATGTGGACTGCCGGACACCGGGTGAGGCGTTCAGGATACGTGGTGCCCTGCGCAACATCACTTTCCGCAAAAAAATCGAGATGGAGCTGCTTCGCGTCAACCGTTTGCAACAACGTATTCTGGATAACAGTATCCTCGGCATAGCCCTGCTCAGAAATCGCCGTTTTGTTTGGCTCAACCAACGCGCTGCGGACATTGCCCGGCACCCGTTGGAAGAAATGATCGGTTCCTCGACCCGCATGGTTCATATGGACGAGAAACAATATACGATCACAAAAAATGCTTCACTCAGCCTGTTCGCCAGCGGACAACCCTATGACGCCGTGAACCAGTTCAAGGGCGCAGACGGTTCATCGTTCTGGTGCCGAACAGTAGCCTCGCCTCTGGACTGGGACAATCCCGAAGAAGGGTCCATCTGGCTTATTGAAGACGTGACTGCACGTCAGAACGCCCAGCGGGAACTCGTGCGCTCCCGTCAGGAGCTTCAATCCATCTTCAACAATTCCCAAGTGGGCATCGTGATGCTGCAAAACGGCCGCGTCATTGCCCGCGCCAACAGGCGGCTGGCCGAAATCCTCGGATACGATTCCGCCGAGTCCATGCTGGGAAAGGACATTCGTGAAATTCATATTTCGGAAGAGGCCTACCGGGAATTTGGTGAAACCTATTATCCCAAACTCACTGAAGGAGAATTGAGCCAGATCGAGTACCAATTGCGCCGCAAAGACGGCAGCGTCGTATGGTGCGCCCTGTCCGGAAAGGCCATGGACCTGGCCTCACCCCCGGATCTGGACAAAGGCGTCATCTGGATTCTGGAGGACATCAGCAAGCGCAAACGGGCAGAAAAAGCCCTGTATGCCAGTGAACGCCGATTCCGTGCCATCTTCAACCATGCGGGCGTAGGCATCTGCACCCTGAACAAAGACGGCCTTATCCAACGCATCAATAACCGCATGTCCATGCTGGTGGGCTATTCGGATTACGATCTGGTAGGAATGAACATCAGTGAAGTTACGCATGAGGACGACCGCAAGGCGGACAAAGACCTCAATAGCCGCCTCTGGATACGCGACATTCCCATGTACGTGCGAGAAAAACGGTATGTCCGCCGGGACGGGACAGAAGTATGGGGTCGTGTGACGACCACTATTGTCCATGACGATGAGAACAGCCCCCAATACATTCTTCAGGTCACGGAGAACATTCACGAACGCAAACGGCTGGAAGCCGAACTCCTGCGCATGGCCAAGACTGACGCCCTGACAGGGGTGAACAACCGTTACTCGTTCCTTGAACACAGCATCAAGGAATTTGAACGCTTCAAGCGTTACGGAACCCCGTGCAGCGTGCTGCTGCTCGACGTAGACCATTTCAAGGACATTAATGACACCTATGGGCACATGGCTGGCGACACCGTGCTCAAGGCATTGGCCACAACATGCGTTTCCATTCTTCGCAGCACGGATATCTTTGGACGCATGGGCGGAGAGGAATTTGCCGCACTGCTCGTGGAAACCTCGCTGGAACAGGCATACGCCGTAGCCGAACGCATGCGGGGAGCCATTGAAGAGCTTGTCGTCCCGTCCGATGGCGAGGATATCCGGTTCACGGTAAGCATCGGAGTCACGGAATTACAGCCTGACGACAAAACCCTTGAGAGAACACAGCACCGTGCCGACGAGCTTATGTACGAAGCCAAGGCGCAAGGAAGAAACCGGGTGATCAGGGGATAGTGATGGGCTTTCTGGACAGGCTGGCTCCACTGGACGCCCGGGGAGAAAAAAATTTCAACAGGGCCATGCAAGCGGAACTGCGCCGGGACTTTTCCGAGGCTGAATCCCGTTTCACCAAATGCGCGGACGCCCTGACAACACTGCTGGATAAAAAGCGGGAAAAGGGCAAACAACCTCTTGTTCGCCATCTGGTCATGGCAGGCATCGCCTGTGTTCGCATTGGCCGGGACGAACAGGCTCTCGCTTTTCTCGAACAAGCCATATCATTGCGCGACGATATCCCCGATGCATGGTTACATGCAGGCTATGCCTGCGCAAAACTGGGGCAAACCAAACGCGCCGTCGACTACTGGCAATCCTACCCCAAATGGTCCGAAGACCGTATTGTGTCCAGCGCCCTGCAAAAGATACTGCAAACGTGGCAGGGCAAGGAAACCCCGGACGCAGCAAGCGCATGTGAAGCAATAGCCCAGGCCTATTTCTCACAAATGCGGCACAACCACGCCCTGCCCCCGGCTCGCAAAGATGCCATGCTCGGCAAACGTGGCTACTGATAACGTCCACTAATACTTTTCAAAATCATCACTTTCATCCGGCACGCGCCCCGGAGGCAACGGGGGCGGCGTCAAGGATTGCGCCCTGACTAGCGTTTTGCCCTTCATGCTTGAAGGTTCATGCCCGTTGACACGGAAAAACGACATGGTGGCCTGCAATCCTTCGGCCTGGCTGGCAAATTCCTCGGCAGTGGAAGCCATTTCCTCGGCGGCCGTAGCGTTTTGCTGGATGACCGTATCCAATTGATGCACGGC
>Ga0207831_100624_pt1 | contig 10313 bp, 7 predicted proteins | sample TtanPargueraPR_7_FD_187741 | JGI IMG/M metagenome (GOLD analysis project Ga0207831, IMG submission 187741) | Aerobic enrichment media microbial communities from Bioluminiscent Bay, La Parguera, Puerto Rico - Tt and M1 (2) (SPAdes) | ecosystem: Environmental > Aquatic > Marine > Unclassified ... | reverse complement strand
CGTTGACCAACGCCTGTTCCCGCCAATACAGATTATCCGGCTGTTTTTCAGACTCGTGTTCAACGAACACACGAATTTTCTCAAAATTCCGGCGACTGCGGAGATGGGCGAAATAAGAAATATTGTCCGGTGCCTGCCACCGTGCCGCCACGGCCTGCAAGGCTTCAAGCGTGGGGTCGGGCAACACTCCGCGAACACGGGCATCCCCCAACAGCTGGTGCGCCATATTCCCGTCCAGCGGGTTGTCCGCAAAGGCCGTTTGCAACAGCCCGGCAGCCACCGGCTCCAGCGCGGGAACGTTTTCCTGCATGCACAGTCCGGCAACGTCCAGCAGATGCATACGGCCGGTACAGCCCCAAAGCAGCTTGCGACGGACGGATTCAGGCAAATTCGCCCAGCAGGAACACAGCACACCGTCAGCCATGCATTTCTCCGTGGTCATGGTCTTCGAAATTGGGCAATTCGACCTTTTGCGCAGCCACAGCGTCTATTGCCAATGGATCCAGACGGGAAAAGCCCTGATACACACTCATAAGATTCGCGGCCTTGTGCCGGGGCAGGAGCAAATCACGGACAATGCGATGGTTGATGATGCCCATACGCAAACGCAAAGTAAAATTGTCAGCCAATTCCCGCATACGTCGGCCAATGGCGGCACTGTCCCCGATTTCGCACAAAAAGCCGTTCACACCGTCACGCACCAGCTCGGGCATGCCGCCTGCCTTGGTGCATATAACGGGCAGGCCGAGGTCAAATGCCTCGATCAGGGTATTGGGCAGACTCTCCATGCGCGAAGAGACCACCAGCATATCCGCATGGCGCATCTCTTCCAGCACTTCGTCATGCGGCAGGCGTCCGGGCAAAGAAAGCCGCTCGCGCACGGCAGCGAACTGCGGCAAGGCCAACTGCTTCTCCAAAGCCGGAGAGGCGAGTCCGCCCACGCCCACAAATTCCACGTCCTGCACAGGCCCGGCTTCGGCAAATACCCGGCAGGCGTCGATAAAGGTATCAAATCCCTTGGCGGGAGCCTTGTTGCCGACGTAGAGAATACGCATGGACCGCTTGTGGCGAGGCTTCGGTTCACCGGAATCCGGGCCGTTGTAGGCGTTGTAAACCACATTCAGGCGGCTTTCGAGCACATGGTACTTGCGCAAGACATCCGCACACTTTGCGGAATTGCAAATCACTCCGTTGCTCAGGGCCGTCCAAAGAAAAAACACCGCGTTGGGGCGCGAAATCACACCGCGATTGATGAACAGTTTGAATTTCGCACCCATGAGGCGGGCAATGACGCCCATCTTGTATGCACGGTTGTGGAAGGAATGGACCACATCGATTCCCTCGCGCCGGACCAGATCGCGCAGGAAACGACCGGCACGCACATAATGACGGAATCCGTCAAACGGTATCACCGTAATGCCTTGCTCCCCGGCAAAGGCATCGTTCAGCACCGAATCCGAAGCAAGCAGCACAAAAACCCGTAGCCCCATATCCCGCATGGCCAAGGCATTGTTGATCATCTGACGGCTTCCGCCCGAAAGCTTGTCGGAATCCGTGGCGTAAAGCACCGAGGAAATCTCCGGCTTTTTGCGATAGAATTTGAAACAGACACGGGCCGAAGTTTCCCCTGAATACATGCGCAGCCGCTGGCGTATCCATGATCCGGTCTTGCAGGACCCCACGCCGAGCCTATGGATGCGATAGGGATTGGTGCCCCGGCAATTGGGACCGCGCTCCAGAGTAAACGCCCCGGCATAACCGGTCCTTTTCAATTCTTCTTCGGCTACGGAATCAAAATGTCCCCACGGCCAGCAGAACAGCTGTTCGCCGCCGCCGGTCAACTCGCGAATGCGGCGCATGCTTCGCGAAAAGTCCTTGCGGCAAAACGCCCGTCTCTCATCGGTGGAACGCATGTGGAATGAAGGTGATCCCGACCCGTCAAAAACAGGCCAGAACCCATTGTGTACATAGGCACTGCCCACAGGAAAGGTCGGCCATCCCGGGTTCAGGGCCGGATAAATGCATGAGGCCGCCCAATGGGCTTTGTGGTGGCCCACGTCAACTTTCCGGTCCATGTTTATGTAACACCCCTGATGTCGGCAACCGTGGGCATGGACTTCCATCCCCCTGTCCAAAAGGGCCCGGATCTCGGACTCGGTCATGAACTGGGAATAGTCCTGCTCCATATACGCCATACGGAAGCCATTCTTGAGCGGCTGCATGGCCGGGGCGTCCGCAAGAGTCCGCACCGGGCCGGGGCGGGTAAAATCGGTGAGCGCAAAAAACACGCCGGTCATGGACCGCTTTTCCAATTCGGGAACCGCGTAAAGCCAATTGCTTATATGCCCGTCGTCAAAAGTAAGCACCACGCTCTTGCGGGGCATGCGTAATTCTCCGCGAAGCCCCCGCATAAGGTCTCTGGCCGATATGGTATGATACCCGGCATCCGCAATGGCATCGAGATGCTCCCCGAACAGCTTCGGGGAATGACCGTCTACATCGCTGATACTATGATAGCAGAGCACAGGAACGCTGCTGCGAAACATGATATATATTCTCTCTCTTCAGCCGCACGATACGCGGCGTATTGATCGTCATGAAATGAATCACACAGTGGTATCAGAAGCCCGAAATACGGGCAAGAACGGTCAGCCTACACCTCATGCAGTAAAATTATTGAAATATGTCCGGGATCTGGATAATAGAAGTCATCATGTCGGCCAAAATAATACTTTTCATAGCCGAACCGCAGGCGGTCACAGGCATATTCCCGACCCTCAAAGAGGCAGGGGTACAGGCCGGTCTAGCCGACAACCTCAACGGCGCACTCGGTTTCATAAAGAAATCAAAACCCTTGCTCGTATTCTCCCGCCCGTCATTTCAGGGATTCGACGCCAAAAAGCTCCTGGAGCAGGCCGCCCAGACGCCTGATTTTCCGCCTGTGATCATCTTTTCGCACAACGGTTCCGCCGAAGAAGCGCAGGACTACCTGCAACATGGTGCCCGTGATTACTGGCTGGAACCGCTGATTTGGGACAAAATCAAACTCGTGCTGCCCACTTCCGAACCGGCACCGGCCCCTGAGCCGGAAGTGGAGCACCGTCCAGCCGCCCCGACTGCGGCACCAGCACCTTCGCAGCATTCGCGATTTCAAATCATCGGTCGCCACCCGGCCGTGCTTCGCGTACTGGCCCTTGCCCGGCAAGTAGCGCGGTCCAAGGCCACCGTGCTCATTTCCGGCGAATCCGGCACGGGTAAGGAAATGTTCGCCCGCTATCTGCACCATAACAGTGACCGGGTCGAAGCTCCTTTCGTGGCCATCAACTGCGCGGCCCTGCCCGAACACCTTCTGGAATCCGAACTTTTCGGCCATGAAAAAGGCGCGTTCACCGGAGCAATCAACCGCAAGCTCGGCAAGTTCGAGCTGGCGGACGGCGGAACCATCCTGCTGGACGAAATCACGGAGATGGACCTTGGTCTGCAGGCCAAGCTGCTGCGCGTGTTACAGGAGTCGGAATTCGACCGCGTGGGCGGTGTGGAAACCGTCAAGATCAACGTGCGCGTTATCGCCACCACCAACCGGACCATCGAGGAAACCGTCAAGGAAGGCAAATTCCGGCAGGACCTCTACTATCGCCTGAACGTGATCCCGCTCAAGCTTCCGGCTCTCAAAAACCGGGGCGAAGACACCATCGAACTGGCCGAACATTTCGTGAACAAGTACTGCGCAGCCTACGGGCTGGGCAGGCTGGCCTTTACCGAAGAGGCCAAAACATGGCTTCTGGAATACGATTGGCCCGGCAATGTGCGTGAATTGCAAAACCTCATGGAACGTGCCGTACTGCTGGCCGGAGATGGCCCCATCCAGAAGAGCCATTTCCTCATGACCGAAGGCGAATGGATGCCCGACGACCTGAACGCCATCGAAGAAGCACAGCAGGGCATTGCCGCTGCCGCGCCTCCCGAGGACATGGATCAGGCCCTTTCAGTCATGCCGCTTCAGGAAATGGAGAAAAAGCTCATTCTCAAAAGCCTGGACGAAACCGCGGGCAACCGCACCCGGGCAGCCGACCTTTTAGGTATTTCCGTGCGCACCCTGCGCAACAAACTCAACGAATACAAAAAACAGGGCATCGACGTCTAGACGCCCGCTGGATACTGCCGTGTTCTTCGATCTGCTTGACTCCCATGGTCATTGTTGCGCCCATCGCGGGGCGCGCTCCCTTGCTCCCGAGAACACTCTGCTGGCCGTGCGGCGCGCGCTGGAAGTCGGCGCAGAGGCATGGGAAACCGACGTGCACATGTCCAGCGACGGACGTTTGGTGATCTTCCACGACGACACTCTGGAACGAACCTCGGACGTCGCAAAACGGGCAGAATTCGCGGGCCGCGAGCCATGGAATTTGCAGGACTTCACGCGGGAAGAGCTGTTGAGCCTCGACGTGGGCAGCCATTTTGCGGATTCCGACCCCTTTGAAACCATTGCCAGGGGCGAGCTTTCCTCCGACCAGATTGCGACCACACGCAACCAGCCCATGCCCACCCTGCGTCAGGCTCTTGAGTTCACACGCGAGCACAACCTTCCCATGAACCTTGAAATCAAGGATCAGGGCGACCATTGTTCCAGTGACACCATCGTCAACGCGGTGCTGGACATGATTCGGCAAACCGACACCCGTCACCTGCTTTTGATTTCCTCATTCCGCCATGAATATGTGGCCCGCATCCGCCAGTTGGACCCCACCATGCCCACAGGCGCGCTCACCGAAGAGCATCCGGACGACATTCCGGCCCTGCTGCGCAAACTGGGAGCACAGGCCTATCACCCGGATCAGGAAAGAACTTCTCCGGAATTGGTGCGGGAACTGGTTCAGGACGGATTCTGCGTCAACCCGTGGACCGTGAATGACATGGACAAGGCCAAATCCCTGTCCGAAGCAGGCGCCACGGCCATCATCACGGACTTTCCCCAACGGATGCAGGCCAGGGCCTGACGTTTGCCAGTGCTTGTGGTATGATCCCGTCCATGCCCGAGACACGAACACGAACAATACGCACCGGTTCAGGAGACAGGAAAGGCCCAGTAGCATACTGGATGCACCGCGAGCATCGCTCCCGAGACAATTGGGGGTTGCTTATGGCCCAGTCTCTGGCCATGGTTCGCAAAGTGCCTTTGTGCGTATTGTACGCCCTTTCCCCAGCATTTCCGGAAGCCGGAAAACGCCAGTTCATCTTTCTGGTTCAGGGACTTGTCCATACGGCAGCCGAACTGGAAGCGCACAACATACCTTTCCTGCCGAGGCTTGGCGACCCTGTCCGGGAAATCCCGGCATTGGCCAAAGAACAGGGCATCAGCACTCTGGTCACGGATTTCGATGTGCTCCGAGTCAAAAGGCAATGGATCGAAAACGTGGCGGACGCAGTCAGCTCCACCACAGGCGCGGATGTTCTGGAAACCGACGGTCGCAACGTGGTTCCCTGCTGGCTGGCCTCAGGCAAAAAGGAATATGCAGCGCGTACCATCCGGCCCAAAATACACAGGCTGCTGCCTGATTTTCTGACCGAGCCTTCCGAACTGTCCGTACATCCGCACCCCCTGAAACAACGTCCGGCAACCGCTTCGCTGGAGGAACTGCAACGATCAGCCAAAAAACATCCCGGGCCTGAACCTTGCGAGTGGCCTTCCGGAGAACAGGTTGCGTACGAAGCCTTGAAGCAATTCGCACGCACACGCCTGCACCAATACGGAAAGGGACGCAATATACCGACCAATCCGGTAACATCCCGTCTCTCCCCCTACCTGCATTTCGGGCAAATATATGCGGGGCGTGTCGCCCTGGAGGTGCTGAAAGCTGGTGCGGACCGGGAATCTGCAGACGCCTATCTGGAAGAACTGATCGTACGCCGTGAACTGGCCGACAATTTCTGCCTGCACGAAACCGACTACGACAACACGGGCTGCTTTGCGCCATGGGCCACACAAACCCTTGAAAAGCACCTCCGCGATCCGAGACCGGCCCTGTATTCGTCCGAAGAATTTGAACGGGCTCAGACAGCGGACTCACTCTGGAATGCCGCACAATTGGAAATGGTCAGGACAGGGCACATGCATGGATACATGCGCATGTATTGGGCCAAAAAGATATTGGAATGGAGCGAAACGCCTGCCCAGGCCATGGCCCAAGCCATACGCCTCAACGACCGATACCAGCTGGATGGCCGCGACTCCAACGGCTATGCGGGCATTGCCTGGTCTATCGGTGGTGTGCATGATCGGGGCTGGCCCGAACGGGCCGTGTTCGGAAAAATCCGGTCCATGACCTTTAATGGTGCCAAATCAAAATTCAAAATTCAGGAATACATCGACGCACAGACCCGTGCGTCCCTTTTGTGAGAGGAATCAATCGACCAAGGCTCTGGACGCCTTTTCAAACTCTTTTTTGGCACGGCGGTTGCCGGGATTCATTTCAAGCGCCAGCTTGTAATAGTTCCAGGCCTGCTCCACGTTTCCCGCATCCATGTTGATGTTCCCCATGTTCAGGGCCACCATGTCGCTCTCTTGGGCAAGATCCGAACGTATACGCAGGGCTCGGTGCAGGCTGGTCAGGGCGTTTTCCGTATCCCGGCCGTCCTGATAGGCCAGAGCCATGTTGTAATACAGCGCTTCATCATCCGGCGAAATTTTCAACGCCTGTCTGTAATTTTCCACGGCTTCGCGCCATTTGCCCTGACTGCGCAGGGCTATTCCCAGTCGATTGAACGTATGCAGATCACTATGATCCAGATGCTCACCCCGAGATTCGATGACCGTGCGAAGATATTTCTCTGATATGCCCGGAGCGACCCGGGAGGCGGCCTCGGCAATCTGTTCCGCCATGAGCGGCATCAATGATCCGGCTTCCTTGCTCAGAACCTTGAGGCTTTGGTCAAAATACTGCTCGGCATTTTCGAAATCGCGGCGTTGCAGATAGACCTTGCCGATGTCTGCCTTGCGGTCCGGGTTGAGCGGGCTGATGAAATCAAGCTTTTTTAGATAGTCCAAAGCCTTTTCATCATCCATTCCCTGAAAGGCCCGGGCCAGCCGTTTGATGGGTTCGATATACATTTCTGAAGAATGGTGCGCGGCAAGATACGCATCCAACGCTTCTTCCCGCTCTCCCTGAGCCAACAGAATGTCACCCCGGAGCATCAGTCCTGCCGAACTGCCCGGTTTTATCGCAAGAATCTTTTCCACGATTTCCATGGCCTGCTCAAAATCTCCAGCTTCAAGCCGGGAACGTCCCTGATCAAAGAGTTTTCCCAGTTGCCCGGGAGGCTGGAGGGCAAAGGCCATTTTCTCAATTATGTTGTTCATGGAAACAGGTTTGCAGATGACGTTGGATACGCCGAGTTCCATGAAATAGGCGATGACGTCCCGTTCAATATCCTGGGCTAGCACGACGATGCGCATGTCCGGGTAGCGCTTCTTGAGCACCATGATGAAATCCGTGCTCGGGGTCTTTTCGACCAGACGTTCCACCAAAACCAGCATCGGAATATTTTCATTCTTCAGGCGGTCGATCTGACGGGCCGCGGCCTTTCGGCTGGCAGAGGAATACAGGCAATGCCGCCGTGAACCGACCACTCGGAGGATGGCAGTCCGCAGTGTGCGCAAAAACACCTGATCATGGGAGAGAACCACGGTCATACCGTGATTTTCTTCAAAAAACTCATGGAGAACGCGGACAAAATACTCAGACTTCATGAAACGCCTTCAGGTTGCACGGAGCAGGCGTGCTATTCGCCCAACGCCTTTTTGATCAGTGCCAGCTTGCGGGTTGTGGCCATATTGTTCGGATTCATTTCCGCAGCGGCCCGATAAAAAACTCCCGCCTCGTCGTAACGCTTGGATTCGGCAAAGGTATCGCCAAAATGCAAGGCCACGCCCTCGCTCGCCTTGAAAATGTCAGGGTTGATTTTCAACGCCTTTTCCATGCTTTCGACAGCCTTACGCCGCTCCTTGCCGTCCCTGTAGGCAAGTGCCATGTTGAAATGCAAGCCTTCGTCTTCGGGAGATATGGTCAAGGCGCGCTTGTAATTGTCGATGGCGTCACGCCATTTTCCCTGATTACGAAGCGCAATCCCCAGTTTGTTGAAGGTCGTGATATCTTCCTTGCTCAGATGATTGCCCTTGGTATCCAGCACTTTCTGCAAATACTTTTCGGACATGCCCGGCGAGGTTTCAATCACGGTGGAGGCGATGCGATCGGCCACACCGGCCACCATGCTCATGGCTTCCTGTGTCGCGGTTTCAATGGCCTGATCGAAATATTTTTCGGCCATGGACATTTCCTTGCGTTTCACATAGGTGGCGCCGATATCGCACTTGCGTTCGGTATTGAGTGGACTGAGCCTATCCAGCTTTTTCAAGTACTTGAGGTATTCCTCTTCATTGTACCCCCTGTACACGTTAGCCAGCTTCTTGAGCGGTTCAAGGTACAGATGCGAGGATTCATGAGCCTGCAAATAGGCGTTTATGGCTTTATCCCTGTCCTTCATGCCCAAATAACAATCACCGCGCAGCATAAGTCCTGCAGGACTGTTGGGCTTGATCTTCAAAATCTTGGCGCTGACGCGCAGGGCTCCGGGGTAATCACCTTCAATCATCATCAGCTTTCCCTGGCTCATAAGCTCGGAAAGCTTGCCTTGCGGCTTGATGGTAAAGGCCATTTTCTCAATGATGTTGTTCGCGGAAGCCGGTTTGGAAATGACGTTGTTAACACCCAATTCATAAAAATAAGCGATATTTTCACGCCGGGTTTCGCCAACCAGCACAATGATTCGCAGATCAGGCAACACGTTCTTCATGGCGATAATGAAGTCCGTACTGGGCTTGCTGCCAAGAATCCGCTCCACGAACACCGTGCAGGGCACCTTGTTCTTTTCGTATTGCTTGATCGCCTTGACGGCTGCCGCAGGATTGACTGTTACATTCAGGCAATCCCGCTTGGTTCCGATGACCTTGAGCAAAGTCGACCGCAATGTTCGTTGAAAAAGCTGGTCCTCGGACAACAGCACGATCATGCCGCCGTCCTTCTCGATATATTCGTGGACAATCCTGTCATAAAGACCGGTTTTACTCATTTGCTCCCCTTGCAAATATGGTCCTTGTCAAACTTCCGAAGCAACACGGAATTATGCATTCAATCCATAAAGCCGCTCTTCCGGTGCGAGCAACGATCCGGCCTTTTGAAAGAAGGCACACATCATCGCTGGAAACAGGATACGGCAGACTTGCAAAATATACTCTTGAATAGGGAAAAAATCATCCCCAAAGACATGTCCTATACCGGTGCGCATGGCGTCCTGGTGCAAAAAAATAATACCGAAGCAAACTCCAGCTAATACGAAAAGACCCAGCCCGGTGCTTGGAGTAAACCCTTGAGATCGGAAGAACCGACCCCAATGAGCCGACGAAGAAGGCTCTCTTCCTCTTCCGGGCCTTCCAATAGCGTGACCTTGCCTGAAATGCCACATAATTTCTTCAGCAATGCCACGGCATCCTCCTGCCCGCCGAGGCGGTCCACAAGGCCGTATACCAGCGCCTGACGCCCGGTGATGCCGCGGCCATCCGCCACAGCACGAACTTCGGCTTCGTCCATGCCTCTGCCCTTGGCCACGTCGGTCACAAACTGATCCTGCATGTCGGACAAAAGATCCTGCAACTGGGCACGTTGTTCGGAAGTCAAATCCTTGAGCGGGGTTCCGGTGGTCTTGTACCGTCCGGTGGCCAACACCTCCGGGCGAATGCCGAGCTTCTCCAACGCAGCGCCGAAGGTCATGAATTCGGCCTTCACGCCAATGGAGCCGGTGATGGTGCCGGGATTGGCCACAATCTTCGTTGCCGGACAGGATATGTAATAGCCGCCGCTGGCTGCCACGGTGCCATAGGAAGCCACCACAGGCTTGACTTCGGCCAGCTTGGACACGGCCTCATAAATTTCCTGTGAGGGAGCTATGGCGCCGCCCGGCGAATTGACGCGCAAAAGTACGCCCTTGATCGATTCATCCTCGCGCAAAGTGCGAATCCAGCTCACCACCGCCTCGGACTCCATAATGGGGCCAACAACGTTGACGCGGCCGATTTTGACCTGCCCGAAAGAAAACGACCCGGACGGCGATTCGAAAAAGGCCATGACCCCCGCAACGAGGGCCACGGCCAATATTATCATGCTTATCCCGAAAAGAACGGGATGGCGCTGTGAGAAACGAAGCTTTGCTTCCATATCTCTCTACTCGGACTCTTCCTCCGAGCTTGCGGCTTCCAGCTTCTC
>Ga0207831_100622_pt1 | contig 10334 bp, 10 predicted proteins | sample TtanPargueraPR_7_FD_187741 | JGI IMG/M metagenome (GOLD analysis project Ga0207831, IMG submission 187741) | Aerobic enrichment media microbial communities from Bioluminiscent Bay, La Parguera, Puerto Rico - Tt and M1 (2) (SPAdes) | ecosystem: Environmental > Aquatic > Marine > Unclassified ... | reverse complement strand
GGTGGTTGCCCTGGCGGCAGGCAGGAGATAGTATGAAAAACATGAGCGATTGTGCACGACGAATAGCAGTTTTCTCCGATGTTCACGGCAATTTGGCCGCGCTTGAGAGCGTCTTGTCGGACTTGGGCAGGCTGGGGGTGGATGCAGCCTACAGCCTGGGAGACGTGGTGGGCTATGGTCCGGAGCCCGAGGAGTGTACCCGGCTGGTACGCGAACGCGGTATCGAGATGGTCCTGGGCAATCATGAACAGGGGCTTCTGGGGGATTATTACCTGTCCTGGTTCAATCCTCAGGCCAGAGACATGCTGCTTAAGACCCGCGCCCTGCTTTCCGACGATTCCCTTCGCTGGCTCACATCCAGGCCCAAAAGCATGGAACGTTGTGGTTGCCGGTTCGTGCACGGCTGTCCGCCCTCGGACGTGCGTACCTACATCTACAGTTGCCATGCCAGGCTGGGTGAGGTCTTTGCCTCCTTTGCCGAGTCGGTCTGCTTTGTGGGGCATACCCACGAGCTGTGGCACTACGAGTTCGACGGTGCAGAAGGCACACGACAGGCGCTGGACAGGGTCGTGACTTTGGACCCGGAGACCAGGCACATTATCAACGTGGGGGCCGTGGGTCAGCCCCGCGACGGCAACCCCAATGCAAAGTACGTCATTTACGAGCCGCACACCCGTAGGCTTGAGGTGTGCTTTGTGCCCTATGACATCGAAAGAACGGTAAAACGGATCAAAGACAGAGGATTTCCCGCCGTGTATGGGAGAAGATTGGGCTCGAATTGAAAAAGGCGGTGTTTATGCATTGCCTTTCTTAATTATACATTTACCGTGAACCCCAAATCCACGTCGCAGGCGGCTTGGCCGCCGCGAATGCCCCAGTTCTCCAAGGGATGGTCCTTGAGCAGGACCATGAAATCGTTGTCGCTCATGCCCAAGGCAACGAATTCATCGGCCACGGCTTTGTACAGGATTCGTTTGGCTCCCACGCTGCGCCCGGCAAAAGCCTCGATCTCCACGAATACGAATTTTTCCGTACGGCCTTCCTGGATTTCGAAATTTTCTTTCGGCAGCTCAATGAGCCGCTGGGTGCGGTCGTTCTCGGGAATTTTGAAGGCGTGACGCAGAGCGTTGTGCACGGCGTCGAAAAGTGCCTTCTTTTCCTTTGCGCTGCGCCCCGCAAAGGCCGTGATGGTAACGATGGGCATGTCGGGAGCCTCCTGTGTGGTTAATCCTTGAACACGTCCCTCCGGATGGCTTCGCGGGCCGCCACGGCCAGAAAGTCGGCCGGAGAGACGCCGTACTTGTCGGAGTACTTGATGATGCGTTCCAGCAGGAATTTGTGCATGGTGACCTCGACCTCTTCGAAATCGTCGTCGTCTTCGGATATTTCCACGGTGATCAGTTTGCGGCCGGCGGCCTGGGACTTGGCCGACGATGGCGTGCTGGGTTCGGGCAGGGACTCGCCGTTTTCCCGCAGCAGTTCCACAAACATGGACAGTGATTCGTGGGCCATGTCCACGGCCTCGTCCACGTCCGCGCCGAAGGTGACGCATTCCGGAAAATCCGGGAAGGTGACGCCGTAGCCTTTTTTCTCTTCGTCAAGCAGGGCGATATATTTCATGATGTGATCTCCTTATTGTGGGATGGCTATACCCTTCGAACCCCTGAATCGCAAATCCAAACGGTTCGCAGCAGGACAGGCTGTTATGACCAATTCGTCACGTGCCCGACATGTTCATGTTTCCTTCCATGGCGTAATTTCACTCTAGACTTTCTCACGAAAACCCAGCACATTGGTTCCATAGGAACAAAAGGAGGTCTTGATGGAACCCGGCGAGCAATACTCGTGATCAAGTCGCGTTTATCCGTAGCCACCAAAAAGTAACATTAGTACTTTGGACGGGGGATTAATGGCCCAGAAGAATTTTGTCCTCGATACCAACGTCCTGCTGGAAAATCCCAAAAGCATCGCTGCCCTTCGAAACGGGCAGGAAAACATCATCCACATTCCTTACACGGTCCTTTCGGAACTCGATAAACTCAAAAAAGATTCGAGAATCGGACACATCGTCTCGCAGGCGGTCCGAGCCATTCTCTGCGACGACGACGTCAACGTCTTTCCGCCTGATTTCGCCATTACCCTGGACGACGAGTGGATGGACGACCGCATCCTCAAGGAAATCCTGCATATGGCTCCCGAGGATGCCATCCTGATAACCAACGACCGCATTCTGCAGATCAAGGCCAAGGTTTACGGCATTCCCTGCGAAGAATACCGGGATTCGGACCCGTTCAAGTCCGAAAGCCAGCAATTCACCGGTTTCGTGGAGGAAGGTGAGGAGCCTGAACCCAACTGCTTCCAGTGGGAAAACGGCGTGCCTGTTTTTCACGGCCCGGATGGCCCCAAGGCCATATCCTACCAGCACGAAGTCTGGGGGGTGAAGCCGCGCAGCGTATACCAGAACCTGGCGCTTGAGCTCATGCTCAATGCGGACATCGACCTCATGTCCATCCAGTCCGAGGCCGGGTACGGGAAGACCTTTCTGGCTTTGGCCGCGGCGCTCTATCTGGTCTTGGAACGCAAGGACAACAACTTCAGGAAAATCTACCTGGTGAAGCCCGTGGTGGAGATTGGCGCGAAAATGGGCTATCTTCCCGGTGACATTGAGGAAAAAATGTTGCCGTACGTGAAGTACGTGCAGGACCTGCTCATCAAGCTCCACGACTCCCGTCCGGCCAACCGCATCTTTGTGGACCCGGCGGCCGACAACCTGAAGCTTAATCCCAAGAAATTCGAGATTCAGCCCGTGGCTTTCATTCGGGGCATGAACATCGAAAACGCGGTGGTCATCGTGGACGAAATGCAGAACCTGTCCCGGAGTGAAACCCGGGCCCTGCTGACTCGCATGAGCGAAAACGTCAAGTGCATTTGCCTGGGCGATACCCGGCAGGTGGACAATCCGTACCTCAACGAATCAAATAACGGACTGAACTGGACCGTGAAGAAGCTTCGGGGGTACAGGAATTATGCGCACATGGTCCTGAAGGGCGACCGTTCTCGCGGTCCCATCACGGACATCGTGCTGAAATCGAAACTGTAGATCCGGCGGCCGGCGCGGCAGCCGGAGAAGAGAGGAATATTCCCTATGTTCAGGTTGCCGCGTCTGGCCTCGCTGGTTTTGTGCATGCTTTTTATGTCCACCGGCGTTTGTCCAGCAGAGGAGCTTGCTCCGTCCCGATTTCCGTCTTTGGAATCCGTCATGCGCATCAAAGGGCCGCTGGATTTCTGCGGCGAGCCTGTCCCCCTGGACAATCCCGAGGTGCGAGAACGTCTGGAAAAGGAAATTCTGCTCATCCAGTGGGACCGGGCCCAGATGATTTTGTGGATGAAGCGTACCGGGCGCTATTTCCCGCATATCGAGCGCATGCTCCGGCTCAACCATATGCCGGACGATCTCAAGTATCTGCCGGTCATCGAAAGCGCTCTGCGCCCCACCGTGGGTTCTCATGCCGGGGCACGGGGCATCTGGCAATTCATTTCCTCCACGGGTAAGAAGTATGGGCTTCGCGTGGACCGGTACATTGATGAGCGGCGCAATTTCATTTTTTCCACCAAGGCGGCCGTCAACTATCTCAAGGACCTGCACGCCATGTTCGGTTCCTGGACGCTTTCAGCCGCTGCCTACAACATGGGCGAGTCCGGGCTGAAAAAGGCTGTGAAGAACCAGGAGACCGGCAATTACTATTCTCTACATCTGCCCGAGGAGACCCAGCGTTACGTGATCCGGGCCATCGTGGCCAAGATGATCATGTCCGATCCCGGAAAGTACGGCTTCCGGCTTTTGCCCGAGGACTATTACCAACCTGTGGAATATGACCGGATCCGGCTTCGCTGCCGCAGGTACACGCCGGTCATGCTGGTGGCCAAGGCCGCAGGCACCACCTATAAGAATATTCGGGATCTGAATCCGCAGATCCGGCGGGACAAGCTGCCCCTTGGAACTCACCTGGTCTTCCTGCCCAAGGGGGCGGCGGAAGCCTTCGCTGAAAAGTACGAGCCGCTCATCACCAAGTACCGGGCAGAGGTTCGGGGGCGGGTGCACAAGGTCAGCAAAGGCGAATCTCTCCTGCGTATCGCACAGAAATACCGTATATCCCTGAGGCAGTTGCTGCGGCTCAACAATCTGAAAACGAGCAGCACCATCCATCCGGGGCAGGTGTTGATCATCGAAAGATAACTAGAAGCCGCCCACGAACATGGCCGCGCCGAACAGCGCGATGCTCAGGGCGGAACAGATGGAAATAATGGCGTAAAACCAATTGAAGAAGGTTCGGTTGCGGCTGGACAGCTTCAAAGTCAGGCCCCGGGCACTTACCGCCGTCCAGGCAAACAAAGTGGTGGTCAGGCCCATGCCAAGGGCCAGGGCCAGCATGGCCGCAAGCCCCGCTCCCAGGATGTTCAGGCCGATGGCGAAGGCCAGAATCACGGCTGCCCCCGGACAGGGCACCACGCCGGTTATGAAGGAAACCAGCAGTACGCTTTTCGTGTTGCCCGAGCGGATCACATCCTTGGAATCAACGGGGCAGGCCGGCCCCTGGAGCAGGCCTCCCTTGCGCAGGTCCATGGCGATTTTGACCGCCAATCCTACACCCACCAAGGCCAGCAGGCCGAAGCTTGCGGGCTGGATGTATTTGTTGGCTTCGTGGAAACCACCCATGCCCTGTCCCAGCAGAATATAGGCGACGGCGACCACCAGCACGGCGGACCCCACATGCACGAAGGTGATCGTATTGCCCATGACTGCGCCCAGCCACAAGGAGCCTGGGCGGGCCAGGAAGTAAGAACAGACAACGGTCTTGCCGTGGCCGGGGCCGATGGCGTGCACTCCGCCGTACAGAAAGGAAAGCAACAGGAACATCCAGAAGGCCGAGCCCAGCGGATTTTTCCGGATGTCGTTACCCAAGCCGGTCATCCGTTGCTTGATGACTTTCTGGAGCATGGTTACCTGTTTCATGATGGTTTGACGCATGGTTGGGGAAGCGTCTTCGTCGGCAGCGGGCGCTGTCCTGGGAGCGACTGCAGCGGAAGGGGTCTTGCCTGTGCCCACGCCGGCCGGGGCCAGGTGCAGTGTGATGCCCTGCGGTATATTGTAACCTCCCCAGTAAGCCAGGTCCTTGGCCGGGGACACCGTGTGGCTTACGGAAATTGCCCCGTTGATCTCGAACGAAATCTCGTCCTCTTTCAACAGAATGTCCGAGTAGTACTCCTTGTCGTAGATGGCGATGCGCAGAGTATGCTGTTTTTCCACCGGTATGTTCAGGGGCAGATAGAAATCGTATACCAACCGGTTGTCTTCCGTGGTGGAGGCGCGGAAATCCATGGCTTCCTTGATGGGCAACTGTTCGGCGTCCAAATGCACGGCCGTGAAGTAGTCGAAGTTTTTCAGGTAGGAGAACGCACCGTCGCGTATGGCTGTCTGGCCGGCTGTGGTGCCGATGTCGTCCGGGGCCACACCGATGTCGCTCAGGATGGCGCTGGTGAACATGTCGTCGAAGACCCAGTGCTGGCGGATGCCCGCAACCCCCTGTTCATCGATGACGATGACCGGCGAGGCGTCGATGAATACGTGTGGGTGGGCCCGGGCCACGGACACGAAAAACAGCATGAACACGGTTGTTGCGAGGATATATTTTTTCAGAATCTGCTTCATGATGTGCTGTGTGTACCCGCATCCGTGTGGTCGGGCAAGATGCGGGTGGCCCATTGCACACGCACCTTCGGGCGAAGATTGCGGTCTGTCAGTGTTTGAATCCAAGGGCGGCTGTTTTCCGTCAAGCCTTTTCAGAAGTGATGTTTTTGAGATCTTTGATTTTTACTTGGCTGTTTAGTTTCAGATATAGTCTGTATCCCGTGGGTCTTGCCTTGCCTGGTCCGTCGAGGAAAGGCTGGAAAATGGCTCCGGTTTGTTTTGAGCTGAATTGGTTGTTTTGCCTGATGCCCCTGGATGGTATGTTTGCCAACCGTGTTTTTCATTGTGCAGGAGAAGCGTCCCTGCTTGGTATTTCCATATATTGAATGTCCCATCCGTTTTATAAAAGTACTGGACTCATTGCACAAAGAGGCAACCGTTGCTAGGTTAGTGCAACGCTGCGGCGGAATTTGCAAAGCACCGAGGCTACGATGAGCGAAGAGCAGAGAGAAAACGGGGCGAGAAGGCCTTTTTTCCCAGCCAGGGGGCGGTCCCTGTCCAGGGATCTGACTGCCAGCTTGGTCGTCATTGTTGTCATGGTGGCCACGGCCATGTCCGCTTACACGTACTGGCGCCAGTCCGAGGACATGATGGCCTCGGCCCGGGCCAAGGCAGACGAAACCGTGGAGCGCGTGGCCGAAATTCTGGCCGTGCCCATTTGGAACCTCGATTATGAAAATGCCCGGCTCATAGGTTCGGTCTACGCTCAGAACGACATGGTGCAGGGCTTCCGCATCTATGGCTCCCGCAACGAGGTCATCTACGCCCACGAAAAGTTCATCGGGTCCAAGCCGGATGTGAAACGGGTACGCAAGATTGTTTTCGAAGGGCGCAATATCGGCCGAGCCGAGATCGACTTCACCCTGCGCGGGGAGAAGGAGCGCCTGGAAGGGCAGATGCTCGTCTCGGTTATGCTTATCATGGTTTCCGTCGTGGTCATTCTGGCGGTGACCGGCATTCTGTTACGCGTGTTTCTGGGCAAGCCCCTTTCCATTCTCCAGCATGGCATCGCCCGGGTGGCAAAGGGTGATTTCTCCTATGACTTCGGCGAGATTCACCATGCGGAACTCTTGGATATCGCCCGCCGTTTTCGGATCATGAGCGCGGAGATCGAGGCTCGCGAACGTAAGCTGCAGGCCATGAACCGCACCCTGCAGGAAGCGGAGGAAAAATACCGCGGCATTTTCGAAAATGCGGTGGAAGGTATTTTCCAAATGACGCCGGAAGGGGAAATGACCAACGCAAACCCGGCGCTGGCCCGTTTCTTCGGTTACGAAACCGTGGATGAGTTTCTCAAGGATGTGCGCATGATGCGCAGCAGGCTCTTTGTGGACCCGGACCAAGCCCGCGCCTTTCTGGAGGATATTCAGCAAGGCGGCAAGGTTCTGCGCCTGGAAGCCGAATACAAACGCAAGGACGGTCGGAAGTTCTGGGGGTCCTTGAACGCCCGCGCCGTTCATGGCGACAACGGCGAGTTCCACTCCATCGAAGGTATTCTTGAAGATATCACCGAACGCAAAAAGGCCGAGCAGGATCTTGCCGACCTGAACCGTCACCTGGAGCAACTGGTACGCGCCCGAACCGAGGATTTGGTGCGCAAGGCCCATGAATTGGAGCAGGCCAACAAGCGGCTGCGAGAACTGGATGAGATGAAGTCCGCGTTTTTGTCCTCGGTTTCTCATGAGCTGCGCACGCCGCTTACCTCCATTCTCGGATTCGCCAAGTTGTTGACCAAGGACTTCGTGCGTTCCTTCCTGCCCAAGGCCGACGGTGATTCTTTGTTGGAAAAGCGGGGCAAGCGTATCCAGGAGAATCTTTCGATCATCACCGAGGAGGGGGAACGCCTGACGCGGCTCATCAACGATGTGCTGGATCTGAACAAGATCGAATCCGGCCGTATGGGATGGCGTGACGAGGTGGTCCGCATAAGCGACATCGTGGACAAGTCCATTCAGTCGGTCAAAGGCCTGTTCGCCCAGAAACCCAATGTACGCCTGAAGCACGAGGTACAGGACGGGTTGCCTGAAATCGTGGCCGACCCGGACCGTATTCAGCAGGTTCTCATGAACCTGCTCAACAACTCGGCGAAGTTCACCGAGGACGGTAACGTTACGGTCAAGGCCCATCGTGACAACAGTTACATCCGTGTGGAAGTCAACGACACGGGCATGGGCATCGCCCCGGAAGACCGGCTGACCATCTTCGAGAAATTCCACCAGTCGAGCATCAACACCATCAAGGACAAACCCCAGGGCACCGGTCTCGGCCTGACCATCTGCCGCGAGATCATCGAGCATTACGGCGGCCGCATCTGGGTGCAGTCCGAGCTTGGTAAGGGCAGTTCCTTCATCTTCACTTTGCCCATCGAACAGGAATGATCAGTCCCGCCAAGCGGTTGAAGTCTTGGGCTGTATAAGTCCAACGCTTACTGCTGCTTCGGTTGCGCATGCGCCGCGAAACAGACATTCGGAGACTCTGGTCGAAGAGTTTTGCCCAAGCCAGAAAATCGAGGGGGACCCGCCACAACGGCAGGTCCCCATGGTCTGTCTGCTGCCCCGGTGGAGAGAGAACCGGGACAGGGGAGGTTTTCGCCGCTATGCGGCGGGGTTGGGGTGGATGAGATTCATTGCACCAGATGCCAGCGCCCGTCCGGGCCGCGATAGGCATCGGCATAGACGGTCTCGGTTTTGCCGTTGGGCATGTCCGCCTTCAATTCCACTTCGCGGTAGATGCGCCCTTCACGCCTGCGGGGGGGCTTTGGCCGGGCGTGGTACTGAACGCCCGTGTCCGGGTTGCGCCACTCGGTTACCTCGCCGGACGGCGTGTGTTCCAAGGTGCTCGAAATATGTTGCCGGTCGTTCTTGTCCATTTCATTGCCGATGATGTAACCGGCCGCCATGCCTATACCGGCTCCTATGGCAGCTCCGGAAATTTTGTTCTTGCTGGTCAGCGCGCCTATGGTGGCCCCGGTCAGCGCGCCGAGTCCTGCGCCGGATTGGGCTCTGTTGGCGCAGCCTGTGGCCGCAACGGCCAGGATCAGAAGCAGGATCAATTGTCTCATGGTTGTCGTCTCCTTGTTCAACCATAAGCATTGGATGTGCCAAAAGTATAATATGTTGAATTTATTGAGTTAATAATCATGGTCAGGGTGGCCGGGCAGGCGGGGAGCACCCTTTTTGCGCAGGCGCGCGCACATTGTGAACAGGGGAAGCGAAAACAGGCCCGTATCGATGCATCCGATACGGGCCTGTTAAATGTGCAAGTGTGGAAAGGGGTTATTGCATGGTTTCGCGATCGCGCACGCCGATGAGGTAAAGGATGGAATCCAGCCCCAGGGTGGAGATGGACTGGCGCGCTCCCTGTTTGACCTTCGGCTTGGCGTGGAAGGCGATGCCAAGTCCCGCCAAATTGAGCATGGGCAGGTCGTTGGCCCCGTCGCCCACGGCGATGCATTGCTGGAGGCTGATACCTTCCTTGTCCGCTATGTGCTTGAGCAGTTCGGCCTTCTTGTTCGCGTCCACAATGTATCCCAAGGCTTTCCCGGTGAGCTTGCCGCCCTCGATTTCCAGTTGGTTGGCGTAAACGTAGTCGAGGCCCAGGCGTTCCTTGAGGCGGTTGCCGAAATAAGTGAACCCGCCCGAGAGAATGGCCACGGTGTATCCCACAGATTTGAGCACCCGAATCAGGCGTTCGGCTCCCTCGGTAAGAGGCAGGCGGTCATAGACCGTTTCCAGCACGGACTCATCGAGCCCCTCCAGCAGGGCCAGCCGTTTGGTCAGGCTCTGGGTGAAGTCAAGCTCGCCGCGCATGGCCTGCTCGGTAATGGCGGCCACCTTGTCTCCCGCACCGGCCTCTTTGGCCAGTTCGTCGATGACTTCTGCCTGGATCAAGGTGGAGTCCATATCGAACGCCACCAGCCTGCGGTTGCGGCGAAAGATGTTGTCTTCCTGGAAGGCGATGTCCACTTGCAGCTCCGCGGAAAGATCCAGCAGTTTGGCACGCAGGGCGGGCATGTCGTCGGGCGTGCCGCGCACCGTGAACTCTACGCAGGCGCGGGACAGGGAAAGGTCGCTGTCCAGGGGCATGCGGCCGGACAGTCGATGTATGGTGTCGATGTTCAGGCCGCTGTCGCTCATGGTGGAGGTGATGCTCGAAATTTGCTTTGAGGAAATATGCCGGGCCAGCAGGGTGACGATGTGACGCTGGCGGTTGGCCGCTCCCACCCAGCTTTCGTATTTTGCCTTTTCCAGCGGGTGGAGTTTCATGGTCACACCCAGTTCGTGGGCCCTGAAAAGCATGTCTTTGAGCACCGGCTTGGAATTGGTGGGCAGGCGGACCAGAATGCCGAGGGTCAGGAAATCGTGAATGACGGACTGGCCGATGTCCAGGATGTCCACGGCATAGTCGGCAAGAACCGCAGTCAGGTTGGCGGTCAGGCCGGGGCGGTCTTGGCCGGTGATGTGAATGAGGATGATCTGTTCGTTGGGCATGTCGGCTCCTCTCGTGAAATTCCCGGGGACCTTCGCATAATTTTGTGCGGCAGTAAATCGTACATAAAGGGTTGACCTGTACAAGGCGCTTGGCT
>Ga0207831_100618_pt1 | contig 10406 bp, 11 predicted proteins | sample TtanPargueraPR_7_FD_187741 | JGI IMG/M metagenome (GOLD analysis project Ga0207831, IMG submission 187741) | Aerobic enrichment media microbial communities from Bioluminiscent Bay, La Parguera, Puerto Rico - Tt and M1 (2) (SPAdes) | ecosystem: Environmental > Aquatic > Marine > Unclassified ... | reverse complement strand
GCGGAAGGCAACTTTTCCTTCGTGGCCCTGATCAAAAGCTTCAAGGATTCCTTCTGGGCGCTCATGACCCCGGTCATCATCATCGGCGGCATTTACGGCGGTATCTTCACGCCGACGGAAGCTGCCGCAGTGGCCGCAGTCTATGGTATCTTCGTGGGCCTGTTCATCTACAAGGAACTCAAGATCCGTGACTTCCCCAAAATCATCTTCAAGGCGGTCATCGGCACGACCCTGATCATGTTCATCGTCGGTGCGGCAAAAGTTTTCGGCTGGATGCTCACCAACCTGGAAATCCCGCACCACATCGGTGAATACATCGTGTCCATGACCAACTCTCCGCTGGTATTCCTGCTGATGATGAACATTCTCCTGCTCGGCATCGGTACACTTATCAACGCATCGGCGGCCGTGGTCATTCTGACCCCCATCTTCTTGCCCGTGGCCGTCAAACTGGGCATCGATCCCCTGTTCTTCGGCGTACTCATGGTCATCAACCTGGCCATCGGGTGCATCACTCCACCCGTGGGACTGGACCTGTTTGTCGCCAGCGCCATTACCAAGGTACCCCTCGAACGGGTGATGAAGGCATCCATGCCCTATCTGTTGTCATTGCTCGCGACATTGGCAGTTCTAACCCTCTGCCCTGCCGTCATAACCTTCCTCCCCAATCTGCTGCACTAAGCCTCTCTCCTTATTGCACCACATTGGGACGAACGCGCTTCGCTTTTGCGGAGCGCGTCTTTTTTGGTCGGCACACCGTGCCCTCCTTTTCGCGCAACAAGAAAAATCCTCCCGCTATAAACTCGCTGCGAGACATTGCCATGCGCAATTCCGTTATCCTCCCGCCTTTGCAACCGACTGTCGTAAAAGGACAAGACTTCGCAACAGAGAGCCTTGGCACTGCCCATGCACTGACGAAAAAAAACGCAAGGAGAACAACCATGACTCTGGAAATCACCGTGCATGGACATTCGTGTGACCTGGCCCTTCATCCCGTTTCAAAAAAAACGGCATCCCGCATCCGGGAAAAGGGGTTCGACGTGTATTCCGACACGCCGCTGGAGTGGTGGCGACGGGGCAAAACTACCACATGGGGCATGAAGATCGACTCCAGTTGTTACATCAACACCATCCTGAACGACGCTCCCGCGAGTTTCGATACTGCAGCGATCATTCAGAACCCGCTCAAGCTCAGAAGGCGCATGTATCTGGATAGCAAAGCCCGCTACATCTGCGTGCTCGGTTTCGACAACGAATTATGCCGCTTCAGCTGGGTATGGGATGACGTGGATGTATTCGATCCCAAGAATCTGCAATTCATGACCCACCAGTGGGATCGCATCATGAACGAGCAGGACTACTACATTCTCGATGAAATTCTCTATGACGGAACGTTCGCGGATCGATACGACCAGTGCGAGGCCTCCGGCTTTACGCTGTTGCCGCCGCGCATCATCGACCTCAATGAAGTCCGTGAGGAACTGGGCTTGCCACAGCGCTAAACTTCTCCTGCGTTTGCCCCGGACGGGAAGACCGAAAACGAACATGGACGGTCTTCCCGTCCAACGCATTTCCTCTGCAGCAAGGGGACATGATCCCTCGTACCATGCACCATTCCTGCACATGCTTGACACATGTTTCCCTTTGGGGAATTTGGCGCTCATGGAGGATATTGTAATGACCCAACGAATTGACACTCGTATGTTCAGGTTTACCGCCATCCTGCTGCTGGCGGTCATGACCGTTGCCGGTTTTGTGCCTCGTGCCCAGGCCGGCTTCATTCCCAGCGCGGCCCCCCATACCCTTGAACGGGGAAAAAACATGGACTCCGTGCAGCAGGTGCTGGAAAACAAGATGATCACAAAACGGCTCTCGGAGCTTGGCTATTCGCAGCAGGAAATCAAGAAGCGGCTCAGCGCTCTCTCTGACAAAGAACTGCATCAGATAGCCACCAGCATTCAGGATGTCGATGTCGCCGGTGACGGAGTCGGCTTCGTGATTGGTCTGTTGATTATTGTGGCGCTGGTTGCACTCATATTCCATTTCACGGATACGCGGGTGACCATATCCTAATGACGATCATTCACCTGAAAAAACGCCGGGCCGGGCATACGGTCCGGCGCTCCCAAAAACGTACTCCGGCCAGCCAGATCCTTCTGGTCCTGTTCATCATCAGTCTTGCTTTCGGCTCGTTATGGGGATGTGCAGACAAAACGGCGTTGCCGGTTCTTCCCAAGAACATGGGCAGTGCCATGGTGCAAGATGTCCCCTTTCTGGTGCAGGAGCAATATCAGTGCGGCCCGGCCGCGCTGGCCATGGTGCTCAACCATGCCGGAGACCGGATAACGCCGGATGCAATTGCGCGGGATATTTTCCGCAAGGACATCAGGGGTTCCGTAAATCTGGACATGATCCTTTATCCGCGAAGGCGCGGATTCGACTCCCTGTTCGGCAAGGGATCGCCCCAGACCATAATCAATGCCGTAGACATTGGGCGGCCAATAGTCGTCATGGTCGATCAGGGTCTGCCCATGGTGCGCAAGCTGCATTACATGGTCGTGGTGGGATACACCCCCACAGAGGTTGTTGTTCATTCGGGAACCACCCGGTGCAAACGCATCCCATGGAAGGACTTTCTCAGCCAATGGGAGGGAACCGGCTACTGGATGCTCACCGTGAAACCCAAGGAACGGTAATGAAAAAAACGGCATTATCCCATTGTCCGGCACGTGCGGCCCTGTTCGGCATCATGCTTGTCATGTCCGTGGGATTGAGCGGCTGTGCCATGCCCAGAATAACCTTGCACGAGGACGCCCTGACGCCGCAGGAACATCTTGAGCTGGGCATCAGTTACGAAGAGAAGGGCGAGTTGAAACACGCCGAGGAGCAATACGAGCAGGCCAAGGATCTACCCGAAGCGTGGCTTTATCTCGGCAACGTGGCCTTTGCGTCCGAAAAATGGTTGAGGGCTGAAAGGCGATACGAAAAAGCCATCAGGTTATTGCCCAAGGATCCAAGGCCGCGCAACAATCTCGCATGGCTTTATTATACCCGCAAGCGGCGGTTGGATCGTGCCAAGCAATTGGCTCAGGAAGCGGTTGCTCTGGCTCCCAGGGGAGAAGAGAAACAATATCGCGACACGTTGACGTCCATTCGAAATGCAAAGGACATTCAGGCATTGGAATGATTCCCTTCGGGAGGAGCAGGGCTCTGCCCTGCACCCGCAAGGGACACGTCCCTTGACCCTTTTCTGTTCCACATTCTACGAATGAGGAACGGGTAATAAAATCAAAAGCATTTCCCCCCCCATATACAAATAACTGTCCCCGTCCGGCTATTGCAGGACGGGGACAGTGTTAACATTTTTTTTGGAGCGAACCCCTTTTGAAAAAGGGTTCGCTCCAAAAAAGACTAAATTCCCTTTTGCGCCATATAGTCGATGAGATCGGCAACGCGGCAGGAGTATCCCCACTCGTTGTCGTACCATGCATAAACCTTGGCAAGATTACCGCTCTGCACCACGGTGAAGTCCGCTTCCACGATACCGGAATGGGGATTGCCCACAAAGTCCGTGGAAACAAGCGCCTGTTCGGAGTAACCGAGAATTCCGGCCAGTTCGTTTTCCGAAGCGGCCTTGAGCCGGGCCTTGAGCTCCTCGGTGGTCGTTTCCTTTTCCAGCACTGCCACGAAATCCACAAGGGAAACCGTGGGTGTCGGCACGCGGACGGAATATCCTTCAAAGCGCCCCTTCATTTCCGGAATGACCAGAGCCACGGCCTTGGCAGCGCCCGTAGACGTGGGGATCATGTTGCAGGCTGCGGCGCGGGCTCGACGCAAATCCTTGTGCGGCATGTCCAGAATACGTTGGTCGTTGGTATAGGCGTGCACTGTGGTCATCACACCCTTGGAAATACCGAAGGCTTCATGCATGACCTTGACCACCGGGGCAAGGCAGTTGGTGGTGCAGGATGCGTTGGAAATCACATGGTGCCTGGCCGGATCATAATCCGTGTGGTTCACGCCCATGACGAGGGTAATGTCCTCTTCCTTGGCAGGCGCGGAAATGACGACCTTGCGCGCCCCGGCTTCAATATGCTGGGCCGCGGTCGGACCGGTACGGAAAATACCAGTGGATTCCACCACGACATCCACCTTGAGCCTGCCCCACGGAATCATGCGTGGATCACGCTCGGCAAAACTCTGGACTGCAAAATCGTCACCCACCCGGATGATGTCGCCATCCACCGTAATATCCACGGGAAGGCTACCGTAGTTGGTGTCGTGCGCCAAAAGGTGCGCGTTGGTTTTTATGTCGAAAAGGTCATTGACGGCCACCACTTCAATGGTGTCCCGATGATGTTCCCAGATGGTCTTGAGCACCTGACGGCCGATACGGCCGAATCCATTGATGCCTACTCGAATCTTGCTCATGATATCCTCCTGGCGGACCATGCGGCCGCGCTCTCTTGTCGTGACGTTCGCATCAGTCCTCGAAAACCCGGTAGTTGAATTCGTTGGCCAGTTCGCTGGCCCGTTTCAGAGCCTTGTACATCCGGGCATTTTCCAAAGCCAAACCGGAAAGGTTGGCAATGCAGGAAAGGAAATCCAATTCCTCGGAGTCGAATTGGCGTTCCGAATCGGAATATACGCGCAACACGCCCACCACACGTTCGCTCCCGGCGGTCAGGGGGACCACCACGAGAGAAACCAGGCCCTCGGCTTCAGCTTCGGCGGGATACTGGAAACGGTCATCCTTGCGCACATCGGTGATAGTCACGATCTTGCCTTCCAGCACTTGCTGGTCAAGACGGCTCTTTTCCACCTGAACCGGCCCTTTCTCGGCATAGCGGTCGCTCAGCCCGAAATAGGCGCCGGGCAACAGCATTTCTCCACGGGCATCCAGCAGACGGATGAAGCAACCCTTGGCATTCATGGCGTTGCTGACCTGCTCGGCAATGGCGGCCAGCACCTTGGAAGGTTCCAGGCTGGAATTGATTGTTTTGGCGATATCGTAGATTGATTTGTAAAGCCGCTGAGGACTCATGTCGGACCTGCCTTGTTCGGGGTTCGCGACAGACGGGGCGGACAATCCGCACCCTGTTCACTCGCTTAAATTAGCATTCGCACATGCTATCCCAATATAACTTCCGGCAGGGGGACGCAAGAGCCGCCACGCCACAAAACAGCGACACTACGCAAAAAATAAGGCTTCCACGGAAAGAGGGCCTGAACAACCCTTTCTCAGTACATGATATCGGGCAAAACCATGACTATTTCCGGGAATACGAACAAAAGCGCTATTCCCACAATAATGGCGGCCAAAAACGGCATCACGCCCCGGAAGATGTCTTCCAGCGCTATGGACGGCGCAATCTTGCGCGACATTCCGTAAACCACATACACGTTGATGCCGACAGGCGGGGTAATCACGCCAAGCTGCGTCACCAGTACGATGATGATGCCGAACCAGACCGGGTCATAACCAAGGTTCATGACCACGGGGAAAAAGACCGGAATGGTCAGCATGATCAAGGCCAGCGCATCCATGAAACAGCCGCCGATAAAGAATATCGCAACGATCATGGCCATGATGGCAAAGGGCGGCAGGTCGAAGGAAGCCACCCAGGTGGCCACGTTGAACGGGATTCGGGTTACGGCCAGAAACTTGCCGAAAACGCCGGCGCCGGCAACGAGGAACAGCACCATGCAGGAGGTGCGCAAGGTTTCGTACAGGGAGTTTACAAAGGCGCGCCACGTGAGCTGTCGCTTGATAAGCGAAACGGCCAATACGCCCAGTACGCCGATGCTGGCGGCCTCGTTGGGAGTGAACCATCCGAAGAACATACCGCCGATAACCAGAAGGAAGATGAGCAGCGTATCCGCAAGCCCCAAAAGGGACTTCAGACGGGCGGCTATGGAGGAACGTTTTCCGGCCGGGCCGAGTTCCGGATTGAGGGTGCATTGCAGGCCAATGGCCACCACAAAAAGCGCTGTCATGAGCACTGCCGGCAAAATCCCGGCCACGAACAACGCGCCGATGGATTGCTCGGTGAGCACCCCGTAAATGATAAGCACGACGCTGGGCGGCATGATCATACCCATGCTGCCGCCCGAAGCGATGGCTCCGGTGGACAGGGAATCGGCATAGCCGTAACGCTTCATTTCAGGCAGGCCCACCGTGGTCATGGTTGCGGCTGTAGCCGGACTGGATCCGCAAACCGCCCCAAAGGCGGTGCAGGCCGTGACTGTAGCCATGGCCAGGCCGCCCCGTATATGACCAAGAAATTGATAGGCCGAATCGTAAAGCCGGCGGCTGATCCCGCTGTTAAAGGCCAGCTGCCCCATGAGAATGAACAGGGGGATGGTGGCGAGGCTGTAGGAGGAGAACGCATCATAGATGCTGCGGGAAAGCAGGTTCATGCCCCCTTTCAGGGAGATGAGGCAGGAAAAGCCCACAAACCCCACAAGGGTCATGACATATGCTACGGGCATGCGGGTCATGAACAGAACCAGCATGACGCCCACGCCCGCCAGCCCCATTGTGGTCGGATCCATCAGGCTCATGAGTCCCTCCCGCGCACCAGAGGTTTGGCAGCTCCGGCCAGCAGACAGAGCGCGAAAACAAAAAAGCAGAAGCCCAGCGCATAAACCACCATGTACGTGGGCAATTCCAGATTCATGGAAACCTCGCCCGAACGGCGCAAACTGTTGCCGTAAAGGGCCATGCGCCATGCCACCAGAAGGAAAAGTCCGCCTGACACGCTGTGGGTGAGCACATCGAGCACGGCCCGAAGGCGATGCCCCATGCGCGCATAAAGAATTTCCACGCCGATATGGCTGCCTTGCGAATGGGTATAGGGCAACGCCAATCCGGCCACGAACACGGCCAGAATGGTCACGATCTCTTCAGTGCCGAACAGGGGGGTATTGAAAAAGGCGCGCCCGGCCACATCCGCTCCGGTTATGAGCGCCATGCCCATCAGACAGGCGGCAGCAACCACCTTCATGACGGTTTCCAAACGCCCGAGCAGGCCAGGATTTCGATCTTCCATACGTTTATCCCGAGAAAGGCGCGGCCCTCTCGGGCCGCGCTTCATGTGTCTTCAGACTAATGGGCCGACTCAAGCGCCTTCACGGTAAGGTCCAGAATCTCCTGACCGGGCAAGCCCTTGCTATCAACGTCGTGAACATATTCCTGCAACATGGACGCTGCCGCCTTTTTCCATTTTTCGCCTTCCTCCTCGCTCAGGGGAATGATTTCACCCCCCTTGGAAAGGAAGAAATTACGGCCTACGACATCGCTTTCATCCCACGCCCTGCCGTGCAGCACGGACCATTTGGCGTTGAGTTCGGTGATGGCGGCACGGGCCTTGTCCGACAGCGACTCCCAGCGGTCCTTGTTCATGACCACAAAAAAAGTGGTTGTGTAACCTACCGGAAAACTTTCGGTCATGTAGTCCACCACCTCGGCCATCTTCCAGCCCTTATTGGTTTCCACGGGATACATGCCGCCGTTGACCACGCCTTTCTGGATGGCCTGATAGGAATCGGACATGGACATGGCTACCGGCGTAGCGCCAAGCGCCTGCACCAGCTTGCCGGAATTGCCCGTTGCCCTGAGTTTCAATCCTTTCATATCTTCAAGGGTTCGAACCGCTTTCTTGGCAGTATGCAAAAGGCCGGGACCGTGCGCATGGAAATACATGACATGAACACCGTCCAATTCCGCCGGATGAAATTTCTCAAAGACTTCGTTGGCGACCTTGGTGGCCTGAACGCCGGAGGTATATCCGAGGGGCAGATCCACGGCAGCCATGACCGGGAAACGTCCTCGGGAATAGGCCAACGCGGAAAGACCGATGTCGGACATACCCTCAAGAACGCCGTCATAGCACTGTTTCGGCTTGGTCAGCGTGCTGCCGGGATAATAGTCGATGACCACTTCACCGTCCGTGCGCTTTTCCACTTCGCGGCACCATTTTTCGGCCAGCTTGGATTGCACATGGGTGGGCGGGAAAAAATTGGAATAGGTCAACCGCACCTGCGCACAGGCCGGAACACTCGAAAAAGCCATGCCCACACACAAAGCGGCAAAAAACGCGCTCAACAGAAAAACTCGTTTCATCCTCTCCTCCCGAATTTCAATATATGACGAACAGCAATCACTGTTTCATGCCCTTGGAAACGGCCAATGCCACAGCGGCCTCGCGCACGTCTTCCAACTCCAGCACTCCGGTCTCCAGAGCATTGTGGACCATGAATCCCTCGAACAACGCCGTATTCAGGGCGCCTATTTTCTCGGCCGGATAATCCGTGGTCACGAACGGCCGGACCAGTTCCGCAAAAATGTCCTCGGAAAGCCGGTACTGGCTGCGACGCATTTCAGCGCACAGGTCATCATTCCGCATGGAATGGACCGTAAACTCCAGAAAAATTCGCGCCCATTCGTGATCCGAAACCATGGTTTCCAGAAAATCCCAGATAATACGCATGGCCTCTTCCAGGTCTCTGGCATCGGCAATGCGACGATCCCGCTCATCGCGATAGCTTCGCATCTTGTGTTCCACGATTTGCAGAAACAATTGGCTTTTGCTTTCCCAATGGCGGTAGAAACTTCCTTTGGCATAGCCTGCGTAGCGCGTAATCTCGGCCACGGAGGTAGCCGTAAATCCCTTGGACGCAAACAGGCTGATGGCTGATTCCATCAGCTCTTCCATGGTCTGCCGCGACTTTTCCTGCTGCCGTGTACTCATGCTCCCTGCTCTGCTATCCGTTTCCATTTACGTGACCAGCGGTCATGATGTGACCACTGGTCATTTTCTATGCGTTGGTAGTATGAAGCAAACAATGGTGTCAACAACTTACTCTGCCGATACCGCTTCAATCAGTAGTTCAAAAAAGCGCTGATGGGCCCGGCGTTCCAGCCACGGCGTGTGTCCGCAACCGGACAGACTGTGGAACCAAAAATTTTTCATTGAGACCAAAGGGGCCGCAACGCCCGCTCCGGGATGGGGATCATGGTCCCCGTGCAACGCAATGACAGGGCAATGCACGGATTTGGCCAGCCGGAGCAAACGCCCCGAAGAACGTAATTCCGCAGCACCGCTCCACACGGCCATATGCTGCTCCATGTCGCTGGAAACGGCTTCCGGCATGGCGAACAGGTCAACAGAATCAGCCTTTGTCATCAGCCGCCCAAAACGGGATAGCAAAACATCGTCAGCCTGCCCCTGCTCCAACAGACGCATGGTTTCGCCCACCAGCTCGCGTTCTTCATCGTTCAACCGCCCCATGCGTGTGGGCATGATGGAACGGGCATAACCCGCCTCAAGCGGAGGACAACCAACCAGAACCAATGAACGCACCCGTTCCGGATGCTGCGCAGCCAGAAGGATTCCCAACAACGCGCCCCACGACCAACCGACCACGCACAACGGTGCATGACCGTTCAGTTGTGACACCAGTTCGAGCACCTGTTCGTCCACATTCATGCCCGCCTGCATGGGTTCCAAAACCCCGCAACGTTGCGCATTGTGCGCCACAAGCCGGGAATGCAGCCCCTGAGCCAGGGCATGTGCCGACCCCGGCGCGCCCGGCCCACCATGCAAAACAGCGGCGGCAAACGGTTCGGAACCATGTGCCCGCACCTCTCCGATGGGAATTGATAACTCGGCCATGTCGTTCAATATCGCCCCCGGCAACAAAACAAAAGGCCGTTTCTTCCCAAGACAACTCATGGGGAAAAACGGCCATGTATTTGGTCCTGAAAAATTATCGTCCGTGACTATACCCGCCGGCCTCGTCTTCCGTAAGCGGCGTGGAGACCGGATTCTTTTTGAAATATGCGAGGCAACGATCCATGTCGTTCATGAACAATTCGGCAAGATCCTGACTGAAACCGTGGCGTACAAGGATGCGCATGATGACCATGTCCTCGCAATGTTCCGGCAGGGAGTATGCGGCTACCTGCCAGCCCCGGCTGCGCAGCCGGTCCGAAAGGTCGTACAACGTGAATCCGTATTTTCCTCCCGGATTGAGCGTCCAACTTAACGCGGGGATCCCCTCCCTGCCGTCATAAATGACCTTGAACTCGTCCCGCTTACCGATTTCATAAGCAAGATCCTGCGCCGTCCTGTAACAAGCCTGATGGATTTTCTGATAGCCTTCGCGCCCCAAACGCACGAAGTTGTAATATTGGGCCACAATCTGCCCACCCGGACGCGAAAAATTCAGGGCAAAACAGGGCATGTTGCCGCCAAGATAATTGACCTCGAAAATGAGTTCCCTGGGCAGGTCTTCCTTGTCGCGCCAAACAACCCAACCGACGCCCAGCGGGGAAAGGCCGAATTTATGCCCGGACGCGTTGATGGATTTAACGCGCGGCAACCGGAAATCCCACACAAGGC
>Ga0207831_100617_pt1 | contig 10417 bp, 7 predicted proteins | sample TtanPargueraPR_7_FD_187741 | JGI IMG/M metagenome (GOLD analysis project Ga0207831, IMG submission 187741) | Aerobic enrichment media microbial communities from Bioluminiscent Bay, La Parguera, Puerto Rico - Tt and M1 (2) (SPAdes) | ecosystem: Environmental > Aquatic > Marine > Unclassified ... | reverse complement strand
GATATCATTTGTATATTCTTTTGTATAATCCACAATAAAACGGTTTAAAAGGGATATACTTTAAGCCCTTATCAGACCGTTGAAAAATTCCGATTTTAACCGTCCCTCTTGCTGGCAACGCCTACCACAGCCACTCGTCAGGTCGGTCTTCATGGGCGGCGAAAACCAGCAACATCCAGCAGTTCGCTGCCCTAAATCCGATGAATATAAGGCTCCAGACGCCGGCCGCCCCTTTCGGGGTGCCGTATCCGGTCAATTTGCGCATGAGAAGGCCGAGGTTGAACCCGGAGAGGTGAAGCAGGTATCGTTTTTCGATGTTCTCACGGCCTCGCAGCCACGTTTTGCGCATGCCGCCCCGATCAAGTGCGTGCTGAAAGCTGCGCTCGGCAAATTCGGTTCTCCGTTTGGCTGATGCGACGGCCTTGCCGGAACCAAGTCGTATCCGATTGTTATACACCGCTCGCCGGGCTTCATGGTCGCCATTCCACCAGTTCAGTCCTTTTCGTTTCGGCTCGGCTATTCTGGTTTTCCAGGGGCCGCCGTCCAGCCCCTTCAATACGGCCCGAGAATGATATCCCTTGTCGGCAATAAGCTCTGACGGGGTGTTGCAGGTCGGGGCTTTACCGATCTTTTCAAGGTTTGTTTTGGTGGTTTTGAGCGTCTCACCCAACGTCTTTGTGTCGCCCAGGTCTGCCGGATGCACATCCACTCCGACGACTGCACCGGTATCCAGATCCACGGCGTGCTCCGGCTTGTAGGCCAAGTGAGTGCGACCATCTTTCATTCGGGCAACCTTGGCATCTGCGTCGGTCGGCGACTCCCAGTCCCTGTTAGAGGTCTTTTTGCCCTTGCGTCTGTCCCTGATTCAAGAAGCGGACTGTTCGCTCATAGGGTGGTCAGGAGCTATAAAAACAACCTGATCTCTGAAATACTGGAGCTAAATATCTAAAATGCAGCAAGGACGACTTTATACAGCACGCTGATGGTATCCTTAGCTTGTTTGAATAGCAGTCCTTAGCCTCCAATCATGTTGACGGGCAGTTGGTTAAAAACTTTATTACTCAAAAAGCCGTAGACAAATCGCTTCCACAGCCTCACGAGTTAAAAACTTTATTAATCCACCGTTTCAGTTAGTAACGAAACATGAAGGATAATGGCTACCCCAATAAACAACTTTATTACTCGCCCACAAATCTTCTGTGGGATGACAGTAAAGTTGTTAACTGGAAACGCTCCTGGTTGGTTCGAAAAAATGGACCAACCAGGAGCGTTTTTTCATAATCAAAAAAGAACTTTCCGACAAAATAGTGCATTATAGGCCGCTATTTCGAGTCTGGCCCATTCCCCACATCGCCATACATTTCATTACTTACCCATATTAAAACACGATCATCTTGACTATTGCTTTTCAATAATTTAAATTGAGCAGCATGAAAAATCCTTTCCATACAGACACATTGGAGCCGGATCAGCCCTTCTGCAATCGCGTTGCGGAATTGAAAGAATTGACCAATCATGCCCGTAATGGAATGAATGTGGTCCTCTTTGCTCCCCGGCGCTATGGCAAGACTTCGATTGTGCGTCGAGTCCAGCATCAGCTTCAAAGTGAAGGTATTTGTGTAATTTATGCCCAATTTATGCGCCTTGTATCTGTTGAGGATATGGTTCAACGCTTGGCCAAAGCCGTCATAACGGGCTTGCATGAACACGAGTCACTTTTGGAGAAAGGGCAACGATGGCTTAGGCATTTCCCTTCTATTCAGGCCAGTCTCTCTTTTGATCCTGCTACGGGTATGCCATCCGTGAATATTCAACTGGCAAAGCGCCAGCTATCCCCTCTCGAATCGCTTGAGACTATCTTGGATGAAATTGGTAATGTTTTAAGAAAAGAGAATTTCCAAGTATGCATAGCCTTGGATGAATTTCAAGACATCATAGACATTAAAGAACCTCGGGTTGAAGCTCTTCTCCGTGAACACATTCAACGGCATAGATGCTCATATTTTTTCCTGGGAAGTCGCCGCCGGGTGTTGTTGGATATTTTTAACAACAAAGGCAGGCCATTTTACCAAAGTGCGGTTATGATGGAGCTTGAGCCTCTTCCTGAAGGAGAAAGTACTGAGTTCGTTATGAACCAATTTGCTCTAGGCGGAAAGCTTTGCCCCCCTGAAGTCGCAGCCAAGATAGTAGAGGGAGCCCACGGTTATCCATACTACCTCCAAGCAATGTCCTACCGTCTGTTTGAATTATGTGAAGATGAATGCTCGTCTGAACTTGTGGACCAGGCATACAAAATTCTTGTTAGCAATGAACGCTATGGCTATCTCGCTCTTATTCAAAACTTGAGCAGCGGTCAGCTTAAGTTGCTTCGTGCTATTGCAGAAGAAGGACAGGCGAGGGTCGCATCGACAGCTTTTCTTCAAGGGCATGGATTAACCCTTGGCGGGGTCCAGGCCGCTCGTAAATATCTCAGTGAGCAAGACTACATAGAACAAGACAAAAAGGGGCTTTGGTTCGTTGTAGATCCAATTTTCCGAGATTGGCTGACTTCTGCTTTTTAAAAAACAAACAAGAAGGATATCTATCAATCTTTATAAATTTCTCTAGTTAACAACTTTATTGTAATAGCTCTTTTTTGAAGCATGGAAAAACAAGAATTTGCAGAGGGCTGAGTAAACAACTTTATTGTCACCCTACATCTTCTGTGGGAGAGTAATAAAGTTGTTAACTGGAAACGCTCCTGGTTGGTTCGAAAAATGGACCAACCAGGAGCGTTTTTTCATAATCAAAAAATGACTTTCCGACAGTGACAACCTTCCGATGGATCAAGGAAGAACATGGTTCCGGTAGCGGGCGCGACTACAAACTATGGCTGACCGTAAGGGATGTTGCCTCCCAAGGCCGCTCGCACAGGGTTGTCGGGCAACAAGTCCCAGCGACCCCATCATCTCTTCTCAGACCTTGAGCCAGCTGTTTTCCTTATTCTCGACATCCGGAAATAATACCCTCTCCAGAGAGAAACCACTCTTGATCTCGCGGTTCAACCGGGGAATGGCATGGGCTAGAACAAATCATACCGGGCAGCACTCTGAAATGCATGTTCCTATGTGTAATAAGATTCCACTCATTCTTCGAGATCGAGTGAAGCTTTCCTCCTTATGAACTTGGACAGGCAGCTTCATACTCATCTGATGCCTGAAGAATTCCTTTGCGGCTCCATTCGCAATGAACCAAAGCTCCGGCAAGAAATATTGTTCAAAGAAACAGACACCGCCGAACAGCTAACAGGCATAATTATCATAAAAAAAATAACCAGCTTCAAAAGAAAATTCCTTTCTCAAGAAAATGCACTGTGCTATGCAGGTATAGAGTTTTCTTTTTTTTTACGGACACTCTGAAAATGCAACCCTCAACGGAATACGGAGCCTAGCACTCCGCACAGCATCCGGTAAATGCACTATGAAACAGACACTCTTCCACATCACATTGTCGTTTACTCTTGTCCTTTTCTGGACCATTGCTCCAAAGGCAGTCCACGCTGCCGAGCAAAAGAATCCACTCATTTATTCGGTACAGATCAGCACGAACGTCATGGAGGCAAAAGCCGCCCTTGCATACGAACAACTCAAACTCGCCCTGCCAAACTATGGCAGTGAGGCCCGGATGGAAAAGGTTGGCAAATATTACTCCATCCGCATCGGAACCTATGCGACCCAAAAACAGACCGCAGCGGTGCTGCCGGAAATCCGGCACGCTTACCCGGACGCCCTGATTATTGCTACGCGCCTGCTGGAAGACCGTATTCTGCTTCCCCGGCCTGCAGAAAAGGACGCCATTAAAAAAACTGTGGCCGTAGGAACAGACGCGCTGCCCCAACCAACGGAAATCACGCCCAACCCCACCCCTGTAAATATGGAAACCGGGACAGAAGCCCAACCCAAAACACAGGCTCACCAAAACGCTCCAAATGCAATACGCCAGAGGATCAAATCCGAAAAACCGGAAAACAAAGCAGCGCAACCTGTTGCCGCAGCAGATGCGTCAGGAGATACGCCGAATGCAAAAGATCCTGCCACGATGCTCGGCATGCCCATTAAAATGGTCACGGACATACTGCTCGGCATCGTTGCCCTGCTCGCGCTTGCAGTCCTGCTCCTGCAACTGCGGCCCGACAAGACAAAAGTTCTTAGCAAACAGGACTACTACCAGAAAGAATCGGCCACCGGACCATGGAAGCTGCACCCGAAGCTGGAAAAACGGCTGCAGGAAAACATCAACCACGCCGCCCTGGCCGAAGAAAACCTTATGGCGGTCAACAAAAACGCGCGCACAGTTTACTTTTCGAGCAGTGCGCGGGGTGAAGGCAAGACAATTGCAGCGCTCTCCATGGCCCACGCCATCAGTACCCAGATGGATGCACCAGTCCTGCTAATCGACGGCAGCACGCCGGAACCGACCCTGCACAAGCTCTTCGGCATGAAGCGAAGCCCGGGCTTCATGGATGTTATGCCCGGCAAGATCACGGTCGACGAGGTCATCAAGCCCACGGTCTACAATAATCTTTTCATCATGCCTTTCGGCTCCGAGGATTCGACCAAAAACATCCACCCGGAAAAGGTCTCCTCCGTTCTTGAAGTCCTGTGCTGTACCCACAAGTATGTTATCTACGACGGCCCGACCCTGTGGTCCACGCCCAACGCCGCGCTCATCGCGGCCCGATTCGACGGGGTGATTATTGCCGCAGAATCGGAACGAACCAAATGGGAAGTGGTGCAGATGAACAAGGAAAAAATCGAGCGTGTGGGGGGATCGGTCTTCGGCATGGTTTTGAACAAACGGTACTACTACATCCCGCGCTTCCTCTATGGGAAGGTATAGGACAACGATATGACCCGATACACACGCATACTCACCGGCCTGCTGCTGATCTCGGCCCTATGCTGGTCGTGCACGCCCCGGACAAAGCTCGCGCCGGGGGAAGAAACCACCGTAGGGCAAACCACCTTTGCAGCAGAACAAGGCATCTATCCACCGGAAAACAACCTCTTCCCCGAATACCGACTCGTTCCCGGTGACCAACTGGACGTCCTTTTCCAGATTCAAACTCTCCAGGCCGTGGAAGACTACACTGTCACACCCAACGACACCCTGACCGTCAAATTTGTGAACTTCCCCGAACTGAACGAAACCCAACGGGTTCGCCCCGACGGCAACATCTCGCTGGGCTATGTGGGTGATGTGAACGTGGTGGGCAAAACTCCACAGCAACTCAAAGATGAATTGGAACAACGTTATGCCAGCTATTTCCGCAATCCGCAGGTATACGTAACCGTGGACGAGTTCCGGGAGCGAATCAAAGAACTGAAAAAGGACCTGCACACGGCCTCACGTGGTTTGAGTCGTCTGGTCACGGTGCGGCCCGACGGATACGCCACCTTCCCGCTGGCCGGGGATCTGCTTGTGGCACACAAAACCATCCCGGAAGTACGCGAGGAATTGGGCGACTTTTACGAAGGCTATCTGACCGGACTGCACGTGGACCTCTTTTTGGAGGAACACGCCGGGGCAGTGGTCTACGTTCTGGGCATGGTGGAAGAATCCGGAGCGCACAAAATAAACAGGCCCATTACGGTTCTTCAGGCACTGGCGCTGGCTGGCGGCGCCAAGAGCGAGGCCGGATTAAACACGGTGCTGGTCTTCCGCAGAAACGGCAAGGAATTTATTACCACCCGCGTGAATCTCGAAGATCCGCTCCAAACCGCGCAGGGCAGCCAGCTCTTTTTCCTGCGTCCGGACGACATCGTCTACGTGCCGGAATCCAAGTACTTCGAAGCGGCCCGCGTCATGAAGGCCATAGCGGACATCATCCTCTTTCGGGGATGGGGCATCACCTTCAGCAGCGATACCCTCCAATTTCCCGGAAACTAGCGAGGCTATTTACATGATACGAACAGAAGATCACCTGCGGGAAATCATCACCATATTCTTTGCCAAAAAACGAACAATTCTGGCTACCACGTCGATATTCGTGCTCTTTGCCGCGCTTGTCTCCCTATTCTGGCCCCCTGTGTATTCTGCAACCAGCGAGGTGCTGGTTAAAGCCAAAAAGCTGGAAAAAAGCCCGGAAGCGCTGGAAGACACACAGATACGCATGTTTGAACTGGACACCGAAGATCTGGCCTCGGAATTGCAAATCATGATCTCGCCGGACGTGCTATCCGCAGCCATTACCTCCATGGCCGAGCAGGGAGTGGTTTACGACACATCAACGCTGCAGCCGGACAAGTTGGGCGAGGCGGTGATGAAACTGCAAAAGGGACTGGATACGGACATCATTCCCAAATCCAACATTATCGAGGTTTCGATCTCCGGGCCGGACCCGAAAAAGGTGACCACAATCTTGCGCCATCTGGTCACCAGCTACATCACCCACAGGGGAAATATATACAGCCCCTCGGAAGTAGAGGATTTCTTCGACAAGCAGGTGCAGCGCTTCAGCGGTGATCTGAAAAAAAAAGAAAACGAACTGCGTGATCTGGTGGCCGAAACCGGCGCACCAAATCCCTCACTGGAAATTGAACACAACCTGACCCGCAAGCGCACGCTGGAAGTTCAACTCAACGAACTGGAAACCAGCGTGGTGGAGCGGGAAAAACTCATCTCCCACCTCCGCCAGTCGTTGGCTTCTGAGGACATCAAATTCTTCTCCTTTGTCAACAACTTAACCATCAACCAAATCAGCGAGAAGCTGCAGGCCCTGGTCATAGAAGAAGGCAGTCTCCTGCGGCTCTATACGCCAAAGCATGAAGCCGTCGTCGCCATCCGCGAACAAATTGCCAGCCTCTTTGGCAAATTGCAGACCGAAGTGCAGGCCTTTATGGAAAACGAAAGCACCCTACTGGCCATTGATACGGAACGGCTGGAACTGATCCGGCAACGGTTGCAGAACATTGCCAAGCGCAATGTGGCGCTGCACGGACAACTCATCGAGCAACAGGGCATCACTCACGAAATGGCCCTGCTCAAACATTCTTACGCCACCTTTACCAAGCGTTTGGAAGAGTCGCGCATCAGCGGCAGCAAAGATGCCAACACCCTGTTCATGGTCTCGGTCCTGAGCCAACCCTATTCCACGGGTTTGCCCGTTTTTCCGAACAGGCGAACCCTGATGCCGCTGGCTCTCCTGGCCGGATTCATCACCGGATGCAGCCTCGGCTTTTTGCGGGAATACTTCGACCACACTTTTAAAAAGCCGGAAGACGCGAAGCGCTATGCTGGCATGCAAACCCTGTTCTCCATTCCGGCCTGGAAGGAGTAAAATGCGTTTCGTGGAAAAAGTCACCACATCGGTCAGCGATGATTCCGACTGCCTGACCCGTCCCATGCCGGACCCAGGAGACTTTCGCCACGACTACACCGAACCTTCGCTCTGGGCCTCCTTGTGGAACACCGTGTTTAACCGGGTGGCCGGGGCGCTACTGCTTGTGCTGACGCTGCCCGCCATTCTGGTACTGGCCCTTGCCGTCAAAATTATCAATCCCGGCCCGGTCTTTTACATGGGTACCCGCCTCGGACAAAACAGGGTTCCTTTTTACATGTATAAATTCCGCACGCTGGATACGGGCATACAGAAAAAAATCGGAGCAAAAATGCTTTCCGAAAAGAAGCAGGAAATCCAGCCTTTTCTCAAACTCATGCGCGACACACGGCTGGACGAATTGCCCCAATTCTACAACGTGGTCAAAGGCGAAATGGCGCTGGTCGGGCCGCGTCCAGTCCGCCCGGAGCTATACGAAAACGTCTGCAGTGACCTGCCCGGCTACGACATCCGCTTTCTGGTGCGGCCCGGTCTGGTCGGTTTTTCCCAACTCTTTACCCCGCACGGCACGCCCAAGCGCATCCGGTCCCTGATCGACGCACGGCTGGCAACGACCCAACGCAATATCCTCTGGGATATGGCCATCATCGTCTACACCGGGCTAACGCTTCTTCGGAGCCTTGCATCCAAAAGCTGGAGCCTGCTCTCGACCAGATTGCTGCTTCGCCTGCGCCATGGCCGCCCTGCGGATGAACGGGGGCACCACCGCATCAGAATCAAGAACGCCGTTGTTTTTGTGGCCCCGGCGGATGATGAAAACGGGATATCCGGAAACGGACAGGATTACGAACACGTAGGGAACTTGAAAGATTGTACGGACACCCATTTCCGGTTCCGCTCCCATGCAATACTGGAACGCGACACGATCCATAAATTCCGTTTGCAACGCATACTCTCCCGACGCAAGGGAGTCAGCAGAAAACGGGCACATTGCACAGGCCGCATCTTCCGCCGGGTAGACAGCCCCGACCCCGAACAAAAACATGACTATATAATTGAATATTTTGTAGAAAACCCGTTTCAACAATACCTCATGGACAAATATTTTCTGGACAAAAGTATTGCATAACCGCAAGGCAGGTACTCCATGCCCTCCTCAAGGCTGTCTCTTCCCCCGTTCTTCTTCGGCATGGCCGCTGCGATCACCATAGCCGTCTCACTGGCGCTCCTGCTCACGCCCTACGCATGGATGGCCTTTTTGCCAGGCCTTATCCTCGTCTTTTTCCTGCTGCTGGGCCAAAAGCCCGAATGGGGATATTACATCATTGCCTTTCTCCTGCCGTTCGCGGCTTACCGCAACCTTGGCGGACCATTGGAATTCGTACGGCTGCACTGGCTTTTGGCCGCCGGGATCCTTGTAGTGATATTCTTGCGGCAGGTGGCAGACAAATCGCACTCCCTGCACCTGCGCTCTTCCCTCTGGCCGTGGCTGGCCGTGTATTTGGCGCTCTCTCTGGTTTCGGCCCTGTATTCCGATTATCCGGCAGTCGCGCTCAAAACCGTCGCACTTCAAGCCGTTGCCTACATTTTCATCGCGCTGGGCATGATGCTGGTCTCACGCAGGGGATTCCGAACCATCCTGCCCAACATCATCGTTGCCAGCATATCTCTGGGTTCCCTCTTTGCCTCATTGGGATTCTTTTTCAACATTTCCCTCTTTGCGGAAAAAGTGGACGGCACGTTCAAGCGCGGACTGGGCGTAACCACGGACCCCAATTCCCTGTCGCTCATGATTCTTTTTGTCACCCCGTTTCTGGCATACCGCTTTCTGCGAGCCACATCCAACCGGGGCCGCCTCTTTGCCCTGCTGTTGTTATTCGTCAACCTCATGGGGCTTGTTACCACCTATTCTCGCGGGGGGTTAATCCTGCTCACCCTGCTCTCGATTTTTATACTGGGTACACATATCCACATGCTTTCGCCCCGCCACATAGGACTGATACTCGCTCTCATGGGGCTGATCGCAACCGTATCTCTGGCCGTTATCCCGCCTTCGTACTGGGAACGGCAAATCAGCCTCGTCAAGACCGACAAACGCGACCTCTCACTCAAGCGCCGAGGATCCTATCTTCGGGTTGCGGGTGATGCATTTCTCAAACACCCGGTGCTTGGCTCCGGGCCAGGCACCTTTAAGGAACTCTATGCCCAAAGCCCGTACGCAGACAAATTCGTGCGGGCCGGGAAAAACAGAAAACGCCCGGCCCACAACACCTATGCAGAAGTGCTGGTCGGCGGAGGACTGCCCAGCCTCTTTGTTTTCCTTGGCGTACTTGCCACCGGGCTTGCCAACTATACCCGCGCCAAACGCCGGTTCGAAGCACGCGAGGACAGGGAAATGGCCTTGCTGGTCGGCACCTATCGCATGTCCTACATTGCGCTATTGCTTTTCTTGATGCTCTTCAGTGATCTTTTCCAAAAGTATCTGTTGCTTTCCCTCGGCCTGTCACAGGTAGCGTTCAATCTTTCCGCAAATTCTCCCGGAGATTCGCCAGAATCACAGCCCCCGACTTCGCCCCCCGATAACGAAACGGAAAAAGAAGGCAAGACATGCCCCCTGCCGAAGGAGCTTTGACATGGAAGCACTTGCCATCCTGCTTTTTCTGCTGTCCGCGAGTGTTCCTCTGATCTTTTTCGTGATCTATCCCATATGGCTGGCACTTTTACCGAAAAACCCCATTAAGCCGGCCCCGCACACGCCGCTCCCGTCGGTCACTGTGGTGGTGGCCGTGCGCAACGCAGCCCCCCTGTTGAGAAAAAAAATCGAAAACACGCTGGATCTGGACTATCCGCAACAATCTCTTGAAATTATTTTCATCTCGGACGGCTCCACGGACGAGACCATGGACATTCTGCGCGACTATTCACCACGAGTGCGCATATTGGAAATAAAAAAGCACGAGGGTAAAAACAATGCCCTGAACACGGCCCTGCCTCACATCGCCACCGAAGCCGTTTTTTTTACGGATGCGGACGCAATGCTCGCCACGGACGCCCTTCGCCGATTAGTCATGCCATTGGCGGACCCCACAGTCGGCGGGG
>Ga0207831_100616_pt1 | contig 10429 bp, 7 predicted proteins | sample TtanPargueraPR_7_FD_187741 | JGI IMG/M metagenome (GOLD analysis project Ga0207831, IMG submission 187741) | Aerobic enrichment media microbial communities from Bioluminiscent Bay, La Parguera, Puerto Rico - Tt and M1 (2) (SPAdes) | ecosystem: Environmental > Aquatic > Marine > Unclassified ... | reverse complement strand
GAGCCGGTCACCGATACCGCCCTTGTCCATGACTCCGCCAGCCATGATAAACAGCGGAATGGTCAGAAGCACGATGGAGTTCATCTTGGCAAAGCCATACGGCAACAGGAAACCCGGATCATAGCCGCCGGAAAAAATCAGGAATGCGGCCGAGCTGAAAAAGGCAAACGGAATGGGAACGCCGATGAACAGCGTCACCATGAGGAGAAGTATTGCTATGGTAATAGTCATTTATGCGTCCTTTCGGTTTCGTGCTATTCGCCAGCGCGGCACATTTTAATGTGAATAATCATGTCCTGAACCAGATAGACCACGTGGTACAGTGACATGAGCACGAAACCGAGGCCGATGGCCGTATGAGGAATAAGCATGGGCAGCCTGAAGACCGGAGACTTGGGCATCATCTGGATTCCCCAGCCTACGAACTGGCATGCCCAATAGGTGACCAGCAGACAGATGGCCACGGTAACGATGTCCTTGACCAGCTGGGCAATGCGGCACCACTTGGCGTTCGTGATGTAGCAGGACAGGATATCGGCGGAAATCTGGCTTTTTTCGCGGCTGCCCTGAGCTGCGCCCATGAAGTAAAGCCAAAAAGCCAACATCTGGATCAACTCTTCGGAGCCGTAAAAATCCGAGCCGAAAACATAGCGGATCAAAACCGTGTAGCAGATCATGGCGACTATGAGCACGCTGGTGACGGCCATGACCGTTTTTTGAAATTTGCCGAGCACACCCCACAGCGGCAGCCGCGGAGCCAATTCAATAGGTTGCATGAAAAGCCTCCCCTTCTGGGAATATTCTGAAGAACAAGAAGTTGGATGGTGGGTGACGCAGCGGAACCCTCCACTGCGCCCCCCTGTGAGACTGTTTCCAGTCCGATGGAGCTTAGTAGGAAGACCTGATGCCGTTCAACAGTTCCGGGGTCAGGTTCTTCTCAAGACGTGCCCAAGCGTGCTCGCGTACATATTTGGCGCAGTCTTCAAGCTGCTGGGTGGTGAGCAGAGTCACCTTGATACCGGCTTCTTCAAGCTTCTTGCGGTACATCTGGTCTTCGCTCTCGGCCATGAGGAAAGACTGCTGTCCTTCGTCGGTGAACGCGGCCTCGACCACCTTGCGATCAGCTTCGGGAATGGACATGAACTTCTTCTTGTTCATGACGTACTGGGTGGATTCGAAGTTCACATTGTACTGGTAGTAGTATTTGATGACGTCGCGGAATCCGAGGTAGTTCAGGTTCGGCGGACCACCGATCCAGCCTTTGACAACACCGGTCTGCAAGGCGGAGTAGGTATCGGCGTACGGCAGGGAAGAGGTACGGAAGCCCAATTCCTCGGCACCGAACTTGAAGACGTCCAGACCGGGCACACGGAGCATGATCCCCTTCTCGACACCGGGCTTTTCGTAGTTTTCCAGCGGCTCGACGGAACCGGCGCCGATGAAGCCTTCGCCGAAATAGGAGAAGAACTTGACGCCCAGCTTGTCATGCATTTTGGACATGGCCTGAGGCAGGTAGGCGTCGGAGGCAAACACCTGACGAATCTGATCATAGTCGCGAGCGATGTAAGGCAGGAAGCCGGCGCCAAGACGTGCATCGAACTGGTCGGGCACGGTGATATGGGCAGCATCGATGGAGCCGCGGATAATTTCCTCGTAAATCTGGGAAGCGTCGCCCAGCTGGTTGGCCGGGTAGATCTTGACCTGAACGCGGCCTTCGGTTTCCTTTTCGATACGGGCTTTCACGCGCTCGGCGGCCTTGTGGGCCATATGTTCGATGGGATGCTGGGTGGCCAGCTTGATGACAATGGTTTCGTTCTTGGCTTCCTTGCCGCCGTCGTCATTGCAGGCAGCCAAAGCGAACACTGCACAGAACGACAGGATAAGTGCGAAAATCTTTTTCATGATGCCTTCACTTGCTCTCAAAGTTGTAATCGAACCTCACTCCCCGATTGGATCGGGGCTCCTCGACAGACAGAAGCGGGTTGCACCCGCCGCACTCTATAACCAAGTTCAGTGCCAACATCATTAAATTCAATAATTTAAATATTTTAAAACAAACAAACCACCTTACACCCTCAATAAACGTCGCGCAAACACCTCGCCAATGTTCACAAAAGCGGGACGCTTTGTTCCGAAAAAAGGAACAATTCGTCAATAATGAACAAAAAAAAGGAAATTAAAGAAAGGGAATCAAACAAGACTTGTCTATCTGGAAACACCATGTTCTTTCATGAGCACATAGAGCCTCGTTCGTGAAAGCCCGGAAAGCCTGCAGGCTTCCTTGATGCTGCCCTGCGCCTCCAACAACAGTTTTTCCAGATATTGCTGCTCGGCATGATCAAGACACTGCTTGCGATAGCCTTTGAATTCGGGGACTCCACTCGCCAGCAATTCCACACAAAAATCTCCTGCCTCCGAAATTCCCTGCCCGACAGAGTCCTCTCCGGCCCCACCGACACTGCGTCGCACAGCCTTGGCCCGGATATCCACGGGCAAATGCTCAGGATACAGTACGTCCTCATCCATGGCACGCATGATGGTACGTTCCAGAGTCTGGACCAGTTCACGGATATTACCCGGCCAGTCGTAATTGGTCAGGGCGACAGAGAAGTCCTCGGACATCTCCTTGGGTTGGGATTTGTACTTGGAACAGAGTCTGTCCAGATGGAAACGGCTGATGATCGGAACGTCCTCCAGCCGGTCGCGCAGAGGTGGCATCTTAATAGCGCACGACTTGATGCGATAATAGAGATCGCTGCGGAACAACCCTTCCGAACACATCTGTTCCAGATTGCGGTTGGTGGCGGCAATAAGGCGAAAATCGCTGAAGTATTCCTTTGAGCTGCCTACGGGGCGAAAGCGCTTTTCCTGCAACACGCGCAAAAAAGTCGCCTGAATGGACAGGGGGAGTTCTCCAACCTCATCCAGAAAAAGCGTACCACCGTCCGCCTGCCCCACAAGTCCTGTACGTGTGGCGTTGGCCCCGGTAAAAGAGCCTTTCACATGGCCAAACAATTCGCCTTCCGCCAAGCTTTCGGCAAGGGAGGCGCAATCCAGCACGACAAAGCTCTTCTTTGAGCGAGGGCTGTTTTCATGGATGGTGCGGGCAATGACTTCCTTGCCCGTGCCGGTTTCTCCGGTAATAAGAACGCCGGCATCGCCGGATGCGGCAATGGCGATATTTTCCAGCACAGGCTGAATGGCCGGACTTTCGCCCACGAAATCATCACGCCGAATGGCGATGAGGGCAGGTTTTCGTCCCTTTTCCCGGAACCTGAGAGCCCGGTCCATGGAAAACATGATCTGTTTGAGTGTGCTGGTCTTTTCGATGTAATCCCATGCACCGTTCTGAATCGCCAGCTCTGCGCCATCTGGATCGCCCAGTCCGGTAATGATAATTACCTCCGGGCGGGAAGCGGCCTTGCGAATGTCAGACAACGCATCAATGCCGCTGCCATCGGGGAGACGCACGTCCAGAAAAACGAGATCCACAGGCGTTCCCGCCAACAAGGCCAAGCCTTCGGCAAGAGTTCCGGCAGTGTGAACCGTGTGCCCGGCATCCTGTGCCAGTTGCGATATGATAACGCTGATATCCGGATCGTCGTCAAGAATGAGTATCGTCGACATGCTCCCCTCCTGCGGCGTTCTCCATACGCCTTTGCAAGCGGGGTACTTATGGCCTTTTTTGCTTTTTTTGTCGAGCAAGAGACAAAACTAGGTTGTTCAGAAGAAAAATTAAACAAAAGATACAGCCTGTTGCCGCTCTGTTGCAAAGAAACATCAACCACCTTATAGAGGGGCCAAACTCGGCAACGCCCCGACTGGCAAAATTCCTGCAAAGAGCAAAACGACATCGGGCGCACGCTGAAAACAAGCCGGGGAACATTTCATGAGCAACCGCAAGGCAATAAAACATATTCTGGCCGCAGCCACCGCAGTAGCCCTCATATTGACGGGCATGGTGATGTTCTTCCACAAATCGCAGGGGGAAATCCCGCTGACGCCCAAAGAACGGCAATGGCTGGCCGAGCACCCGGTCATCCGTTTGGGAGCGACACCATCCACACGGCCGTTGGAATACTTTGGAGAGAAAGCCGTATATATGGGCATGGTGGCCGATTACATGGCTCTGCTGGAAGAACGGCTCGATATCCGCTTCGAAGTTGTGGAAAGCACCAACCTCAAGAACCTGCTCAAGCTGGCCAAGGCGCACAAGGTGGATGTTATCGCCTCGTTCCGGGCCAACCCGGCGAATATCGATTTCATGCGGTTCACAAGGCCGTATCTGGAAATGCCCACGGTCATTCTCGTCAACAAAAACCGCAAGGACTACCTGCGACTTGAAGACATGTCTTCCATGGATATCGCCCTGCCCAAGGGGTACGCGGTTATCGACTACGTCCGCAAATACTACCCGGAAATACATATCCAGCCGGTCTATAACTATCTGGCCGCCCTGCTGCATATTTCTTTCGACGAATTGGATGCAACCATCATATCCCTACCGCAAGCAAGTTATTTCATTGAAGAAAAAGGTATCACGAATCTGCGAGTGGGCGGACACACGGCCTACAAGATATACAGCCGCATAGCCTCCCGCGCAGATTGGCCCATGCTGAATTCCATTCTGCAAAAGGGGCTGAACTCCATCACCCAAAACGAGCGCAACAAAATCTATCGCAAGTGGGTGACGCTGGACCAGCACTACCTATCCTTCCTGCTGCACAACAAGCAGTTCTGGGGCTATCTCTTCGGGACTGTTTTGTTGGTCGTCCTGTTCATTGTCTCCATCGTATACTGGAACCGCACCCTGCACCGGCGAGTCAATGAACGAACCATGGAGTTGCGCCGGGAACTGGACGCACGCATGCGGCTGCTTGCCGCCATTGAGCAGGCTCAGGACGGTATTTTCATCCTCGATACCCAGGGAACTGTGGAATATGTGAACCCGTCCTTTGAAAAAATGTCGGGGTACAGTCTGGACGAACTCAAGGGCGGACACGTCGCCATCATCCGTAGTGATGAACATTCTCCGGGTTTTTTCAAAGAAATATGGGACGTGCTGGATCGGGGGGAGCTTTGGAAAGGCCACACCATATATCGACGCAAGGACGGCGCACTTTATGAAGTAGACCTGAGCATCTCGCCGCTCTACAACACGGCAGGCAAATTGACAGGCTATGTGGAAGTGGCCCGCGACATCACCGAACGCCTGCAAATGGAAAAACAGCTCCGGCAAAGCCAGAAACTGGAAGAGCTAGGCACACTGGCTGGTGGCATTGCCCACGATTTCAACAATATTCTGGCTGCGGTTCAAGGCTATGCGGAGCTCTCTTTGCCTTCTGTGGAGGAAGGCAGCAGGGCACACACCAACCTGACCCATATCCAGAACGTGGCCAGCCGGGCAAAGGCCATGGTCCACGAAATCCTTGTTTTCTCCCGCAGGCGGGAACCGAAAAAGAGCCATATTTCCCTGCCCCCCCTACTCAAGGAAGTTGTCGACTTCCTTCGCAGTTCCCTGCCTTCCACCATTGAAGTGCGCCTGAAGCTGGATGTGAACGACGCCGCCATCCTTGGCGATCCCGGCCAGGTGCATCAGGCCATAACCAACCTCGGAACCAATGCAGCCTATGCCATGCAAAAAAACGGCGGCACATTGACAATTATGCTTGAACGTACGGAACTTGGAGAAAAGAACCTGCTGCTTTCCGAGGAGTTGCAGCCCGGCTCCTACCTGCGACTCAGGGTTGTTGATACAGGCGAAGGTATTCCAGAAGAAGTCATGAGCCGTATCTTTGACCCGTTTTTCACCACCAAACCGCAAGGAAAGGGAACAGGCATGGGATTGTCCATGGTTCACGGTATCGTGGGCAGCCTGGGCGGTTCCATCAGTGTGAAGAGCAAGCCGGGACATGGCACGACATTCAACATCCTCTTGCCGGAGGCTCAAGGCTCCACCAAACAGATGACCGAAAGGCAAGGAGAAATGGTCTCCGGGCGCGGTAAAATCCTGCTCGTTGACGATGACACCGACCTCGTTAACGTAGGGGAACAGATGCTCGGCGATTTGGGATACACGGTAACAGGCGTCAACGACAGTCTGGACGCCATTGACATATTCCGAAGAAACCCTCAGGACTTCGACCTGGTCATCACGGACCAGACCATGCCGCACCTTACAGGAGACAGGCTGGCGAAAACCGTCCATTCCATCCGGCCGGACCTGCCCATAATTCTCTACTCCGGATTTTCCTCATCGCTGAAGCATATAGAAAAAGGTGAGCATGGAATCCGAGAAATCCTCATGAAGCCATTTGCCATGGCGGAGCTTTCCAGAGCCGTGGACAGAGCGCTACAAAACGGCTGATGCAAATGGAGAAAAAGAGTGGCGCGGCTCAATATCTTGATCGTGCAGGCAATAAAACTTTTTTGAAATCCATCCAGGAAATGGTGATGATGAAAATGCTAAAATGGCTTTATGACTCCGGCGATATACTGGCGTTATTCGCATTCTCGATTGCAGGCGCAGGGCTGGCTGTATGGATAACAGAAGCAGAATCCGTTCTGTCGATATCCTTTTTCGCCACGGCAGGAGGAATGGTCGGCTATCACTTATATGCGGAGATCATTGATCCTCTTATTTTCCCCATTCCCGGGGACACAGACTCCGATACTTAGCCTGCCGGATAACCCCCATACGCCAACTTGCGGAGAGCATAGTTTCCTGACCGCAAAGCTCATCCGGCAGCATAATTCAATAAGCCGCTACAATGGACAACCCTACATCACTTCAAGACCATCGTCCGATGGCAACGCCTGCACAGTATTTCCGGCCTTGTACATAGCTGACCGGTTTGACCCCCTGCCTTTACCGTTACCGGACAATCTTTGTAAGAGATCTTCCAGGCGACCAGCCTGAGAAGTCAAATCCTGAGCAGCTTCCGCGGTCTGGCCCGAAATCTCGGCATTACGCTGGATAACCTTGTTAAGAATCTGGAGGGCGGAGTTCACCTGTTCGGCTCCTGCCGCCTGCTCATTGCTGGCAACACTGATTTCCTGCACCAACCGCGCGGTTTCTTCGATATCCGGCACAAGTTCCGACAGCATGGTTCCAGCCTTGTTGGCAACTTCCACACTGCTGACGGAAAGCTCACTGATCTCCATTGCCGCAACACCGCTTCGCTCTGCCAGTTGCCGCACCTCGGCGGCGACAACCGCAAAGCCCTTGCCGTGATCTCCGGCCCTGGCCGCCTCAATGGCAGCATTGAGAGCCAGCAGGTTGGTCTGGCGGGCAATCTCTTCGATAATGGAAATTTTCTCCGCAATTTCCTTCATCACGTCAGTCGTGTGCGCTACGGCTTTGCCACACTCGATAGCCCGTCCACCGGACTCCTTGGCAATATCGTCCGTGTGGCTCGCATTCTTGGCATTCTGGCTGATATTCCCGGTCATCTGCGCCATGGATGCTGAGATTTCTTCAACGCTGCCAGCCTGTTCGGATGCACCCCGTGATATTTCATCTGTCGACGAGGATAAAGAGCCACTACACGAACTCACCTGTTCCGAAACAGTCATGATATCTCGTATAATCCCTGTCAGCTTGGCGGCCATGCCGCGCACGGAATGCACCAAATCTCCCAGTTCGTCGGTCCTATCAACCCCGAGATCTTCCGAGTGAAAAATATCCTTGTCCACCTGAGAAGCCCAATTTGAAATATTCGCGGTGTCCCTGACCACGCTGCGGAGCAGATAGTTGGCGACACCCACAAGGCAAATCAGCAAAGCCATCGATATACCACTCATCCAAGAGGCTTGCGCAATGCATTTATCCATATCGAGCATAAGTGCCGTTTCCATCGCACTAAAGCTTTTGCCAAGTACATCAAAACCTTCAAATGCGGGCGCATCGCTGATCTTGACCACGGCATCAATTTCATGAGGGGACTTGCCTTCGGCCCACATCGTTTCGACAACGGCAACATTTGAAAAATAGTTTTGCATGACGCCCTTGATCTTTTCCAAGGCCTCACCTTCGGTTGCCGTCAGCCCCAGCGCCCGGTACTGTTCAAGATCATCAAGTATGCTCTGCTGATTTTTCTGTATACGGTCCTTGAACTTGGCCTGCCCACGTAAAACATAATTCTTGAAATTATGAATGATCCCTCCGTATCCGAATTGATCCTTGATGTGCATGAGCAATTTCTGCCGAAAGACCGCATTTGTCGTATAGGCATCCCAATCGCGATGAACACTGTTCAAGGCATTGAACATCAGCGGCAGGCATATCACGATGACACCGCCACACAGAACCAAACTGATCTTCATTTTGCTGCCAAGGTTTAACCGCATTCAGCAATCCTCCCATCAACAAATATTCACCACAAAAAAAAACTTTCCGCGCAGTATTTAACCATATTCAGTTATTGCGAAACGGATATTATTTCTTTGAGTCGAAATGGATCAGGGCAAGCCGTGCCGAAAAATTGGATATAAATGAAAGGAAAAATCAGGCAGATCACGTTTTGGCAGTAAAAGACATGATAAAACAAAACATTCACAGCCTACCAACGTGACTAAAAGCAATGTCATGAAAGAACGCCAACCCGGTTTTCAGCTCAAACGAGTTCGCCGCAGCACCGTTGGCAAAGGAGTCAGAAGCAACGGTTCCACAATCTATGGGGGATACTGTTAATTGCGGTTTTCGACCCGCATAGCGCATTGGAGCACCTTGCCCGGAGTGATGCCAAACTCTCGTTTGAACAGTGAAATAAAATTGCTGAGGCTGGAATAGCCCACGGCAATGCAGGACTCATATACGTTCATCTCGCCGGTTTCGAGATGCCCACGAGCCTTCTCAAGACGCACTGAGCGAAGATGGCTGAAAGGAGTAGTCCCAAAAACCTGCCGAAAACCGCGTTTGAGCTTAAATTCGTTGAGCCCGATTTGACGCGCCAATTCGGACAGAGTCGGTGGCTTTTCAAACTGCACCTCCAAAATGGTTCTGGCTGCATGGATACGCTCCATGTCCTTGGAGGAAAGTGGAATTTTATTCCCGGTCCGGCTCTCTTCCGCAAGCAGGGCTGTGAGACGGACCAGCAATTCTATGGTTTTGCACTCCAGCATCAGGGCGTCTCCCGGTCCGGCAACGGGATTTTGAATCAAAGAACCAAGTACTCTCTGAATAGCCGGATTTATGGATGGATTGAAAAAAAACTGCTTTGACCTACGTCCTTCGGCAAAAGGCCGAAAAACTTCAGGGAGATCGTTTCCAAACCCTTCCCACACCTTTGTGAAAGCATAGGGATTTATGCTCACTGTAACCATTGTGTATGTATCGTCGCTCGGGCGCCAGATCCCCGAAGCCGACTCAAGATAGGAAATGGTACAAACAGAAGGAGAATGCAGTATCGATTCACTCTGGATATTTTTATCATAAAAACAAATATGAGACAGTCCGGAAAGACAAAACGAGATGTTGAATTGAGGCTTGTCGACGTGAAAATTGTACTCCCGGCCGACTACATTCTGCAGGGTTCCCGAAAACAGAGTGGCTCCCGGGCACAAACGTTGATACCGAGGTGCAATCCTTTCGGGATTGATGCGGTTTAACGGCAGCTTTGCCCCTCTGGAAACCAATACATCTTTGCCGTTGAGGGTAAGTTTAAAATCGAGTTCGCCAGACATGACGTTTCCTGTCCTCATTGCCTGCCACCTTCTAATGTATGATAGGAAGTGACTGGACAGTATTGATTTTGAAAATCGAAATCAACAAAAAACATAAAAAAAGGGGGCGAATGAACTCGCCCCCATATACCCCAGATAAAAAAGCAGGGAAGAGTTAGAAGTTCACCTTGCAGCTTACACCGAAAGTAAGAGGATCACCGGCTCGCCCATACCACTTCCCATTGCTCTTAAAAGCACGTGTGGCGTATACGGTATCGGTCAAATTCTTACCCCACGCATAAACTTCATAACCGTCCTGTTCATAGCCGATCTTGGCGTTGACGATATGATAGGCATCCTGTTGTTCGGTGTTTTCCACATCCCAATAAAAGGAACTGTTACGAACATATTCTGCATTCAGGAAAAAACCGTTGCCAAAACGGTACGTCGTCCCAAGGTTGGCGGAGAATCCCGGAACGTTAGGGACGCGATTCCCGGAAAGATCATCTCCACTGTAATCATATTCATCAAAAACGCTATGGGTCATGGCGGCGCCGGCAATAATCTCCCATCCTTTCAGAGGTCTGGCCGTCAATTCAGCCTCAAACCCCTTGCTGGTCGCCTTACCGGCATTCTCGACGCGATAAACACTGCCACTCATGGGAATCTGAACCTGCATATCTTCCCATTTGATCAAGAACGCGGCCAAATCAGCCTGTAGCCGATTGTTCAGCCAACGGCTTTTAACGCCGACCTCGTAACTCCA
>Ga0207831_100612_pt1 | contig 10521 bp, 5 predicted proteins | sample TtanPargueraPR_7_FD_187741 | JGI IMG/M metagenome (GOLD analysis project Ga0207831, IMG submission 187741) | Aerobic enrichment media microbial communities from Bioluminiscent Bay, La Parguera, Puerto Rico - Tt and M1 (2) (SPAdes) | ecosystem: Environmental > Aquatic > Marine > Unclassified ... | reverse complement strand
ACGAAATAACTGTCACTGTCAGTAACGGAGGCGGAGGCGATGTCAATAAATATGCACTTGTCATCGGCATCTCAGACTACGAAGGAACGTCAAGTGACCTGCAATACTGTGATGATGACGCCCAAGATTGGAAAAACTTCCTCCAGGGGCAAGGCTATAGTGTCACCATGCTTACTGACAACCAAGCAACAGCAAACAACATCATAGATGCAATAAACGATCTCATCGCTTTAGAAGACGGAGATGACTACGTCGTCATGGCCTACTCGGGACATGGATCAGAAATGACTGGATACGGATCATGTATTGTTTCACACGACCTCTATGGTATTGACCATGCCTATGTAGAATCGCTCTTTGCTAATGCAGAAAGCTCACATATATTCTTCAGCTTTGATGCCTGTGTTATCGGAGACTTCCAAGGACTGGTCACAAACAACCGCGTAGGTGCATTTGCAAGCAACAACAGAAACTCCTACGATGGAGATTACACCATGCAAAATGGTGTATTCACCTATTATCAGATGCAAGGCTGGAATTCTTACAACGTCTTTGAGGATGATTCAGCTTACGCAGTCCAAGCTATGAAGGCATGGCCATCAAGTCCAAGGATAAAAGTAGATCCATTCTACGTCGACCAATACAGTGGAGATATGCAGCCATAAGGCTCCATATCTTTTTTTATTTTTTATAAACCTCCATTTAATTAGAGAATTGAATCTAAATAAAAACATCTTATTTTACCAACATAATTAACAAATAACGTATATGATTATAAGAAAGTTTAAATAGCGAAGTCTGCTTTTTGATTTGGTACAGTAGATGAAGGGGGTTTACTTCAATGAACAAACGTTTGAAAGAGTGCATACTAGTTAAAAAAAGGTTTTTAAGTATTTATGTTGGAATACTACTCATAACAGGGTGTTTTACCACCATTTTAGTAGAACAGAATTCTTCAATGCAAATCAACCAAACAGAAGAAAAAACTCTTTTTGAAAAGAGCAATCTCTATCAAAAAACTGCAATAGAGCCAGACACACTATTACCCATCAAATCAACTCTTCAGTCAAAAGACACATTTAAGAGCCTGTATGAAGTCATCTTTGAGCATGTCCCAACGGCCTACGGAGGCTGTGGAACAGGATTTTTTGGAAAATACCTCTCTGATGAACTCTCAGGTGGAGCTGAGTCATATGACAGTCCTGATCTTGAATGTCAAAATCAAGGATTCACAGGAGGGATTGCAAAATTCCAATGCGGCTCGACAACACCGGAAGAGACCGGATCATGTCAAGGATTTGACATAGAAGTCGTCTGGTACGGCTGCTATCGTGTCGACTGGACATCAAATCTTCCAGTATGTGGGATCATCGAAAAAGCAGGGAATAACCCCAGAGTCGTTCATCCTGGCGGGCTGTCGGGCACAATAAATAAAACATACCAACAAGACATAAGCCACATCACTTTTTGTTGCTGTCCAAGTGGCTGCCTTCGCATCACAAAAAACTGGAACTACCCTCAAGGCTATAACCCAGGACAAATCCCTTCAACAATCAATGTCTCAGTTGAAAATACCGATATTGGGTATAGTGAAATCTGGGAGATAAGCTCACCCGGCTGGCAAAAAGAAACCTGCGGACTAAGCACTGGAACATACACTATCACTGAACTTGATGTACCCCCAGGATGGATTAGCAGTTATCCTGAAGGAAGCACTGTCGAGGTACTTCAAGGTCAAACAACAGATGCAACAATCAACAATACCATCGAATCAGGATGTCTTCAAATCACAAAAGAAGTCATCTTAGGCGATGTAGAAGGTATCTCGCAGAACTTTGAAATCTGCATCACCGGGCCATCCTATCCCAATGGCGATTGCCAGAGCGTCAGCGAAGCTGGAGGCGTACTTAGTTGGTATAATCTTATCGCTGGAACATATACCATCACAGAAACTGACCCCGGTGACGAATGGATTGTTAGTGGAGACACAAGTGCAGTGATCTCAACTGACTCATCATGTGCAACAGCTACTGTCATAAATACGTATGATCCAGGAAGTTTAGAAGTAACAAAAATCGTTGATTGGAACGACACAGACAGCCCTTACGAGACATACTTTGAAATCTGCATCACCGGGCCATCCTATCCCAATGGCGATTGCCAGAGCGTCAGCGAAGATGGAGGAACTCTTAGCTGGAACAATCTCATACCTGGCACCTATTTTGTCAATGAAACAAACCCGGGTTCAGATTGGATAATCACCAATGCAACAAATTCTGTTGAAGTAGTACCAGCTAGATCTTCACCTTCCACGGAAATAGAAATCATCAATACCTATCAGGACCCCAATCGACCACCCTGTGCCCCATACAACCCCATACCACAAGATAGCTCAACTGATATCGATATTGCTGTTGACCTCGGCTGGGACGCATTTGATCCCGACGAAGGAGACACCCTGACTTATGATATCTACTTTGACGAAGACAATCCCAATCCAACAACACTTCTTGAAAGTGACTGGACATATCAAAATCTTAGCTTGCCACTGCTCGACTACAACACAAATTACTATTGGAGAGTTGTTGCTCGAGACAATCATGGCCTTACCAACACCAGCGAAATATGGACTTTTAGTACCACAGACATACCAAACAACCCACCACAGCCAGAGATACCGCAAGGGCCTCAACTACTTAGCATCGGAGAAGTTGGCACCTATATCACCAGTGCAATAGATCCCGATGGAGACATGGTACAATGCCGTTTTAGTTGGGATGATGGAACCTTTAGCGACTGGATGGATCTGGTGGACTCTGGCGTCAAAGAAACATGTTCACATAGTTGGAACGAACTAGGGACATACAAAGTAAGAGCGCAGGCAAGAGACAACAAACTTGCCCGGAGTGGCTGGAGCTACTATCTACTTGTAACTGTCCAGGAAGGCACAAACCTCCCACCAACAGTAGAAATCACCCATCCAATCGATGGATCTGTTGTCTACGACACCATAACCATACAAGGAGTCGCAGGAGATAGCGACGGATCAATACAAACTGTCACTGTCACCATAAATGGAGTGGAATATCCTGCAGAAGGAACAGAAACATGGGAGAATTGGATGCTTGAGTTTGACACCACTGCTGTTGAAGACAATATGTATGAGATAATCGCAATATCAATCGATGACCAAGGAGCCATGTCGGCCCCAGATACCATCACGGTGCATGTTGACAACACCAACGGAAGCCATGGAAGAAACCACCCACCAGATGATCCAATCATCACTGGCCCATCACGTGGAAAATACAATGTTGAATATAGCTTTAATTTCTCCTCAAGAGACATCGACCGTCATGATGTCATGTTTGTCGTCAATTGGAGTGATGGAGAAGTCTATCGAACACAATATGTTGAATCAGAAGAAGTGCTCGTTTTAAACAAAACATGGGTAAAAGAATCACTCTCATTTAGAGGAATGCTCTGCAATGAAAAAGAGTTTTTGATTTGTGCAAAAGCAATCGATGAATTCGGCCTTGAAAGCAATTGGTCCAATATGTCTGTAACCGTTCCAAGAACATATAATAACCCGATGTTTTCACTACTGCAGAATTTTTTTGACTGGCTTGATGAGAAAATACCATTTTTGTGGATGACATATCTAAAACCGTTTGCTAAATACGCTTAAAAAAACAGCCCGCCAATGGGCTGTCTTTTGTTTTTTTATCAAAACATCTTTACCACATAATAAAGCTGAACAATCTCATAAATAACAAATTATTATTTCTCACCAATATTTAAATATCGTTCATCTTTAAGGATACAACTGCAAGGAGACAGCAAACTATGCAAAAATATAGTTACACAACCATAGGAGCAATACTATCTCTACTCATCCTACTTGTAGGATTTCTTGGACCTTGGTATACAATCACCATCGACTCAAATCCTCTCGGCGAAGCTTCCATAGATGTTGGACTATTTGATACAAAGATAAGCGGACAAAGCGATCTTTTTGATTCAGCAGGAACACTACGAATCGAACGACAAGGAGTAGACAACACCATGTATATCGCACTCATCACAATACTACTTGCAATTGTCAGTCTGTGCGCAATACTAGCAACAATTTTTCAGCTTGGAGACAAAAAGACACTGCAACAAATAGGAGAAATTACAGGATTTGCAACCTTTATCTTAGCAATTATCTCCATAGTCTACTACATCGCCAACACGCCAGAGACAACCGATCTTTCAGCTGTTGGCATCAACTCGGGACTTGGCTGGGGTTTTTACCTGTTCTTTGTTGGTGCAATAACACTGATTCTCACCAATCTCTGGTCAAGAATCGCAAGAACTGAATAAAACAACATCTCTTTTTCATTTTTTTATATTTTTATAAAAAACAAAAAAATTTACCGGTAAAAGTAGTGCCCGTGCTGGGATTCGAACCCAGGTAGAAGGCTCCGCAAGCCCTCAGGATATCCAAGCTACCTCACACGGGCGGATAAAGCAAAGACGAAATACACATCTACTTCTTCAAGATATCGACCAAAGCGACCTTCTCCAGAATAAGGTCCTCATATTTATCTTTGGGCATCGTTTCAAGCTCAACTTCACTGATGCCAAAGCGAAACAGACAATCGCTATCCCCTACAAGAACCTTATCATCCCGCCTCCATCCAAAAATAGCTAGAAGATCACAAACAAGGGCTTCTAACTCTTTTTCATCCTTCTTCTCACTTTGAGAAATCACCACACCACCAATACCAACAGACCTTCCAACCTTCACACCCATCTTAGGCAATGCATACTGAATCTGACGCTCACCTGAAGCATACAACAACACCTCCATAGCAAGACTTCTTGTTGCCATACGCTCCTCAACAGAAGCACGCAAGGCATGCTCAACTGCCGAGCTCAGATGAATACTGCCACACACCAACTCAGCATCCACCACCTGTACCACCACCCCATGCTCATCGGAAAACGATTCAAGACTGCTCACCAACCTCTTAGTATCAGCAACATCGCCAATCGCCCCAAAGACAAAAAAACACGACACAACCATCACAGCTCCTCATCAACAAACTCATCAAGACCACGATTCAACTTAGAAACACTACCACCCACCTGCTCAACAATACTTCTAGCAACCACCGGACCTATATACGGAACAGAGCTAAGACGATCAACAGGCACACCACGAAGACTCTCAACAGAGGTAAATCCTGCATCAAACAACGACCGAGCACGCACACGACCAACCCCTCGAAGACCAATCAAGCCCAACAACTCCTCACGACACCCATGCTGCACCCGAAGCAACACCCGACCAATCTCGCCAACTGCATCAAAGCACACACTACGAGAAAACTCCCTAGCAGCATGCAACAACCACTCAACGCTCTCCACCAAGACATGCACATCACCCGGCCACACACCAAAACGAGCAACCAACCCATCAACAGAAACCTCATCAATCCAATCACGAACCAAAAGAGCAGTCTTTGCATCAGATAAAAACCACTCATACTCCTCAGACGAAGTCGAAGGACATTGCGCCAACCAGTCCACCTCAGCATCTAAAACACACTGCTCAACCCACCCATCAGCCGACTTCAAATACAACGACCGAACATCAGGCGTACTACACACCAGATGAAGCAAACCAAGCACATCAACAGAACCACTCTCACAGCGCGACAGACCATTTCTAAGAATCACAGCAGATAACGGATCCACATACAAATCACTTGTACGCTTCCCAAACACCGATGCAGACAACGCATCTGAATCATCACGCAACACAAAACCCTCATCAACCAAAAACGAAAGCGCCTCATCAAGACGCATCTCAAGACTCAACTCATCAGCCTGATAGGCATAAAACGTACCTTCAACAAACTTATACAACTGCTCAACTGATCTTACAAAACCACCAGCAATCGAGCCTAACACATGCACCCTCAATGCCTGCTCACTACCCAACTTCGATCGAAGCGGCTCCACCTCACCTAACACATACTCATAAAAAAACTTGTCAGCCTGCGACGCATTCTTTGCAACCACAAAGGCTTCCCCTACCTCATCAAAACCAGGCCTACCAGCACGACCTGCCATCTGCTTAAACTCAAGAACAGGAATCGGCTGCATACCAAAACTGCCATCAAAACGAAACACATCACGAATAACAACACGCCTAGCAGGAACATTCACCCCCGCTGCAAGAGTGGGAGTTGCCACAATGACCTTCAACACACGAGAACGATACAAATCCTCAACCACACGACGCTGAAGAGCAGTCAAACCAGCATTATGAAACGCAACACCACGCTTCAGACACGCAACAAGATTCTTCTCAACATCAGATAATACAGCAGAACTCTTCTCAACTTTTTCTGAAGCCTGAGCACACAACACTTTCTCATCAGCAGACAACACCTCTTTAGTCAACACCCCAAGATTACGAGCCTGAGCAACAGTACTCCTACGACTATTGACAAACACCAACACCTGCCCACCACCACGCAGACACTCCTCAACAGCCAACTCCAAAGGCTCCTTTGACTCACCAACAACTAACTTAGAACTCCCATCATCAAAACGCACCTCATCCTTTTGCATCACACCCTCACGAAGCACCACCGGACGCCAGTCAGACTCAACTAATTTTGCATCCAACCAATCAGCAAGCTCAATTGCATTACGAACCGTTGCAGAAAGACACACCAACTGCGTCTCTTGCACCAACCCATGAAAACGCGCCATCACTACCTCAAGAGTCGGACCACGAGACATATCATTAATCAAATGCACCTCATCAACTACCACCACACGGATACGATCCAACCACGACAACCCATGACGAAGAAGCGAATCAGCCTTCTCACTAGTACAGACCACCACATCAAAACTAGACAACCTCACATCTGATTCATCCAACTCACCAGTACTCAACCCCACACTCAAACCAAACGGTTCAACAGCCCGTTTCAACTCATCAAACTTCTCAGATGCAAGAGCACGAAGAGGCACCACATAAAGCGCCTTACCACCAACACCTTTTCCAACCAAGGAATTGACAATAGCCATATAGCCAACAAGACTTTTACCAGCAGCAGTAGGAACACACATCACCACATTTTTACCCTCAACAATTGGGCCTACAGCCTTACTTTGAGGAGGATACAACGTTGAAATGCCAAGAGCATCTAACAACTCTTCAAGATGCTTAGGCAGCTGATGCTTACCATCAATCATTCAAACAACACAAGCCCTAAAACACACCAACACCACAAAAAACCATCGATATGCTTAAAACCCACTAAACACTGCACAAAACCTGCCTATGGACCTACAAAAAATCCTCAACGAACTCAGCCACAACGAAAAAAAAGTACTGCTAGCTCTTCAAAAACACAACGGAGAAGCAACACCTCACCAACTCCTGCAAACCAAAGAATTTTCAAAAGATGTAGAAATCATGAACGCAGCCTCATGGCTACAAAGCAAAAAACTGCTCACCATAAACGAACACATCACCACCACCTACCACGTAGGCTCAGAAGGAGAACGCTTCCTCAAAACTGGCTTTCCAGAAAAAAACGCACTCAAACACCTTGAATCAAACAATGGAACACTCCCACTCAACGACCTTTCAAAACACCTTGATAAAACCGATGCCACCGTAGCAATTGGATGGCTCAAACGAAACCGCTGGGCAGACATCACAAAAGAGTCCGATGGTACAAAAAAACTCATCCTCACCGAGCAAGGAAAAGGGGCCCTCAGCACAAAAACAGCAGAAGAAACCCTCCTTGAAACAATCAAAGACAACCCCCAGCCATCACAAATAGACCCACAGACACTCAAAAACCTCCTCAGTAGAAAAAACGTGCTCAAAGAAAAAGAAAGTGTCCACTCAACAATCAGTCTCACAGAACACGGAAAAGAACTGCTCAAAGCTGGCATCACCATCCAAGAAGAAATCACACAAATCACTTCTGCAATCATCAAAAACCAAGAATGGAAAAACAAACACATCAGAGCATACGACATCAATGCGTTTACACCAAACCTCTACGGTGGAAAAGCACACCCCCTCATCGAACTCATCGAAGAACTCAGAGAACTGATGGTGGAGATGGGCTTTTCAGAAATCACCGGCAACTACGTCGAATCAAGCTTTTGGAACATGGATGTACTCTTCATCCCACAAGACCACCCCGCACGAGAACTCCAAGACACCTTCTATCTCAAAACACCAAAAGAAATAGAGCTCAAAGACACAGAACTCATCAAAAAAATCGCAGACGTCCACCAAACCGGAGCAGACACCGGAAGCACCGGCTGGAAATATCACTTTGACACCACACAGACCACAAAAGCACTTCTTAGAACACACACCACCGTCAACACCATACGCTATCTCAAAGACAACCCAAGCCCACCCTGCAAAGTCTTCTCGATTGAAAAAGTGTTTAGAAAAGAGTCCATCGACTCGACACATCTCCCAGAGTTTTTCCAAATCGAAGGAATCATCCATGACAAAAACGCAACTTTTCGACAACTCCTAGGGACCATCAAAGAACTCTACAAAAAAATGGGCTTTGAAAAAATACGCTTCCGACCCGGCTACTTCCCCTACACCGAACCCTCAATGGAAGTCGAAGTCTACTACAACAACAAATGGATGGAACTAGGCGGCTCAGGGATCTTTAGGCCCGAAGTCACACAACCAGTAGGCGTCAACCACCCCGTGCTTGCCTGGGGACTAGGACTCGAACGACTCGCGATGCTTCGCTTTGGATTAAAAGACATACGCAACCTCTACATCTCCGATCTTGAATGGCTACAAAAACAACCACTCTACCACAACACAGCACACCACAAATAAAAAAAAACCACCACACCACCCATATTTTTTTTAACCAAACACACTCCAAGAAGCAACCCACAACCTTTATTAAATAAATAATTTATATAATAATCATAGGATTAGGCACTTCTTGTCAATGAAAGCTTAAATACCCAAACCAACAAAAAAACTACTTGAGGTTGTGAAAGACGATGAAGCATCAAACTGCACTTAGAGGAATGACCATCGCACTACTACTTATCATCAGTGCCATCCTCCCAGCCGCATTACCAACGGCACAAGCAGCAAATCCCTATGCAAAAACGACATTCTACTATACCGATGCCTATGACTACGACAACATAGGAGATGTCGGACTTCCAGAACTGAGCCTAGATGCCCCAACAAATGATACCGATCTCTACTACCCCTACGAATACCTAAAACCATTACCAACAGTTTTCCAATTGATAAAAACACTTCGCAACAATGAAACAATAGAAAATACCGATGATCTCAGTGTACTTGGCCAATCACTGCTGTTGTATTTTGCTTTAGAAGTAGGAATAGACGAACTTGGAGGATTAGGAGAATTTAGCGACCTTGGTGATCTTAGTGACCTAGGAGAACTAGAAGGACTGCTAGAAGACATGCTTCTACTCATGCCACATCCCCTCCGACTCAGCCAAACCTATACCTACGAAGGAGATGAATCATTCAAAATACAAGGCGACCTCACATACCAACTTTACTTTGAAAGTAAAACACTTGTTAAGAAAAACGACCAAATCACCGTTGGACTCTACAAGATAAACTCATTTGGACTTCCTACAAAGATAAAAGACACAACACTTGATCTTAACACACCAACACTAGGTGGAGTTTACGAACAAAGCGTCACTCTCACAAATGTTGATACCACCATCTACCCAGATGACATACTCCTTCTAAGCGCAGAAATACAACCAGGAAACAAAACGCTTTCAAACATGCTCACTGGAGAGCGGATCACCAACCTCGCAAACAGAGCCGTCATAGGGCTTGCCAATCTCATCATCAACAACCAAAACAGAAGCGATTTATTAGCAGAAATTGCCTCCTACATAGAAGAATTCGACCTTACTGGCGATAATTCAACACTTTCAACAAACCTCACCACTCAACTTATCGGAAGTGCAATAGACCTCATCAAATCAAACCGATTCATCTATGGATCAACAACACATCCAGCAAGCATCACCATCCCAACAAGCATCCCCGGATATGATGAACAAATCCAGTACTACCTCAACACCAACAACGCACTCACCCCGACCATACCAACAACTGATACCAAAAGCACAACAGAAATCACCGAGTCAGCACAAAGCTGGACTACCACCATCAACCCTGAACGAAACAAGATTCTCACCAACGCAACTGCAAACCTTTTCTTCACCTACACAAAACTCATACCAAAAACAGTAGAAATAAGTGCACAACTCTACGACGAGACCACCCTCATTGCAGAAGACAGTCAAGAACTCAGATCAAAACTCCTCCCCTCACAACAACTCGTAAGCTTTAGTTTTAACACGCAAGACTACGAACTTGCAAAAGACCACAGTCTCAGCCTAACAATAGCCCTAACAAATGGAAGTGACCCAGGAAGATTAAGCAGC
>Ga0207831_100611_pt1 | contig 10530 bp, 8 predicted proteins | sample TtanPargueraPR_7_FD_187741 | JGI IMG/M metagenome (GOLD analysis project Ga0207831, IMG submission 187741) | Aerobic enrichment media microbial communities from Bioluminiscent Bay, La Parguera, Puerto Rico - Tt and M1 (2) (SPAdes) | ecosystem: Environmental > Aquatic > Marine > Unclassified ... | reverse complement strand
GGTCTTCCTGACCCCGCGGGTCAGGCTCGCCTGGCTCAGGCCCACCAGATTGCCCAACTCGGCCAGGGAAGGTGGCTGCACCATGAGGTCCATCAAAATTCGTTGCGCATGTTGAATGCGATCATCTTCCGGTGCTCCCTTATAAAGTCCGGCATCATGATCGGGTTCCAAAAGACTGGCCATAAAATGGGAAACAAGCTCCAGCGCCTTGCCCTCCAAAAACAACGTTTCCGCCGTTCCCTCGTACGGACACGTAAAGAACTGCTGCGCAACCTCCTGCATCTGATCGCTCATGGCTGAAATATCATGGTAAAAACCGTTTTCACGATTTTCAATAAGCCCGCGAACCAACGGCGGCAATCTGCCTATGTCGGCCTGGATGGTCTCCGCCAGCAAGGACCTGTGCATATGCACGCACACAAATCGAATATCTTCATCCGCCCCACATTCATGAATACCGAACAACTGCGGGACCAATAACAGGGCGGCATGTCCCGAAGGAATGACCACGTTTTTCCCCAGATCGGCAAAATGGTGCATCACCGATCCGGACAACACGAATACGAACGCGCAGGCATTTCCATTGTTCTTGAAGTGAAACTGACGACTCTCGCGCAGACGGAAGTCGCCATACACCACTTCCAGGCCCGGCCGTATTTCGACGGTCCGATCCTTTTCTCCAAACATGCTTGAAGACAACTGCGTCATGAGGGCTCGACTTCTCCCGAAATATTCATTTCAAGGTGGGTGGTTCAAACAATATCCACAACGAAGAAACGGTACGACCGTTTTTTCAAAGCTGTCAATGGAGATAGTCAAAACGATTTTGAACGCGGCTCCCCACGCCCATCTCCCAACATAAAAACCCCACACAAAAGTGCGGGGCCTGTTTTTTTCATAGTTCTACGACGAAGAGACCTAGTGCAAACGTCGAAGCACCTCCAGAGCATCCGCCGGGGGTTGGGTCTCGATCCGCTTGTACTGGCTGCCGTCAGGCGCTCGTCCATTTCAAGCTCGGACAACGCCGTTCTGGCAGGCAAGCGCGACCACAACACCCAAAGGCTTGCAGTATATGTACTGTAACCTCGAGTGCTTCACTGACGATGTGATCCGTGACGCTTCCGAACAGATCGTTCAGGGAATAAAGGGCAAGTTCCCTGCCAATGCCAAGCCCCCGGCAATTTTCATCGACAACAAACCGGCCCATTGGGAAAAAACCATTGATATACAAGGACTTTTCAACTGGCTGACAATGCCAAAAGGCAACGGGAAAGCGAATTATCAAGCCAGCCCGGAAACCGCCTCGGCCAGATGATCGTGCCAGATGGACCGAAAGCCGTCATGCTCCAACGATCCGGTATGGACCGGCACCACCTCAAGTCCCAGAGAAGCGAGTATCGTTTTCCAGGCATGGTCATGCTCACCAAACAGATCGACCTGAACGTGATGGCCGGGCACACACATGAAAGGTACCAGAAAAACGCGTTTTATGCCCTTGTCGAGGAATCGCCGTCCAAGGTCGGCAGGAGCCTCGCGGCTCATCAGCGTTCCCATGGCAACATTGGAGGAAGCGCGCATGAGAAGGCTCTCCAAAGCCAGATACAGGGCATGACCTTCATGGTAGGTTCCATGCCCCACAAGAATCACGGCATCGGTTTGTGTTTCCAGCGGCAAGAGGTTTCGGGCAATGACCTCCGCCGCCCGCTCCATGTCCTGCACGGACCGCAAGAGCGGCGCGCCGATCGTAACCTCAACCAGCCCTTTACGGGGATGCCGCATGGCTTCTGCCTGTTGGACGGTCCAATCGTATTCCACTCCCGGCAATGTATGCAGGGACTGCACTGCAACATGGCTGATGCCGTCATCCACCATTTGGGACAGGGCCTCGGCCACGGACAACGGCTGCATGCCACGGGAACGAAGCTTGGTGCGTATGCGATTGGCCGTGAACGCCCAACGAACATCCATGTCCGGATACTTGTTGCGGACTTCCTTTTCAAAGAGGTCGTAATACTTGTGGGCCTCCGTGTGCGCACAGCCAAATGCAGACAAAAGAATACCCCGCGTTCCGATACGGGGTTCGGGGACACCCCCATGGTGATGATGATGGTTGTGATCGTGATGATGGTGATCGTGGCAGCAATGCCCGTTCTCTCCGCTGTGGGTGTGGTCATGATGGCCATGACAGTTCAGGGAATCGCGTGAATCAGGGTGCATGACACCTCCATGAAACAGAGTGCAAGAATACCGCAGGACACTAGGTGCCCGACGGGGGAAATATGAAAAACATGTCTGTTAACGAATGAACGCACGCTCCCGTGGAGCATGCAGTTAACTCCTCCGACAAAGCCGTCCCGCTTTGCGTGAGGATGAGGTTTTGTTGGCAGGTCTCCTGGCTTGCGAGTCATGGACGATTTCCGGGCCTTCCCGATTGCTCGGTGGCCAATGAGGGGGAAAATCGTCTCTTCGCTTACAGTTGCGGGGGCAGCGCTGGTTTCCCACCAGCTTCCCTATTCACCCGATAACGGGACCAACGACTGTATTATTGCTATATGGAGGGAGAAATGAAGTCAAATCCGGTACGGTTCAAAGGAACTTCCCGAAGCAGTCTATACGGAGCAGAAGAATCACGGATCAGAATTTATATACCTGCAACAGCAGATCCACCTGTGAGACAACGCCCACCAGTTCTTCGGCGTCCACTACGGCAATAATACCTTCACTCGCTTCAGCCATCAGGCACATGGCCTCACGATAGCTGGCACTCGGCATCAGCTTCGGAATCTGGCGCTTGGCATATCCTTTGACAGGTACGCCCAATCGGCCATCTTTTCCCGCTTTGGCGCACACTTGTGCAGAAAGTCCGCCAAGCAGTTCATTTCCTTCGCAAACCATGAGACCGGAAACATTGTTGTCGGCAAGAATTTGTGCAGCCGTTTCCATGGTGGCACCTGCATCGACCCTGTATTTGTCCGGGGAGGACATGATGGTTTCCACAGCCACGGGCTTATGGCAACCCTGAGCCAAAAGGGCGCGTACCTGTTGTGCAGCCACTTGCGGACATTCCCCGCGAATAATGGCTGATCCTGCGCCGGTATGACCGCCTCCGCCCAAAACTCGCATTATCTGCCCGACATCCACAAGGCCGGGCCTGCTCCGGCCAATGACCATGCTCTTTTGCGAGTCTGCCTGAAAAACACCAAAAGCGGCATCAACGCCTTTAAACTCCCGATATTTCGATACCACCCGGGCCAACGACGTCAGGCCGTTGTTGATATACAGGGCACACAGGCCTATACGGACCGTATCGACATCCAAAATTTCCGACTCTTCCAGCATTTTGCGGAAGACCTCGGCATGGGCATCATCAACGCTATCGTCCAGATATGCGGAAACCATGTTCAGGTCCGCACCATTTTCAATCAGAAAACTGACCATGGCCGCGTCCCGTGCCGTAACGGAAGGATACCGCAGACAGCCGGTATCCGAATAGATACCGAGCAAAAAAAGAGTCGCATGGATAGGGGAAAACGGGGTATCCCGCCGCTGCATCTCTTCCAACAAAAGCGTCACGGCCGCGCCGACTTCTTCCCTATGGGTTTCTCCGCTTTGGATAGTGACGCCTTCCATGTGATGATCCCAACAAACAACGTCCAAATCGTCTTTTTTCGACAGGACATCCATACGGTCCAACCGTTGCCAATTGTTGGCGTCCACCACGATGAGCGATGTCACGCCGTCCAGATCAAAATCCTTTCTGGGCCGAATGCGCAGTATGTGGGCATGGACAGACATGAACCGCTTAACTTCCGGGTTGACCCTGGAAGGAAGCACTCCAACGGACTCCGGATAAAGAAACGTACAGGCCACCATGGAGGCCAAGGCGTCAAAATCGGTTCCCGTATGTGTGGTGACTATCTGCATGTCAGGCAATTCTCCCGCTGCTCATCATGAGCCAAGCTAAAGTACCTGCCTATCGTAGACATGGCATGGTTTGCAAACAAACGGACGGAATTCAGGAAACAAATAACGTTTGAGAAAAATAGAGAGAGACATTCTGCATAAAAAAAAAAGAAAAGGACACCAATCAATGATTGATGTCCTTTTTTCATTCAGTGACAGAGTCGAAGGGACTCGAACCCTCGGCCTCCGGCATGGCAGGGAACTATGCTTACAACACAAGAACCAAGCGAAGCATGTCCCTGAGTTGAATGCCTGATTCAAAGATCGGTTCATCATAATTATCGACAAAATGATTTTTGATCACTGCTTCCACCCGGAACCCTGCACGCTGGTAGAACGCAAGTTGATAGCCAAACGTTCCAGTCCCCAACTCAATTCGACCGACGCCCTCGGCTCTTGCTTCCCCAATAACATGATGCAACAACTGCGTGCCAATCCCATGCTTCTGAACACTCGGACTAACGGCAATATTGTACAATTCCATGGTCGCATCTTCAATATGGCCGAGCACACATACGCCAACCGGCACGCCTGACTTTTGGGCAAGATAGCATAGTGACGTATCAAGGTAGCTATTGATACTGTCTACAGACGGGTCGGCCTCAAGCAAAAGGTACATCGGCATTTTCTCTTGAGAGACGGTAACAATATTCAACACAATACATTCTCCTCATAACAAATGACGACAACATGCTGTCAGGCATTCCAACCTGTTAATACACATAATGCAACCGACGCCAAAAAGAAAAAGCCCTTACAACTTAATGTAAGGGCTTGAACTTTCAGTGGCGGAGCCGAAGGGACTCGAACCCTCGGCCTCCGGCGTGACAGGCCGGCGTTATAACCAACTTAACTACGGCTCCGCGAGGTACTGCACGGGTTACCCCATCCAGCGTCGAGAAGGCAATATGCCCACCGGCGCACGGATTGTCAACAGAATTTTGTAAAATTTTAGCCACACGATAACACTTTGAAATAATTTAACTTGCCATCGATTTTTCCGGCCAGAGCAAGCGTTTTCCTTTTCGACTGAGCCACCCCAACGGCAATCCGTCAAAATAGAATGCAGCTGGTCCCTTGGCTTTCTCATCCGGTGCGGAGAGCGATCGTCCCTGCAGCAGCGCTTCCAGTGAAGCGGCATCATCAACATCCACACGCCGGCTGCGCCCGTTTGTATCCGACAGCGGCATAAGTGCCCGGGCTGTTGCGTCTACCTGAAAACGCCCTTTTGCGTCTGAACGGCCGATCTTGCGATGACCTTCCTTTTTGTCGATCCGTTTCTTGGAACGCTTCCCGGCAGGTTTCCCCGCATGCGCTTCCAACGATTTGTATCGACCCAAGGGAAAACCGCGAACATGCATGGACTGTGCGGCACAGTCCACAAGCCCCTGATGCAGGAAAAAGAGTGTGCCACGTGATTCATGCACCACGCCGGGAGGTAACAGATCCCACTGCATCTGTTCTCCGCCTTGCATGGAATGCAGGTCATCGACCTTGAAAGAAATGCCCATTTTCGAACTGAGCGCAGAATTTGCTCCCATACGCGCTGTTTTCTGCGCACTCAGGCTCTCCTGCGCAAGGCTTTCTGCGCCTCCGGGCTTGCGCAAACGGGCCAGAAAAAAACCTTGTCCCAACGAATCATCCGCAACACGCAACACACCATCCTGCCCGGGCAGCAGAGGCGACTCAAACGTGAAACCTGGCGGTGGCACCAAGGATTCCAGCTCAAGATCGAAATTATCCAAGGCCCAACGCACCTGTTCCTCATTTTCCTGCACGTTGGTGGTGCAGGTGGAATAGACGACAACACCACCGGGAGCCAACAGCTCGGCCGCTTTGGCGAGGAGCGTTTTTTGCAGTGCGACCAGTGGAGGAATCCTGTCGCCGGACCAGAGTTCACGAGCCTTGGGATTGCGATCCAAAGTCCCCCAGCCGCTGCACGGAGGGTCCAGCTGGATGTGACTCCAGCCGGCCTCAGGCAAAGGGAGATCCTGAGCAGGCAAACGCACGGAACCGGCATTGAAGGCGTTGAAACGCCGCAAATTCATGCGCAGGATGCCCACCCGCTCCGCCGAAGGCTCACAGGCCAGCACGTAACCGCCCACCCCCACCATGCGCGAAAGCATGCCGGTTTTGCTGCCGGGCGCCGAGCACATGTCCAGAACGCCTGCACCGAGGGGCGGAGCAAGAGCCAGAGGCGGCAGCATGGAAGAGCGATCCTGAATATATATACGCCCGAAACGTTGGGCAAAGGAGGAGCCGAGGGGAAATGGTTCATGGAGCAATTCACGGGCAAAAGGATCAAACGGCAGGGGGCGAAACTCGTACCCCTGCACACGAAGCAGTTTTTCCACGGCGGGGATTTCCCGATCTTCACAAACAAGCCGGAACGTCCGGTTCTCAAACCCCATCGAATGCTCCCTTGCAAAAAAGTGGGCCGGATCGCAGAACGCATGAAACTATCACCCCTGCGCAAAATCCGTGCAGCTTCATTACAGGCATCAAACGAGGTTTACAAGGCCACAGCCCCTTTGCAAGCCGGGCTGTAACCTGTTATTACTGGCTCCCGCCTGTAATTCAGGCGTATCAAACAAAAAAGACCGGGCGCCCCGCCCATTTTCATTCGGAGGAATACATGGTTCGACTTTCCGCATTTTCACGGTATGCAATGCTGGCCTTTCTCGGCCTGTTGCTCATGGCCGTACCCGCACAGGCGCAACGTGCCAAAACCTATCTGGTGTTGCCGTTCAAGTATGATGGCCCGGCAAAATTCAAATACTACTCCCCTGCCCTGCAGGCTGACTTGAGCAGCAAACTGGAATGGAGCGGCCACTTCCAGCCGGCGGACCAAATCGACACCACCAATGTAAAGCGCCCCTCTTCCGAAGCTGAAGCGATCCAACTGGCCAAGGCATTGGGTGTGGACTACATCGCTTGGGGTTCAACCTCCATCCTGAACAAAACCGCCACCATGCAGGTGTCCGTTCAGGGAGTGGCCGGGGACAAATGGAGCAACAAGGGGCAAATGCCCACTGCTAAAATAACTGATTGGATGCGCAAATCCGCAGATTCCATCATGGGCGACCTGTACCACCGTCCCGGCTATGGACAATCAGCAGGAGAAAAAGCTGAAGCGCAAAAGGAACAGCAACAGAAATCATCCGGTCCCAAAGGGGCGAATTTTCTTTCCGCCACAGGCTCCAACCCGAGCAACAACTACGGGGTCAAAACCCTGAACCCGCAATTCCGCTATGAAGGCGGCGTGGAAACGCCGGGCCGCTGGCGCAGCCAAACCCTGCGTTACCCCTCCTACAACATGGTGGTCTGTGACGGAGACGGCGACGGCAAAAACGAAGTGTTCATCATGGCCGAACACAAGATCCATGCGTTCCGCTTTGACAAAGGCAAACTTGAACCTCTGGAAACCTTCCAGCTGGTCCGCCGCTTCAAGCTCCTGCGCGTTTCCTGCATGGACGTGAACGGCGATGGGACTCAGGATCTTATTGTCGCGGGGTATCAGGACGACCGGCCTGTTTCCCACGTGATCTCGTTCAAGGGCGGGAAATATGAATATCTGGTCAAGAACTTCACCAAATTCCTTGGCGCATTGAAAACGCCTCCTACCTACCGCCCCATGCTCGTGGCACAGAAGAAGGGACGCCGTGAATTCTTTGATACATACATGTTCGAAGCCTATTACAAGGACGGCGAAATCCGGTTGGCAAACAAAATCGCCACGCCGGCATTCGGCAACATCTTCAATACCTGCTACGTTCCGGAAGGCGATTCCTACAAAATCTGCGTGATCAACGATTTCCGCAAGCTGCTTGTATACACTCCCTCACTGGAACGACAGTCTGAAACCGAAGAATCCTACAACACTTCTCCCATCATGGTGGAATATGAAGATGTTCCATATGGCTTGGGAGGATCGCCCACTGAGGGCATGGATTCCTACCTGTACATTCCCATTCGCATGACTGCGGCCAACCTGACCCAAAAGGATAAATTCGAACTGTTGGTGAATAAGGACATCACCCTCGCGGGTGTGGTTTTTGACAGGTTCCACCAGTTTGCGCAGGGCGAAATCCATGCCATGGTATGGGACGGCGTGGGCATGAACCTGGCGTGGAAGACACGTCGCATCAAGGGTACGGTCATCGACTACCAAATCGTGGACCTGAACAACGACGGCAAAAAGCAACTGGCCGTGCTGGTCAACACGTATCCCGGCAACCTCGGAGTCAAGGCCCGCAAAACAATTGTGGTTACCTACGAATTGGACATGTAAATAACCAAGGCCCGGCTGGAGACTTGTCCGGCCGGGCATTTTTTATTCTCTGGAGAACATGCCATGAAAAGGATTCTTGCCGTTCTTGCATTGGTCTTTTTCGCATTTGTCCTCTCGGCCTGTTCGGACGCGAACAAGCCGGCTGAACAAAAAGCGGAAGCCATCACACTGAGCTACGCCAACTTCCCGCCCAAGATAACCTTTCCGTGCGTGCAAATGGAACGGTGGGCCAAGGAAGTTCACGCCCGCACCAACGGTGCTGTCACCATCAATACTTTTCCCGGCTCCACCCTGTTGGGCGCCAAGAACATGTTGCGTGGCGTACAGGAAGGCCAGGCGGACATCGGCTGCCTGAGTCTGGCATACTACCCCGGAGTTTTTCCCTGCACCATCGCCACCAACCTCCCGGTTGGTTTTTCCTCGGCCACGGTAGCCAGCCTGACACTCTGGGATATCTTTCAGAAATACAAACCAGCGGAGTTCAAAAATCTCAAGGTGCTGACCATGTTCACCTCGGCACCATCCAACGTCATGAGCAAGAAGCCGCTCAAGAGCCTCGCAGACATGCGCGGCGTGGAGCTGCGCGGCAGCGGTTCCCTGTTGCGCATGATCGAAATCATGGGCGCCCAACCCGTGGGCATGCCCATGTCCCAAACCCCGGAAGCCTTGCAAAAGGGTGTGGTCAAGGGACTGGCTTCCTCGCTGGAAGTGCTCAAGGATTTCAACTTCGCGGAAATCTGCCGCTATGAGACCATCACCAACCTGCCGGTCTATCCTTTTGCCGTGGTCATGAATCTGGACAAATGGAACGCCCTGCCCGACAGCACCAAGAAAGTGCTGAACGAACTTGGCCGCGAGCAGGCGCTCTGGACCGGACAATACATGGACGCCCACATCCGCGAAGCCGTTGCGTGGTCCAAGGAAAAATACGGCATCGAAATCTTCAGGCTCACGGAAGCCGAACAGTCTGAAATCCGCAGTAAAGGGCAAGGCATCATTGCGGACTGGAAAGCAGAGGCCACCAAGGCCGGACTTGATGCCAACGCCATTTTGAGCGACGTCATGGAACTCAAGGCGAAATACGAAACGGAATACCCCGCCACCAAATAGAGTATACCAGCCGCTCCGGCTTCCGGCCGGGGCGGCTTTGAATACTTCCATGATAGACACACTGGACCGCATAAGCCGGACGTTAGCCAAAGCCCTGACCCTCTTTGCAGGACTCATGCTCGTGTCCATGATGTTGTTGGCCTGCGCAAACATGGTTTCCCGCGCCGTATGGCTGCCCATCCAGGGAACATTCGAACTCATGGGCTTTTTCGGTGCAGTGACTACCGCCTTTGCCCTGGCCTTTGCCCAACTGAACAAAAGCCACATTTCAGTCGGGATTCTCATGAAATACCTGCCCAAGGCAGTTCGCCGAATTCTGGACGCACTGACCAGCCTCGCCTCCTGTGCGTTTTTCGCGCTCATTGGCACGGAAACCTCGAAATGGGCCAACTATCTGGTTTCCACCGGGGAACTTTCCGAAACCCTGCGCATAGCCTACCACCCCTTCGTGTTCGCCACGGCCACGGGATGCCTGCTCATGGCTTTTGTCCTGTTTGTGGACACACTGAAAACCATAACCGGAAGGACCGAACACTGATGGACCCGTCCGTAGCCGGGTTGGCCGGAATCATCATCCTGCTGGCAGCAATTTTTCTGCTTCGCGTCCCCGTGGGGTTTGCCATGGGCATTATCGGTTTTGCCGGATTCGCACATATCCTCGGCTGGAAGGCAGCCACGGGCATGCTTGGCACTGAAGTATGGGGAGTATTCTCTTCCTATGGTCTCACGGTCATTCCCCTGTTCATTCTCATGGGGCAAATATGTTTTTATTCCGGGGTCAATGAACGACTCTACAAGGCCGCCTATGCATGGATGGGGCACATCCGCGGAGGCCTCGCCATGGCCACGGTATTGGCCTGCGGCGGCTTTGCGGCCATCTGCGGTTCCAACTCTGCAACCGCTGCCACCATGAGCACGGTGGCACTGCCCCAAATGAAAAAATACGGATACAGCCCCATCCTTTCCACCGGTTCCGTAGCGGCCGGCGCAACGCTGGGTGTGGTTATCCCGCCTTCCGTGGTGCTGATCATCATCGGTCTGCAAACCAGCCAGTCCATTGCGGCGCTTTTTGTGGGCAGTATTGTTCCGGGAATCCTGCTCACATCACTCTTTCTGGGAACCGTCTATTGGCTTTGCCGCAAGAACCCGACATGGGGACCGGCGGG
>Ga0207831_100610_pt1 | contig 10570 bp, 6 predicted proteins | sample TtanPargueraPR_7_FD_187741 | JGI IMG/M metagenome (GOLD analysis project Ga0207831, IMG submission 187741) | Aerobic enrichment media microbial communities from Bioluminiscent Bay, La Parguera, Puerto Rico - Tt and M1 (2) (SPAdes) | ecosystem: Environmental > Aquatic > Marine > Unclassified ... | reverse complement strand
TTGTTTCTTCTGTATCTGTCTTTGGATAGTAGATGGTGATTTCTCCAGGGCTACTGCTGCTTTGATGGCTCAGGCTGCTTTGTGCGGTGAGGCTGAGTATGCTGACGCTGTTGATGCCAAGACTTCCGCTGAGGCCGAGTTCTTGGCTGCTTGGTATATCAGTGAGTCTGAGTAGTGGTTGTTGGTCTGTTGTGTTTTCATTTGTTGGGTAGTTGATGGTAAATTCTTCGATGGGGCTGCTCATGTCTAGGGCAAGTGTTCCTGTGAGTTCTAGATCAAACAGTGAGCCAGAAAGAAAGGTGAGGTCTAAGTCTGTGGTGTAGGAGAGATCGATTGTGGTGGGAAGCGATGTGATGCTGAGTGTTTCTGAAAAGCTTGGTGTGCTAAGGGTGATTCCTATATCGAATTGATGGCTTGCGGTGTAGATGAATCCGTTGGTGTTAAGATCAAAGCTCATCCAGCGTCCAGATTGGGCCATGGTGTTTGGTATTTGGTTGTAGGTGAGGGTGAGGTTGACGTCTTTTCCAGTTCCTCTGAGAGTGTGTGCTGAAAAGCCGATGCTTGTTTGGCTGTAGCGTTGACTGTCTTGGTCGTATTTGTAGGAGATGGTGCCGCTGAGTGGTGTGTACTGGGTGGTGATTTTGGTTCCTGGGCTAAAGGTGATGCCAAAGGCGGTATCAGTTCGTGGGCTTGTTGAACCTGATTCATATGCTTGGTAGCCAAATAGGAGTGTGTAGGGTTCATCGTTGTTGTAGGGGTTGATGGTGTGTTGGTAGATGGTGGGAGAAAAGATGTCTTCTCGTGCAAAGGCAAATCGTTTTTCGATTGCTTGTGGGGTGGTGACGCCTTCTGCTGATTGGACGCCGCAGCCGATGCTGAAGTGGTCGTTGTCATCTGCTAGGATGTTTGGTTCTTCGTCTTGTTGTAATTGGAGCTTTTCGATTATTTGTCGTAGAAATGTGCTCAGTGGTCCTTGAAAGTTTGACAATAAGCTTTGTAGCTGAGTCAGTATGTTTAAAAATATCGTGTTTTGATGTGTGTTGAGTGCACTGTTTTTGACCAGGCCGTAGTTGACATGTAGCTCACTCCATGCTTCAAAGTGTGCTTGGGAATCTTCAAGTCCTCCGTTTGGCAGTTGTCGTATGCGTAGTCGTGTTTCTAGTGATTTTGTTTCGGTTCTTTGGGTGTCGGTGATGCTGCTCCAGTAGAATCCAACGAGTGCTTCGATGTCGTTTTCTGGGTCGCTGTCAACATTGAATTGGAGTGATTCGTAGTATTCGGGGTGTTTGAGGAATTTTTCTTGGAAGTCGAGGATGCTGATGTCGAGTTGTTGTTCGTAGGTTTGGTCGTTGTATTCGATTCGTATCCACCAGGTGAGAATATTTGTTGACTGATATGCCCAAGGGTAAGTTGTTGTTGAAATGACGGGGTCTTTTTGTTTTGTAAGTGAGCTGTAATCTGAGCTGAGATAGTCAGTTGCTGTTTGGGCGATGATGTGATTGGTGCTTTGTGTGAGTGTATGGTCTGTTGGTTCAGTCAGTATTTGTGCTGTTTCTGTTGTTAGAGTTGGTGCAGCAAGACCATTGATGCTACAAAGTAGCAAGCAGCTTATGATAAGGTAGACGAGAGGGGTAGATTTCATAAAATTCCATCCTTCATTTTTCCTTACTTAAATATTAGTAAACGATGGTATATAGAGTTTACGATAAGTTTTTTTTAGTTTTGATATTTTATATTGTTTTTAAGGTATCAGTTGTAGGGTTCATTGTTGGTCTGTTTTGCTTTGTATTTTTTTTGTTTTTTTCTTGTGTGAAAAAGAAATAAAAAGAATAAAATTATGGAAAAATTTAAATATCTTTCAATAAATACATTACATTTGATATGAATATTAAAACAGCGGTTTTTGGCTTGGTTTCAATAAAACCTCAATCAATTAATGCAGTTGTGAATCGTCTGCCTTATTCGAAGAAATCTATCTATAATGCTGTTGAGAGCATGTTAGATGAAAAGAATCTGATTAAGGCAAAGATTGATGGTGAACTCAAACTTGATGTGCCAAAAGATTATGAGAGTCAGAAACGTAAAGAGTTTTTTATTAAAGCATTAAGTTGTGGTGTTGATCCAGCAGCTGTACTAAGAGATACTCCGCTAAAAATTTGGAATGCCATTGGAAAACAGAAGAGTAATACGGTTTCAGTGTTGTCAAAAAAAACTGGTCTTTCTGAGAAAACGGTGAGAGAAATTATTCATCTTTTTTTGGAGTATGAGCTGGTTTTTTTATGTAAAGGAAAGCCAATTGTTGTTGAGAAAAACAACAAGCATCCTCTTTATGGACTCTTGAATGCTATGTTGGATTCTAAAGACACATTGGAGCCAATTTATGTTGCTGGCTCTAGTCCGTTCAGTCAGATCGTCGCTAGTTCAGATGAGATGGAACGTATTTTGTACGATAAGATTGATGGGAGTCTTGCGGTGAAAAAAACAGGGTTTCTTGTGAGGGGAAAGGATGAACGCATTGCTGTGTTGGAAAGTACGCTTGGTTATCTTTCTTTGGAAGAAGTGTTTTTAAAAAAAATTTTTTCTGTTGAGGGGGTTGAAGAGGCCTGTATTGTATTACTTGCTTCGGGCAGGATTGAGTATGATTATTTGCTTAGGCTTTGTTTGAAGAAGGGGTGTGTCAATGCAGTCGGCTGTTATCTAGATATTGTGAAAAACTTAAAAGATGAGTTGGTTCCTGAAAGTGTTGTTGAAACGTTTTTGGCAAACGTGTCAAAGCAAAAATCAACATTTTTAAAAGCAGAGAAAAAATATGGTAAAGCAGGTTGGGAAGGCAGATATGAGAAGAAGTGGAACGTGGATTTGTATCTTGATATTGGCTCTGTTATGCATGGGGTAAGGTCGGTATGAATCTTCAAGAATTTCCTGTAAGGCTAAAAGAGGATATCGAAGATCAATCTCTTTCTATTTTAAAGAAAATTAATGATGATATTATTGTTATTGGTGGTTGGGGTGTTCGTTCTCATCTGGGAAAGCATCATGGTCGATATACATTGGATATTGATGGGGTCTGTGAAAAACAGGGTCTTGAAGTGGTTTGTGAAAAGCTAAAAGACGCTGGTTTGAATGTGACAAAGCAAGCATGGGGAGTTAAATTTTTTCAAAGCTATGTTCCTACTGTGGAGGTTCCTTTGGATATTGAAAAGGAGGTCGGAGAGGTTGAATTGCGCATTGAGATTTCTGGACCTAGGATTAGTGAAGCATATTCAAGTCATTTTTTTGAGTTCAGTTTGGAGAAATTTGACCAAAAAGAAATCTTTTTTCATTCTTCAGATGAGTCTGTTGGGGTGAGGGTGCCTTCTGTGGAGGTTTTAACGGCAAACAAGCTTGGTCTGCCAACGGATTATAAGAATGTTTTTGATGCATTGATGCTTCTGCAACGTTGTGATATTGAAGAGGTAATTAAGAAAATTTTGTCTAGTGATGATTGGGGAGGGTTGGTGATTCGTAGGATGCCAAAAATTATTGGTCGGCTTAAGGATAAGACTGATTTGGTGAATATGTTGTTGGTCAGTAGAGGGGTGGATGTTGCAAAGCAGATTGATATCTTGCGAGATATTGAGAAATCAATTCGTTAAAATGTTGGTTTGAGAAGAAAGACGTAGGGTTGTAGGCAGTGTTTTGGCAGGGATAAAAGCCGACGGAGGGATTTGAACCCCCGACCTGCTGATTACAAGTCAGCCGCTCCACCATCTAAGCTACGTCGGCGTTCTTTTTTTGGCGGTAATGTCAAAGCAGGTATAAAATTCATGCGGTGAATACGTTTTGATGGTTCTCATGCATAAATCAGTGATGAGGTAGTTGTTTTTTTCGGTGAGTGTTGTGATGTTTTCTTTTGTTTCTTCGAGGTGTTTTTCTTCGACCATGCTGTAGAGATGGATGTTGACCTCTTTGTTGCTGAGTTGATATGCTTCGTTGAGAAATTCTGTTGAGTGAAAGGGGAGGTTCATGATGATGCGATCTGCTTTGTTGGCTTTGAGGAGGTCTGGTGCGTCATGGGCATCGCAGATGTGTAATGTTATGTGTTTGTCTGTTTTGTTTGCTTTGACGTTTTTTTGCGCGTATTTGATTGCTTCTGGGTTTTTATCAAGTGCAAGTATCGTTGCAGTTGGTTGTGTTTTTGCAATGTGGATGGGAAATGGTGCAATGCCGGTAAAAAGATCGATGATTATTTCGCCTGGTTGTACAAGGTTGGCGATGTGGTGACGTTCAGATGCAAGTCTTGGATTGAAGTAGACAGTGCTAGGGTCTAGTGTGAAGCTGAGGTTGTATTCGTGATGGGTGGTGGTTGTTTTTTTTGTCCCAGCAATCAGGTTGAGTGTTCGTGTGCGAAATTCTCCTTGCACTTCTTGGATGTGGTAGATGCTGGTGATGTTGTGATGAGTAGCAAGTAGTGCTTCTCCTATTTGTTGGTTGTATGCCTTGAGTTCTTCTGGGATTTTGATGAGGAGGAGTTCTCCAATGAGATCATAGCTTGTAGGCAGCAGGTTTTGAAGATGTTCTGGTAGGTCTGTGAGTAGTTCTTTGTAGTCTTTTGGTTTGTCTGGATATGATTCAAACTCTGTTTGTATGGTGGGATAGAGTGGATGGTTGATTTTTTGTGTGAGTGGCAGATAGATGTGGGTGTTGTCTTTTTTGATTTTGAGAGTTGTATCTAGAAGGTCTTGTGATTGAAGGTTTCTCCTTATTGTTTCGGCTTTGTTGTGTGGTATTTTGAGTGCGTAGTGTGTTGTTGTCATGGTTTTTTCGGTCTCTTTATTGATAGTATGTTTTTATTGTGTGAGTATCTATTTTGTATTTAAGAGTAAGTGTATAACAGTAATTTGTAAAAAGGAGTCCCGCCTCCCGGATTTGAACCGGGGACCTGCCGGTTACGGCCGTATAGGGTCTACAGCCGGCCGCTCCAGCCAGACTGAGCTAAGGCGGGGTCGGGATTAGATGTTTTTTGTTCGGAATACAAATAGTCATATTTATTAGTTGAGGTAGCTTTTGGGGGTTTTGCTATGAAATTTGGTGTTGTGTTGTGTCCTCGCTGTTTGAGGTTTTTTGCAATTGAACTTGCGTGGAAGAGTGCTTCGTGTAAGCGATGTGGGGCGAGGGTGGATCTTTCTAAAGCAAAGGTTTTTTTTAAGACAGATTCTCGAGTTGAACTATCTGATGCGATTGGCAGTTTGAATGCAGATTGGGATGGTCGTTTTGATGAGTTTAAGCAGGCGTTTAGCTAGACATTTTTTAAAGAGGTTTTTTCGGTGCACATTCACCTGCATATAAGATATAGAAAATCGCAACATATATAAACGATGATGTTATTTCTGGCGATATTGAGGTCCGGTGAGGACACGGATGGAAGTCACTCACTCATGTATTTGGTGAAGGCTTTCTATGTCGATTCACGGTGTGAATTGGTTATGTTCCCGGATTAGAGATGCAAACAATATAATTGCATTAAATAAGATTCAGGAGGAATGAAAAAATGAAGAATGTTAAAAGCAGACTGGCCCCATTGTTGGTAACAGTAATGCTATTGTTGTCAATGGTTGCACTGTTCCCCCAAACTGTGACAGCAGCTGGCGCGAATATTGTAGGTACTGAAGCCGACACAGGGATTTGTGGTCAAGAGGTATGGATCAATATCAGTGGTCTTCAAACAGGGACAACAAGACCGCATGTTTATATTAACTTTACAACGGAGCTAGACAATTCATCTTGGGTAACCCTAAAGAAAACTCGTGGAGCTTCCGATGGAACTTTAAATGCTACAGTTAACATCCCTCATGTTAACCAGACAGGAACCTATTATTTCAATGTCACTAATGCCAGTAACCCAGGCGACTATGATACGAAAGCATTTATTGTTACAAGTATTTATGATATTGTTGTCACACCGAACCCAATAATATGGGATCAACTAAGCCAACCATTTAATATTAAAATCTACAAGTGGGATGGCAGTTCCTATGGTTTATTGGACAGTAGCGTTGCATTTTATCTCTATGATCCAGCTGGAGAAGAAAAGGTAAATAACTCTGGATATGGCGGCAATTTTGATACATATGCAATCTTTAACTATACCACTGGTGGCAACAGGGAGACAAACTATACTCTAAACATCACTAGTACAACTGATGAAACAGACGTGTTTGCAATGGCCTATGTTCCGGTCCGATTGCAACTTGAGGATGTCTCTATTGAAGCAGCAGTTTACAATGATGCAGTTACGGTCATGGGTAAGCTGGTTGACAATAATGGTGATCCAGTTACTGGCTATACTGGAGTGACTCTGTTATCTCCAAACGGAACCCAAACTCCTGATGTTACTACGACTTCTGCCGGTACTTTTTCCATTGCTGTTGTTCTAAATGAGGCAGGTACTTGGTATATTGGTACAAACAAAACGGGAGATCGTCCAACTGATGAGGAGACAACAAAGGGTGAGACCGACTTTATATGGTACGATACGATAGAAGTTGAAGCTGATACCGGAACAATATCAGTTAATCCAACAGAAACTACATATGGATTTAATTTTACCTTAAATATAGAAGTGCTAGATGGAGATGGAGATCCTGTAAAAGATGCTTGGGTAAATGTAACTGGACTTGAATGCGTTTTCAATGGTGTTACAGGTGATGCAGATAATTTCACTATTCTTGGAAAAACAAATGAAACAGGAATATTGCCTTTGAATCACACTACAGCAGGACAAAAATTCCGATTTACAGAATCAGGAACAGCAACCTTTGGTTTCGAATATGGAAATACTAGTACTATTGATGCTTTGATCTCTGGAACAACAACAATGGCCGTTTTGTCGCCTGGACCTATGAATGTCTTTATTGAGTTTGATGCAGAAAAGGTACTTTTAGGAGAAATTGGAGTTTCTGCACACGATCCACCAGGAACATATGAGGAATGGGCTAATTGGACTAGCCCATTAAACATTACTGTGTATGGTCGTTCCCTTAGTGATGAAATGAAGAATGTCTCAATAACTATATCTGGTTGTGGAATTGACCAAGAAATCGAAGAAGCAGACCAAGGTAGTGGCTATCAGGTGAACATAAGTCCAAGAAATGGTGGGATTCTTACCGTGACCGTACACAATGAGAGTGAAGATCTTACAGTATCAAAAGATATTCAAATCTCTGGTTTGGTCAGTGAAGCAACAACATCAATTGGAGATGACAAGGAAATCACGGTCAATGAACCTGAAACAGTTACCTTTACGGTGCAAGATTCATATTGGTCAGAAGTTTATGTAACAATGTATGACCAAAACTGGAATCCTATGGGCAAATTAAATAACACTGTTGGAGATAAAACAGAAGGAAATGGATTAAATGGTATCTACACATTTTTACCAGATTGTGATGTGCTTGGATATATGGTCTTTGCAGCAAGTGTAGGTGCAGGCTCTAGCTACTATTATACTTACGATATTGTTGAAGTCGTGCCTAAACATGATCTCGTCGTTACAATTTTGGAACCAGATGCAGAAAATCTAACTCTTACTGCTGGTGTTGAATACGACATAGAAGTAGCTATAACCAATCTTACGGGTTATGAGTTAACCGCAAGTGATGTCGACTCTGTTGTTGGTCAGATAATTGACGAAGAAGGAGATGTTGTTGTAGATTGTCTTAACTTCAGTCATGATTCTGGCAATGTCCATACATTAACGTGGGCACCAAATGCAACTGGAACCTTATTGATCACTGCTACTGCATTTAATGGAGAACATGATGGAAACAACAGCGATTTGATGGTAGATTATGCTGTATTTACTTATGACCCTCCAGGATTAACCTGTGGTATCGAGTTGGTCAATCAAAGCGTGCTAGTTACAGCGGTTGATGCAGAAGGAAACCCATTGACTGAGACACAGTTCTGGATGAATAAAGGAACTAATTTTGATTCTGATGTATCTAGTAACAGTTCAAACCCACTAGAATTAGATGAGAATGGACAGGCAACGATTTGGTTTGATTACGTTGGAGATAATGAATCCAAGTTTTATGCAACTCTTGTTGATGCAAACACCTCTGATTCTGCGGCAATGACGGAGGGACAGTTGGACATTATCTATCCAATATTCGTTGTGGACCCAGAAACAGTGTTTATCGGTCAGGCAAACACGATTGCCATTACTGCAAAGGACGTTGATGGAAACCCAATACCAAATATTAACATCAGTTTGGTTTCATCAATTCCAGGAATTCTTGCAGCTCAACCAGATCCTGTAAAAACTGACTCTGACGGTATGGCTTCATTAAGTATCCAGCCTCTTGCAAGCGGTTATTTAAATGTTACCATTGCAAGAAACATTGCCTATGAGGGTGGTCAGCTCAACTGGACTGATGCAGTTATTACAGATACCACAATAATGGTAACTGCAATAAAACAAATGGAAGTAACTGTTTCAGAATCTCCAATACATGAAGGTGATTCTTTAGTTGTAACAGTTACAGAAACCTCAGGCGCTGCAATATCTGGTGCGTCGGTGAAATTTGGTCAGCAGACCAGTACAACTGATGCTACTGGAAAAGCAACTTTTACGGCCCCCGATCCTGGTGTTGAATCGGCTTTGTACACCGTCACAGCCACAAAATCCGGTTATGTATCCGCTTCGGCATCTGTAACAGTATTGAAGGTCTATACTATCCAGATTGTAGCTCCAAGTGCTGCTCCTAAGACTGGTGAGTCATTTAGTGTAACTGTCTTGGTGAAGGGTGGTGCTCTTGCTGGTGCAACAGTAACCTTCAATGGCAAGACTGCAACCTCTGGAACAGATGGTAAAGCAACCTTTACTGCCCCATCTGAAGCTGGAGCATACACGGTGACAGCAGCCTATGAAGGCTATGAGGATGGTACTGGCTCAGTAACTGTTGAAGCTGGCGGCATTCCTGGCTTTGAGATGGTAACATTGGTTGCTGCTCTTGGTGTCTGTTTCATCTTGTTGCGCAGACGTAAGTAAGCCAAAAATTCGTGAGGGAATTTTTTCCCTCTCTCTATCTCTTTTTTTTGTTTTTACTCTTTTTTTGCAATAATGCTTTTAAAAGATTTGTTCTATTCGGTGTATCCCTAGTGAGGGATGCATAAGCAAAATCATCCAAGCAAACTAAGATATCTGTGGAGTTTAGATCAAATGAAAGTCTCGGTGTTGATGCCAACGATGAATGAGGAGCGCGGTGTGGGTGTTACTATTGATATGATTGATAGGGCTGCTTTTAAGAAGATGGGCTTGGATCTTGAAATCATAATTGTTGATGCTGACTCTAAGGATAAAACTCAGAAAATCGCCAAAAGCAAGGGCGCAAGGGTGATTGTTGAAAAGCGTCGTGGGTATGGTCGTGCCTATAAGACGGGTATGGCTGATGTTGATGGCGATATTATTGTAACTGGTGATGCTGATGCTACCTATCCTTTTGATTTGATTCATGAATATGTGAAGATGCTGCTTGACGAGGATCTTGATTTTATTACAACTGATCGTTTCAGTCAGCTTGAGTCTGGTTCGATGTCGGTGACGCATGCCTTTGGCAATATGACGCTTGCTTGGACGTTAAAAATATTGTATCTTGTTAATCTTCGTGATAGTCAGTCTGGTATGTGGATTTTTAAGCGTGAGGCTCTTGAGAAGATGAGACGATCTCTTGATTGTTTTGATGATGGTATGCCGTTTTCTGAGCAGATTAAAATTGAGATGTTTTCTTCACCAGAGATTAAAGCTGCTGAGATTCCATCTGTTCTTCGTCCTCGTGAGGGCGAGGTAAAACTTGAGAGCTTTAAGGATGGTTGGCGTAATTTGAAGTTTTTGTTTAGAAATCGTGTACGGCCTCATTCTGAGTAGTTGTTCTTGAGTTATTCTTTGAGCAGTGCATTGATTTCTTCTAAGAGTAGTTTTGATATCTGTGCTCCGTCTGCTTTTCCTCTAAGTTCTTTCATTGCTATTCCCATGAGTGGTCCGACTGCTGCTTCTTTTTTTGTATGTACAAACTCTTTTTTCTCTGTGACAAGTTTTTTGATGTAGGATCGAAGCTCTGACTCATCGATGCTTGAGAGCTCGCATGCTTCTATTGCATCTTTAAGCCCTTTTTGTGGATGTGTTCCTAGGTAGTTGAGAAGTTTGGGTAGTGCTTCTTTTGAAAAGGTGTTGCAATCAAGTTCTTTGAATATTTCTTCTAGGAGTTGGGCGGTGAAGAGTTCTGTTTGTATCTGTTGGTCTTCAAGTTCGGGGTAGGTATGCAGAAAGGTTCGTATGATGGTGTTTTTTTGATTTGGATATAATTTGACCAGGTCTTCGAAGTCATCTTCGTAGCCGGATTTGATGAGTTGTAGTGTTTGTTCGTCATTGAGCTTGTAGTGTTTTTTGATGCGGTTGTGTTTTTCTTTGGGAAGTTCTGGTAGGATGAGTGAGTCAAGATGGTCTTGTGTGATTGGTTGTGGCGGGACATCTGTTTCGGGATACATTCGTGCAGCTCCGGGTAGTGGTCGCATGTATTCGGTGAAATCA
>Ga0207831_100608_pt1 | contig 10597 bp, 10 predicted proteins | sample TtanPargueraPR_7_FD_187741 | JGI IMG/M metagenome (GOLD analysis project Ga0207831, IMG submission 187741) | Aerobic enrichment media microbial communities from Bioluminiscent Bay, La Parguera, Puerto Rico - Tt and M1 (2) (SPAdes) | ecosystem: Environmental > Aquatic > Marine > Unclassified ... | reverse complement strand
CTTTGACGGGATCAAGAAACAATTGAACCACGGTGCTTTCGCGGAACAGCATTTCGCGCAGTTGGCGGCTTTCCTCCTGTGCTGCCCGTAATTCGGAGAGATCCTGCACGGTAAAGATCAATCCGGCGCCCATGTTTCCGGCTTTGACAGTGGCAGAGTTGAGTAGCACGTCCAGAATCATGCCGTTTCGGGCCACAAACCGTGTTTCCATGCTCCCGAATTGGCGTTCCTGTATTTCCGGGTGCACGACATCCGTCACACGCTGGAATTCCTCGTCGCTTTCGTAGAGTTGGCGTGTGAGCATACCTTCCAATTCTTCGGCGCTGTAGCCCAACATCTTTTGCAGGTAGCGGTTGCTCCAGCCAATGGCCCAGTTCGTAACCATACCTATTCCCACGGGGACGGCACGCAAAACGGAGTTGAACAGGGCTTCCCGTTCGCGCAATTCTTCTTCCGCCCTGCCGCGGGCGTCCATTTCATATTGCAATTCCCTGTTGCTCTTGTTCAATTGTTCGTTGGCTTCGGATATCTGTTCGTACATGGAAGCCAGTTCTTTGTTGGCATGCTCCAACTCCGCCCGGGCTTTTTCCGTGCGGCTCAAGTCGAGAATGAGAATTTGGGTAAGCGAAGTGGAGATGTGCTTGACGCTGACCTCTACAGGCACGTAGGAGCCATCCTTGGTCAGGATGCGCCGTGTTGTCCGGGTAGCCATCCCCGCGTCAAGGCGGTCGAGCTGTTCCTGTGAGAGCGGCTCGTCTTCAGGGTGCATGATATTGGTTCCGGAAAGCCCCATCAGTTGTTCGCTGGTCATTCCGAGAAGCGCTTTGGCCTTGGGATTGATGTCCACGACCAATCCGTCCCTGTCCACCAGCACGATGCCTTCGGAGGCATGATGGAACAGGGTGGTGTATTTTTCACTTTCCGTGTCAAGGCGTCGTTCGGTTCTGCGTGCTCTCCAGCGGGTGAGCACCAGAAACAGGGTTGTGCCCATAAGCCCGATGAAAAGGACGGCCATGAGAATGACCGCCTCTTTATGGGCTTCGAAAAAGGTATGTGCCGTGACGGTGCTGTGGGCGTGGGCGGTTGACCACGACAGCATGGCTACGAGGTGTGTTGTCGGAACAAGTGTGCAAAGGGCCGTTTTCGTTATCACTCGGCATCCCCTGTTCGGGAGGAATGGTATTGCCTGTAAAAAATACCGAAACCCGGCAAGGAGAACCATTATTATGATCAATTCATGTATGTTGCCATATCCCTCCGGCATGGTCCGGGCTTCGTTTGTCCAACGTTGCAAGAGGTTCACCGTGAACGCCTTATTGCCGGACGGGACGCCCATTGCCGCCCACACCAACAATACGGGATCCATGGCAGGACTTTTGGGCGAGGGCAGGGAGATTCTGCTCTCTCCGGCAGCCAATCCTGCACGAAAACTCAAGTGGACCCTTGAGGCTGTTCGTGTGCAGGGGCACTGGGTCGGAGTGAACACCTCCACGCCAAACCGCATGTTGCGCAGGGCCTGGGAAACCAAAGCCCTGCCGGAGCTTTGTGAATATGGCGAATACAAGGCGGAGGCCCGCCACGGTGACAGCCGTCTTGATGCACGATTGCGTGGACCTCGTGGGGACTTGTGGGTGGAGTGCAAGAACGTGACGTTGGTGGAGGACTGCGTGGCCGCGTTCCCCGATGCCATTACCGAGCGGGGACAGAAGCATTTGCGCGAACTTATGAGGCTGGCTCGCGACGGAATGCGCGTGGCCCTGTTCTTTTTGGTGCAACGTCCGGACGGTGAGTGCTTCGGCCCTGCGGATTACGTGGACCCTGTGTACGCCGACCTGTTTTACGAAGCCCGGGAACATGGCGTGGAAATGTGGCCGCTGGTGGCTCTGGTGGATGAATACGGCATTTCTTTGGACAGGCGTCTGAAGGTCGTGGAACCGTAAGCGCTTCGTGCGCCATGGCGTTGTTAATACATCTCGATATTTCCATGAAGTAATTAGTCGTTGATAAATCGCAGGTATGCCGGTAGAGCCATTGAAAGTCGGCCGGGCTGGTTCCAATGCCAGATTTTCCGTGTGCCTTCCGGCTGAATCTTTTCGGATTCTGACAGTCTTTATTTTTCCCCAGAGGTTTTGTTTGGAACAGATTGCGGACCTTCCGTTATCAAGGCGATTACATCGCACGTTGATCCGGGTTTCAAGGTGGTGAAGAGACAATGATTTTCCTTTTTTCAGGCGCGGCGTTGATCAGCTTCGCAGCGGTATTCGTTCGCCTGGCCCAGGTGGGACCGGATACTGCCGCGTTCTACCGTATGTTTTTCGGGACCATAGCTTTGGTGTTTCTTTTGTGGCGTGATGGTTCCCTGCGGCGAATCAAAGGGCGCATGGTTGGTTACGCCCTGCTGTGCGGCCTGTTGTTCGCACTGGATATCATGAGCTGGCACCGCTCCATACACTATGTGGGACCGGGGTTGGCCACGCTTTTGACCAATTTTCAGGTTTTTGCACTTACCGTTGTGTCTCTTTTGGTGCTGCACGAGCGTCCGGGGCGACTTTTTTATCTGGCCCTACCACTTGCCTTTGTCGGGCTTTATCTCATGGTCGGTGTGCATTGGGATTCCGTGGGGGACGATTATCAGGCCGGGGTGGGCTGGGGATTTCTGACCGCTTTATTCTATGCGGCCTACGTGCTCGGACTCAAACTTTCCATTCCACGCCTTGGAGGGCCCGGCCGCAAGGCGTTCATGACCTGCGTGGCTGCCGCAACCGGGCTGATCATCGGCTGCTGGATGCTGGTTTCCGGCGTATCGTTCGTTATACCTACAGCCATGGATTTTATGTGGCTGGCAGCGCTAGGCGTATTGTGCCAGGCCGCAGGGTGGCTGTTCATCTCCCGGGGCATGGAAGGTCTGAGCGCGACTCTTGTCGGGCTTGGCCTGCTGTTGCAGCCGGCACTTTCCTATCTCTGGGATATCCTTTTTTTCGGCAAACCTTTTGGTGTCACGGATGGTATTGGCGCTGTGCTGGCATTGGGCGGAATTTATATGGGAGTAATGGGGACTCGTCCTTCTGCAGGGAATAGGAAAAAAATCCGATAATTTTCAGATGATACGTAACGTTACTGTATAAATCTATATAGCTTTAAAAAAGCTATATAATTTAAAATAAAATAAGTGGGTTACAACAGCCCGTGAACAGCTGTCTGACAAGAGTCAAACAGCTGTTCATCATTTTAAATACTTGAAAATAAAATATAAAATTAAATGTGCCATTTTTCACAATTGGGGTTTGACATGGCATATGAGTTTCTGTAGTTGAATTTTTCAGCGCAAGGGAAAAGCCATTGCGCCGGATGGTAGAGAGATTCTCAGGGTGTTTGCGGCCCGTATTTGCATTGTTTTCCATCTATGATTGGGAAAAATGGCACAAGCTGGCTGGGCGCGGCGGATGCAGAGGAGCGCATTTCGCAACAGCGCGATGTAGTAAGACGACAGCCAAAGCCTGAAAATATGTAATGGGAACTCTGTTCGAGGTTTGAAGCCTCCCTCTCCACCACGGAAATACGATTAATGGGAATGCAAGGCCTTGTTCAACGCCTTCTTTTGCATTTCCCGCGAGCTTTCGGCTGTGTATTTCCGTATTTACATTGAGGAAATCGTCTCTGTTCGAGCGGAAGACGTGTACTGCTTTCCTGCGGCCCCATTGTGGCGGCTTGCCGGAACAGGGACCGTTTTTGCCGTATGCAGATACCGCGCGGAAGAGCGAATAATAATTTGGACCGGTCAAACTGGCCTTAATCATTTAAATAAATGAGTTGAATACAATGGATAACGTACAACTGCACATGGCTTCGGCTCCTGCTCCTCATACCAAGGTGGAGCATTTTATTCCGGAAGAGGGTGTTTGCACCAAGGAAATCAACTTTGTCGTGGACAATGGCAACATTGATTATGTCAGCTTTGTCGGCGGCTGCGAGGGCAACCTGAAGGCCATCGCGTCCATGATAGAAGGAATGCATGTTGATTTCGTTTTGGACCGTTTCAGTGGCATTACTTGTGGTTCCAAGTCCACTTCCTGTGTGGACCAGCTGTGTCATGCCCTGCGCGAGTACATGGAAAAAGAACAGTCTGAATAGTTGTTTCCGTATTACATCGGGGACATCAAAGAGCAAAAGGCCGGCAGAAAACTGCCGGCCTTTTGCTCTTTGATGTGGGGAAAGATTTTTTCGGCGGCGCTTGTTCAGGGAATAAGGTTCGGGGGCGTTTCCCCGTCATCCATGGTCTCTTTGAGGCGGTGGATATTTTTTTGCGCTGTATGGGGGGATGTTGTGGCGTAACAATATACGCAGCCGTGGGCGCAGGTATTGTATTCCCCAATGTCGCGGCTGGCCGTGCAGTTGCATGCCTTGCGCTGGCTGGGATCGCGGGGTGGCGGCGTCCATGTCGCAGGAACGCCGAGGTCCAGTCCCGGTAGCGCTGGCTGCATATGAAGATATTCCCGGAGGTTCTGGTTCTCCGGTGAACATATCTGCGCCAGCAGGGCATCGTCCACGCATTTGCCCGGCAGGATGCCGGGAACGGTTTCTTGTCTCGGAGCCGCACAATGCATGATGGTCATGCCGTATTTTTGTCCCATGGCTGCCGCAGCTTCGCAAAAGTGTATGCGCTCCGTTCCGTTCGGCTCACGCATGGAACAGCCGGACCGTTTCAGAGAGGCACGAACCTTGGCATACTCCCGTATCTGCACGAAACTGAAAATCATGCGCCGGGTGGCATGGCGCAAAGCCTGTCCCACATCCTGCATACGTCTGATCATGGTTTCCATGTCAGGGCCGGGGTCGGCCACACAGACCGGATCGAAACGCCAGACAACGCGATCCGGCCCGATACGTTCAGCCAGTTGCCGAAAGGTCTCCAGACGTTGGGCTAGAGGCGGTAAAGCCGGTTCCCATCCCTCATGCTGGTAGTCGTTGAGGGAAAACAGAAAATAGAAGTCCGGGCAACAGGTTGCGATTTCTTCGAGATGCGGCAGAAGCGGCGCCGGGTTCTTGGTCCAGAACACCAGCGCGCCGAGCCGCTTGAAACTGATCCAGCCGGGTTTGCGATTGATCGGGTTGCGGCGCATGGCATGGCCTGCGCGCAATCGTTGCATGAACCAGCGGACGTGGAAGGCCGGAATGTCCGTGGCCCGGCTGGCCGAAACAACAGCCGGAGCTGCGGCCAGGACCGGGCCTTGTGCTGTTTGCAACGTAACCCGGAGGGTGCTCACCCCTGATCCTGACGTTCCTGCGCCTTGAGTTGGCGGCGGGCGTTCAGGCGGTTCAGGGCTTCGCGGTGGCGGCGTTTGGCCATTTCGGTTTCAATGCGCAGGGGCGGAACCTGAAGGGGCTTGCCCTGCGGATCCAGAGCAACATACGTGATATAGGCCGAGTTGGTATGGCGCGTGTGTCCGGTCTGGAGATTTTCCGCTTCAACGCGGATTCCCACTTCCATGCTGGAACGTCCGACATAGTTGAGGCTGGCCTTGAAGGTGAGCAGCTCGCCAACATATGCGGGTTCCTCGAAGTCCACGCGGTCAATGCCCGCCGTGACTATGTTGCTCCGGCTGTGTCGCTTGCTGACCACACCGCCGGTGATGTCCATATGTTTGAGGATGACACCGCCGTGCAGGTTGCCTGCCGGGTTCGTGTCGCTCGGGAGCACGAGGTGGGTCATGATTACCTCGCTATCCTTGGCGCATTTCGATTCCAGAGGTTTTGACTCTGTTGCCGAAGACATATTCAATCTCCTTTGGATTTGCCGAACTGGACTCGTGCCTCCCACACAAGCAGTCCTACACGCTTGCCGAGATCGGCCTGGCGTGCCTTGAGCAGAGCTTCAGCAGCTTCCCTGTTGCCCTGCTGCTTGAGCATGGTGGCGGATTCCAGATCTCTCAGATAGTTCTCACATTCACGGATCACGCCGGAAAGATTCAGGGTTTCCAATTCTTTAGGGACGCGAACCGACCGTACCTTCTTGCTCATGTTTCCCCCCGTGGCATAAGGTTTTCATCCTGTCATTCAAAATGTTTTCAGAATGAATGTCGCAATGTCAAGTATATGCCGTAGCGGGGAGGAAAATCAGGAGCTTTTTTTGCGGGTTCCCGCATACAATTCATATTCAAGCAAACGGCATTCGATTTTGGCATTGTACAAAATGATACGCCGTTTGGTGCGCAGTCCGACGGACTTTGCCAATCGCAGGTTCCCGGTAAAAATATAGCCCGTGTAACCACCGCAGTGCTGTTTAAAGAAATCACCGATGCTTGTGTAAACCGGGGCCAGGGCCTTTTCGTCGCCAAGGCGTTTGCCGTATTCGGGGTTGAGCATGACCATACCGCCGTTTTCCGGGATCTCGGTCTCGCTGAAGTCGCACAGGGAGAATTCGATGTTTTCTTCCACTCCGGCCATGCGCGCGTTTGTACGTGCGGCCTGTATAGCGGCCGGGTCATGGTCCGTGGCGATGATGCGCCCGGTGAAATTCTTGTTGGTTGCCTTGGAGGCTTTCTTGCGCAGCTTTTTGTATTCGTCCTGATCAAATCCTTTGACCCGGCTGAAGGCGAAATCCCTGCCGAGCATTCCCGGAGCCCTGTTCAGGGCGACCATGGCCGCTTCGATGGCCAACGTTCCCGATCCGCACATGGGGGCGACAAAATTACCGCCTTCCTGTGCTGCTTCTGCCCAGTTGGAAGCCAGCACACATGCCGCGGCGAGCGTTTCCTGCATGGGGGCCTTGTGCGGCATGCGCCGGTAGCCCCTGCGGGAGAGCGTTTCTCCCGTGGTGTCCAGGTACAGAATGGCATTGTCGTCTTTCCAGTGCAGGAACAGGCATATTCCCCGGGATTGATCCGGGCCCGAGTCCGGGCGGCGTCCTGCGCGTTGCATAAAGCGGTCGGCCACGGCGTCCTTGACCCGAACATTGGCGAACCGGCTGTCGTTGACCGTATCGTTGCGAACACTGGATGAGACGGACACGTATCCGTCGGCTTCCATGATGTCTTCCCACGGCACTTTGACGAGTGCGGCGTAGAGCGCGTCGGCATCGGCAGCATGAAAACGGCGCAGTTCGAAGAGCACGCGGTGGGCTGTGCGCAGGTGCAGATTCATGCGCATGCAATCTTGCATGGTCCCACGGGTTTCCACACCGTTGTCCAGCGGATGAAGCTGTTCAAGGCCGAGGGCAGTCATTTCCCCGGACAGAAAGGGGGGCAGACCCAATGGGCAGGTGGCCAGTATCGTGGCTGTTTGTTCAAATATACTCATGGTGGGATGGCTCTTATGCCGTTCGGGGCTTGCTGTCCAGCCGAAGGCGATCCGGCAGGATTCTGTTTCAGGATGTTTCGGTCCGTGGTTTGAAAGCCATGAACAGGCCGAGCCAGAGCAGGACCGCCGGTCCCGGAGAAAAGAACAGGTCCGTACTGATGCCCTGCGCCAGAATTGTGGTGGCCAGTACAGCGCCCATGCGTGACGGTCTGGACAGGATCGTTGCGATCATTGCGAGGATTATTCCACACGGGAACAGCATGCCCCAGCTCATGGTCACGCGGAGCCAGAACGGGTGCAGCTGTTTTATCAACAGGCCGGAGAGCGGGGAGGTGTCCGCAATGGTGTGCCACAATCCCATGAGTCCCAAAGGCGGAACAATGGGCAAAGGCGTTTCAAGGGAAAAACCGGTGTAAGCGTTGGCCGGATTGGCAAGAAACAGGCGGATGCTTTCCAGCCACACCCAGTATTCCAGATAGCGGGAACTCCCTGTTCCGAGTCCCAGTTCCAAAAGAAAACCGCCTGCCATGAGTGCCAGGCACAGAGCTGTGTAGGGTAGGCGCTTCCATATGCTGCCGCGCCCGAAAAAAAGGTGCGCCCACGCCACGGTCAGCAGACCTGTGCGTGAAAGAGTGGCGGCCAGTCCTGCCAGAATCCAGAACCGATGCCATTTTGTTGTGGATTCCTTTTCCGGGTCTTGCTCGCGGGGTTTGAGTGACGCGCTCATGGCTACCAGCAGCAGGGTTGCCAGCATGTCGGGGTTGCCAAGCAATCTGTCCTGTCGGGAGAAAACGAGCATGAACAGGGTGTCACAGACAACGAGCAGCCCGAGCCATCCGCCTGTTCGTTGCACGCCCTCCCGGCTGGGCAATCCCCAGGTCCATACACAGGCCAGGGCCAACATGCCGAAAATCAGTGGAGCCGCCGCATTTACTCCGGGGAGCAGGAAGGAAAATTCTGTTGTCAGGAAATCGTTTTCAAAAAGGAGCAGGGCAGTCCCTGCACAGAATGTCGCAGCCAGAATTCCACTCAGCAGTTCATGGCGTTTTTCGCCCGTGTCCAGCAACTGGCTGAGGATGGTGATGCCGCAAAAGGCCAGCCATAAGCGCAGGGTAAAAGCCGACGTGAGTCCTGCCATGCCGGTAAAGTGCAGTCCCGCGTGCAAAAGAGGCCCGGCCAGAAAGGCGAGGGCGATGGGAATCATGGCGCTGGATAGCGGAGGGAGATGTGTTGCCGGATTGACCATGGTGCAGGGTATCGTTTCACGCCGGTCTGGTAAAGTTCCATGCTTTTACGGAGTGTTTTTGGCTGGTACAAAAAATTGAACGCCTTTTGTTGATTTACATTATCAAAAGAGTCGATAGGTACTGTGGATAAAGGCAAAAAAAAAATCGTCCTTTCGAGTTTGCTGGTTTCACGAACTTTTTCAGAGCAAGATAAAATGATTTTAACAGTCTGAAAACAAAAGATAAAAAGTTTTAACATTGTCGTAAAGTTTGTCTCTTTTTCTCAACATATTAAATTGCTTGAAGATATTGTCCGATGGCGGGAAATGGTATATGCTGGCGCCGTGTTGAAGGAGACAATGCGCTTGGGAGACTGTTGTTTTTTTGCCTTTTTCACCGGTTCGGAGGTTCGGCATGAAAAATCATACACGATTCGGTTTCGGGAAACCGTTTTTTGCACTTGTCCTTGCTGTGGCGATGCTGTTCGGCATGGGGGGCTGCGCCGTTGTCGGACCGTTGCTGACATGCGGCGGTGCTTTTTTCACGCCGTTGCAATATGCGTCCACTGCCTACACTTTGGGTGAATTTTCCTATGAATATGCGGCAAACGACAAAACTCCGGACGAGGTGATCCAGGGCAAGGTGGATTCCATCGTGGCTGTTTTTGACGACAAGGACAAAGCCTCGACTGTTCCGGCCGTGCAGGAAGGGCAACAGCCGGTCATGGTGGCCGATGCCGAGGGCGAGCGCATGGATTCCTTTTTGTATTCTTCCGGAAAGTATCGCGCACAACGCCGCATAGAAATGCGCCGGTTGCAGATGGAGCGGCTGGAGACCCGCAAGATGGCTTTTCTTGAAGCTCGTGAGAGCAACCTTTCACTGCGGAATGGACAGGTCAGGGCCATCGACCTCGGACATGGTGCGGATGGCGATGTGACGCTGGTCAATTAATATTTCCAAATCCATTGTTTGCGGAAACGGCGGAGTGGCAATTGCTGCTTCGCCGTTTTTGTGTGCTGCCGTTTGACCATGCCGGGGTGACCGGTGTAGTAAAGTGAATATGTGCAAGGCGTTGGACGGCAAGGCAAATTGGAGCAGGATGTGAAGGGACTTCTGGACAGGTTCGCGCTTGGGCGCAAGCGGGGCGATATGGGAGAAGGCGCCGCCGCCCGATATCTGGAATCCAGGGGGTACAGAATTCTTGAGCGCAATTGGCGGCGAGGGCGGCTGGAGCTTGATATTATTTGCCGGGACAAAGACACACTGGTCTTTGTGGAAGTCAAAACCAGAGGGCCGGGATCGCTGGGAACACCCGCGGACGCCTTGGACCGGGCCAAGCGCAACGCGCTTGTACGGGCCGCAGGACTGTATCTTTCCGAGTTCGAATGTTGGGATGAGCCGTGCCGGTTTGATCTGGTGGCCATACGGGAAACGGAATCCGGGCTGGACCTGAAACATTTTACGGATGCGTTTCAGGCCTGAGCATCTGTTTGTCCTTTCGTCCCGTGAACATCAATGCTAAACCCTGATCCCATGAGTTGCAGCGACGAATACATGAAAGGCGGACCGCGCCTGTGGGTAGTGGCCACACCGCTTGGCAACGCCGGGGATCTGTCTCCCCGCGCGTCCGGCATCCTGACGCATGCGGATGTGATTTTGGCCGAGGATACCCGGCGGGCCGGTCTGTTGTTCAAGCGTCTTGGGTTGGAACGCAACGGTGAATTGCTCAGTTTTTTTGAGCATAACGAGGAAAAACGCCTGCCTCATGTTCTGGGCCTGTTGGAAGAGGGGCTGGAACTGGCCTTGATGTCGGACGCCGGAACCCCGCTTCTTTCCGATCCGGGATTTCGGCTGGTGAGGGCGTGCCGTGAACGAAACATTCCGGTTTCCCCGGTGCCCGGACCGAGTGCGCCGTTGGCGGCCCTGAGCGCATGCGGCCTGCCCCCACTGCCTTTCACATTTCTCGGATTCCCTCCACGCGGGGAATCACGTATGCATCGCTTTTTCGAGCTCCACCGGGACACCGGGGCCACGTTGGTATTTTTCGAACGCAAGTCGCGGCTTGTCCCGGCCCT
>Ga0207831_100606_pt1 | contig 10653 bp, 8 predicted proteins | sample TtanPargueraPR_7_FD_187741 | JGI IMG/M metagenome (GOLD analysis project Ga0207831, IMG submission 187741) | Aerobic enrichment media microbial communities from Bioluminiscent Bay, La Parguera, Puerto Rico - Tt and M1 (2) (SPAdes) | ecosystem: Environmental > Aquatic > Marine > Unclassified ... | reverse complement strand
GCTGTCATAGATGGTCATGCCGCTGCTGGTTGATGATGCGATGTCTCGTAGGAAGTCTGGTAGGTGGTTGATGACTTCTTGTTTTCGTTTTTCTTTTGCGCTGCTGTAAAATCCTATGGGTCCTATTGCTCCAAGTATTGCGAAGATGAAGTAGTCAAGTGTTCCAAGAAATTCGATGGGAAGTACGCTTATTCCTATGAGGTTGAAGAATCCTAGGATGGCAAAGATGATACAGATGCTTGCGCCAGCTCCGATGACAAGATCTATTGTGGTGTCTCTTCCATATTTTGTGTTGAGATTGTAGTGGGGTTTTGAAAAGAGTTTTTTCTTGGTGAGGTTTTTGTTAAGCTCTATATGTCTTCCCCCATTCCGCTTTTCATCATGACGTAGAATCCTGCATAGGCCATGGGTAGGATGAGGAGACTGAGGATGTAGAGGAAGTCAAAGCTGATGCCGCCGCTGGTGATTCCCATGATGCTCATGATAATGACAAGGAAGAGTGGAAAGGCAATGACGGTGACAACAAAGCTTTCTGCCATGACTGCAAGGCTGTCGAGGTTCTTTTTTCGTGTTTCCATATCTTCAAACATGTAGCGGTCGACGCAGCGGTTGAAGTAGGGTGCAAGCTCAGATCCACTTTGTATGACGCCGATGATTCCTTGGATGAATTCTGCAAATTTTTTACTGGGACTGATGATGATGGCATGTTTGAGGGCAGTGATGGTGTCAACGCCCATGAGTTCGATTTCTGTTGTTATTTTTTGTGCTTCTTTTTGGATTTCTCCGTAGAGATCGATGCTTGCCAGGCTTGCAAAGACATCACTTGGACTGATTCCTGCTACACTCATGGTGTTGATGAAGTTGGTTGCATATGGTAGGTAGAGGTCGATGTTTTTTCCTCTGCTTTTTGCCATTGCTTGTGGTAGTGCGAGATAGACAAGTGCGATAACTAATGGTATGCTGCAGGTGGAAATCAGCATGATAAGTGCAGTGATGTTGTTTGGAAAGATGAGGTAGAGGATCATGGTAGAAGAAAAAGTTGCGATGAATCCTATGAGTAGATTCATCAGTATCATGGAATAGTATTCTTGATAGACGATGCGTATGTCTGCTTTTTCAAGCATTCGATTTTTTGTTGTTTCGCTGATGTTGAGTGATTCAAAGGTGCTTGCAAAAAGTCGTCGACAGAACCTGGTGTAGGTGGTGGACTCTATAGTCCTCCCTCCGAGTTATCGTATGGTGTGTTTTGTTCTCTTTGTTGGGGTTCTTCTGGGTAGGCGTCTTGTTGTTCTTTAGGTTGTTGTTCTTGTGGAATTGATGGAGTTGTCTCTTGTGGGCTCGGTGTTTCTTGTGGTTGATTTTGGAGTGCTTCTTGTGCTTTTTTGAGTGTTTCTTCTGGTTTTTTGTTGTAGTCGTTGATGATTCTTCCAAATTCTTTGTAGTCATGGATGTTTTGTGTTTGCATCCATTCTAGTATTGTTTTTCGTCTGTTGAGTTCTTCTTGGAGGTCGTTGTCGTTCCAGTCGTTTTGTGATTTTATTTTGTTAAGTATCTTGGAGCCGGATCCTGCTTTGAAGCGGTCGTCTGTTTTTCCTACCCATGTGTAGGGGGCCATGAAGATGAGTTGGTTGGTGTCGCTGTCTAGTTTGATGATTTCTGTGACGCTGGTCATGCGGCGCACCATTTTTTTGTTGATGGTGACAGCGTTTTGGAAGACGATGATGTCAAGACTGGTGAGTAGTGCTCTTGGTAGGGCGATTGGTGGGTTTTCGAGACGTTGGATGAGGGTGTGGATGTCGCTTGCGTGAACGGTTGCATAGGCAGTATGGCCTGTGCTCATGGCTTGGAAGAGGCTGTATGCTTCTTTTCCTCGCACCTCCCCAACAATGATAACGCGTGGTCGTTGTCGAAGTGCTGCTCGGATGAGATCAAACATGTCGATGTCTTTTCCGGTTTTGTCTTGATCTGAGGTGCTAAATCCTTTTCTGGTGGTTCCTGCTATCCAGTTTTTGTGTGGGATGTTGACTTCCCGTGTGTCTTCTATTGAGATGATTTTGTGATTTGCAGGCACAAAGAGCAGCAGTGCGTTAAGCGCAGTTGTTTTCCCACTTGCTGTTCCTCCACAGAAGAGTATGCTGGCGCCGTTTTCTATGGTCATCCAGAAGTAGGCGGCCATGTCGATGCTGATGCTGTTGTAGTTAATGAGATCAATTGGTGTGAGTGGTTCTTCTTTGAATTTTCGTATGGTAAAAGTGCTTCCGCGTGTGACGGTTCGTGCTAGTGTTGCTTGAAGTCTTGATCCATCAGGGAGTTTTCCATCGACTATTGGGCTGTAGATGCTGATTTGTTTGCCACTGATTTGACAGAGTCTGATGAGAAATGAATTGAGTTCTAAGTCATCGTCAAAGTAGATGTTGGTTTCTATTGCTTCGTATTTTCTGTGGTAGAGAAAGATGGGTGTTTCGCTTCCATCGCAGCTGATATCTTCTATGGAGTCATCTTGCATGAGGATGTCGATTCGGTCGTATCCAAGAAAGTCTCTAAAGAGATGATAATAGATTTTGTCTTTGCTGTCTTTGTTGATTTGTTCTTCTGGTGGGAGTTGTTCTTCTGAGTTTTTGTTTAAGAAGTTGAGTTTTGAAAAGAAGTTTTCTTTTGTCTCTTTTTCATCTTCTTTTGTATCTGTTTGTTGTTCTGTTTTTGTGGCTTTTGTCTTAGGTTTTGACTCAGTGGTACATGCTTTTGCTAAGAGGCCACTGGTCGGCTGGTCGGCTGCATCTTCTTTTTTTGTTTGTTTGTTTGGTAGTAGTTTTGTGAGAAATCCCACTTGTTCTTCGTCGTTTTTTGAGCCTAGTGAGAAGATGCCTTGTTTTTCTTCTGGCGGACTGATTTTGATGTCGTTGTCGATGATGATCTGCTCAATTGTTTTTTCTAGATAGTCTGTTTTTTCTTCTGGAAGCATGCCAAAGGTGTCGATGTCTGAGACCATCTTAAAAAGATGTGAGAGTTCGTTTTTGACTTTGATTTCTGCTTTGTTGAGTTGTGGTTCTTCTATTTCGTAGATGTAGTCGTTTGTGGTGTGGTCATAGACGATTCGTCTGCTTGCAAGGCCTTTGTAGCCAAATCCTTTTTTTTCTTCGATTGTTTCTTTGTTATGATCTGTTGGCGTTTCCGGTGTTTGGCTGTTTTGGAGTTTTGAAAGAAATCCTGAGTCGTTTGGTGCTATGGTGTCTTCTCGGCTTGTTGGTGGCATTTGTTGTGCTGATTCGAGAAGACCCATGTGTGTTCACCAGTTTTAGTGTTGGGCTTCTTTGATTTTTTTCATGACTTTTGAGTAGACTTTAAAGTCGTCTGATTGTGCGAACTCTTCGATGATGTTTTGTGGCAGGTTTCCAAGGAGCTCATCAGTTCGAAGAAGCACATATTTGACGTCTTCGTCTTTGATGAGGTCTGCATCTATTGTTGGTGTTGGTTCTATTGGCATGCTTTCTTGTGGGTTTGTTTCTGGTTTTTGTTGTTTGGGCATGCTGTGTTTGGTTGGTGTTGGTTCGGGCGGTGTTGTTTGTGTGTTTTCTTCTTGCTTTTGCATGTTATAGTCTGGTTTGTACTCTGGTGTTTGTTGGTAGGCGGTCTCTGTTTTTTGACTATCATCTTTTTGTGGTGCTGTGTATTGTGGACTCATCTCGGATTTTGTTTCTTTTTTGATTTCAACTTCTGTTTCAGCATTGATTTGTTGAGCTGGTTCAGTTGAAGGTATGGTTGTCTCAACCTCTTTAAACTCATTAGTGTCAGGTTTTATTTCATTGAGTGGTCGTTGTGGTGGGGGTGCTGGGTAGGTGCGATCGTATGGTTTTTTTGGTTGGTTGGGGCTGAGTGGTCGTGGTTCTGGCATTGGTGTCTCTGTTGTTTTGTCTTTTTTTGAGAAAATATTTGAGAAAAATCCCGGTTTTGTCTCAGCAGTTGTTGGTGGTGAGCTCTTCTGCATTTTTTCTTGTGCTTTTTGAGCTTTTTTTACTTCTTGTGCTTGTTTTTTCTCTTGTGCTTTTCTGCGTTTTTCTTCTATTTTTCGTTGTTTTTCTGCTGATTTGATTGCTTCTGCATCCATGGTGTCGTTGTTTTGTTCTTGTGTGTAGGATGTTGTGGCTTCGTCTGTATTATGTGTTGTTTCTTTTTTGTCTGTTTGATTTTTATTTGGAAAATTAAAGTGTATCTTTTTTGAAGCTGTAGCAGGTTGATTGGTGTCTGATACGTTCATGATGCTGTTGAGATCGATGACTTCGACGCGGTCATCTTGGCTTGGTGCAAATGGTGTTTCGATATGTTCAAAGTCGGTGCAGAATCGAAATGGTGCTGTTGTTCCGTCGGGTATGCTTGCAGTGAATTCTAGTGGTTGTGGTGCACTGAGAGCTGAGGGTTGTTTTGGTCGGTTGTGATTGGATCGTAAGGTGACGACTGGCTGTGTTTCTGTGGTGTTTTCTTTTAGGAGGTTGTCGATTTTTTGCACCATCTCAACATGAAAGTCAAGTTCGTCTGGTCTTGGGTCTCTGTTTGGTCGTGGTCGGTTTCTGCTTGGTGGTCGGCATGGTGTTTCAAAGGCTTCTTCTACAGTTTCCTTTTTTTTGTTATTTTTAAATAGGCCCATTTTTAATCCCATCCTCAAAGGGTGTAAGTCGAGCATTTTGAGTTGGATGGTGATAGTGTTCTCTCTCCTATTGTATGCTTTCGCATCCCACTCTCTACTCATTTCAGGGGAGTGTGTATTATGCTAATAAATATTTCTATATTTACAGGATTTTTGGTTGTTTTAAATTTGTTTTTTTGTATTTAATTTGTTTATTTTACAAAAATTTCTTGATTGGTGTGCAGGTGTATATGCAATCGTATGTTCTACAGGAGGAATAGGTGGGCATTTTTTTTCAAAAACTATTTAAACAAACACCAAAATCCCCAAAGCTAGAAATTAGCCTAGTAAAAAGGCTAGGAGAGTATGGGATAAATATGAAAGCAAATAGAAAATTTAGAAAAGACAATGAAGGAGTGTCTGCAGTCATCGGTGTCATTTTGATGGTTGCAATCACTGTAGCAATTGCTGCTACTGTTTATGTGTATGTTAGTGGCATGTTGCCTGGGACGTCATCAACCACACCAAATATATCTTGGACTGTTGACACTGCAGACAATACAATAACTGTCACTAAAGGTACAAATAATGCCTATGGAGCTTCAGCTACTGTTGGTAACTTGGTTTTTAAGAATGCCACCGGAGAGACATGGTATGTTGCTGACACTATGGCTCTTACTAATGCATCGGCCTCTCTTGAAGAAAATGACATAAGTGCCGGAGATGTAATTAGTGGTTTTTTCGACGGCGAGTGGACAATGATTTGGGAACCAACGAATACTGTTATTGGAACAGTAGATTTATAGGGTGTCCCGCCCTATTTTTTTTATTTTAAAAAATAATTAAAATTTTAATTTCTTTTTTAGTTTGCAGACAAGCTTTCTGAATTTCAATTTTTTGAGATGGTTACCTTTTTTTGATAGGCCATTTTTTGTGAAAACTATAATAAATACGTTAGATAATACTTTCATTATCGAGGATTAAATAATGAAAATGACAAAAAGAAGGGTTTTGAGCTTGTTTGTGTTATTTTTTTTAATTTCATTACAATTCTCTGTTTCAGCAAACATAAGCTCATTTGAATCAAAAGAAGCACTTGAAAACACTGGTGAAGAATTTGAACAAATTGAGGTGACGATTCACACTTTACAGGGGAAAGAGAAGATAATAGTAGATGTCCCAGTAAGTGATCTAGATGCGGAGACGATTCCATCTTATGAGGATATCTTATCTTATTTGCCTGATGATCAAAAAAATGAGATTTTGCAGCAAATTGAGCAAGAGAAGCAAACTCTCTCAAACAGAATGCAAAAGCGCACTCCTATGCTAAATATTCTTGACAGCAAACTTGATCATACTGCTGCATCGAGTATGTTTTCTGACGCGGAGTATTACGTGAATTATCTCTGTTCGGTCACTGGCGTTGGCTTGCTTTTGTTGTTCCCTCCATTTTTACCTATCACTCCGATTCTTTGGGCTGGTTTGTTGATTATCAACACCAATGGTACGAATGGTGAGATAAACAAGGCTGTTGAACAAGCGTTTATGTTGCCTTTCATTGGTATTTCTGTCTGGTGGGTTCAAGCCTATGTGTTCTCCGGCTTTGCTGGAGTTGCAATTATGATCAATAACCCAGATAACATCTAAAGTATTTGAAAAATCGAAGTAAAAAATAGTGTTGACACCTTTTTTCGGTGTCTTTTTCTTTTTTTGTTCAACTGTTTGAAAAGTAGCTTTTTATATCAGTATAACCTAATATTTCTTTTGAAGAAGTATGAAAATCAGAAAAAGTGCTATCATTTCTATTGTGTTGTGTTTATTGTGTTCTTCGCATGTTGGCTTTGTTGATGCTAGTAATCAAAAAAATGATGCATTTTTATCTCTTGATGCCGGGATATTGACAACTATTGATGGAGTTCAGGTTGCAATTGTCTCTGGTTCTTTTTATGAGATGGGATTTCAACAGGCATCGTTGTTAGAAGATCAAATCAGGCAGAATCTTCGTGCGTTTAATCATTCTATGGACGTCTTTGGTATTGACTATGAACGATTTGTAGAGATGTGGAACACGCAAAAAGAGTTTTGCAGCAGCAATGCTAGAAACTTTATCTTGGGGACTGCTGATGGCTTAGGAGTTTCTGAACATATCATCGGTGTCTTGTGGGTGTGGGAGGGCGTATTGTATGCAAACCGGTGTTCGAGTTTTTGCCTGTGGGGTGATGCAACAAATGATGGTGAATTGATTCATGTGCGTAGTCTTGATAGTTTTGGAACAATCTGTGATCCAATATCAGGCGTTTCTCTTCAAGAAAATGCGGTGGTGATGGTATGTGTTCCGGATGATGGTTTTGCATTTTTGTATCCGACTTTTGCTGGCTATGGTGTTGAAGATGGCTTTAATGAGATGGGCGTGTCGGTGTGTAATCTGTGGTCTGAAAATTCTGACGGGTCTTCTCTTGGTCGTCCCATGGGTATCAGATTGTTTGATGCGTTGTGGAGTGCTTCTTCTGGTCTTGAGGCAGTAGAGGTGTTGACTGAGAATAAGACCTTTGGCTATAATTTTGTGGTTGGCGATGCAAATATCCCTTCTGGCTATGCTGTTGAGACAACAAAGAATCTGACCTATGTGGGCGGTTGGGATGAGCAAGCAGAAGGCGTCTTTCCCTTTTTCCAGATTAAGGATGTGATTCGGCGTTCGAATTGTTTTGTGAATAGTTCTCTTGCAAGCGTTCAGCGTCCTTATTTTAATCCGCGTGATCTGAGATATCTGTTGGGGATGGCAGAAAACTATGGCAGTGTGAATAGTTGGATGCGCTATAAGGGTATGAGTGTTGCAATCAAAAGAGACTATGGTGGCTTTGAGCTGAACTCTTCTCTTGAGGTGATGAGAGATCTCTATGATGGGAGGTATCATCCGGTGTGGTGGGCTCTTCGAAAGTCTTCTTCTGATATTCCTGCGTGGTGGCAGTGGTCTGCTTCTCCTGGTTCTGGCGATATTTTGTTGTCGTTTGCAGAGGTAGATTGCTATGCGCAGCGTACTGAGCCGGTTTTGTTGAATCTTTTTGATCTAATTGACATGTTGTAGCACGATTTTTTTGGGATGTCGGTAGATAAATTTAACGTCGTTTGGTTGTGGCATTGTTGTCTGAGTCATGTTTGTGGTTAGTTGTTATCTTGATTTGGGTGTCTGTATTATGGTTGTTTTGGGACAAGCGTAACTGCATATGATACCGGATATTAGGCTGCGAAAAAGCTTTATATTCTCTTTGTTTTTTCTTGGTATTGGAGATGGCTGGTCCTCTTATGTTTGCATCCCATCCCTCCTAGTAAACCAGCCCGCCTCCACTTTTTTTACCAAACCTTTTTTCGCTGTTTTTTTGGGTGTTTTTCTACAAGAAAACAGAGTCAAAAAATGATTCTGGATTTACTACAGTTTTTTTTGGCATGTACTAAGCAATTTTGATGAATTTTATGCTATTTGACACTTGAAATCTAAATTATGTTGTTTTTTTATAAGGTGAAATATGTAATCTATGGAGGGTATCTTAATATGGGTGGACGTGTTTTTGGGGCTTTGATGGCTGAGTTTGATGTTCTCTTTGGTCTTGATATGATTCGTTTACTGACTGGTATTGCGGTGTTAGGTTATGCCTCTTATACTGATTGGAAGTCTCGTACGGCCCCAAACATTTTGTGGTTTGTGATGGGAGGAATTGGCGCGCTTCTTCTTGCAATCCAGTTTTTTGTTCTTGGTATTGATCAGATCATGTATCTCATCTTCATCCCCATCATGTGGATTTTGATGTATGTGTTGTTTCAGATTGGTGTTATGTTTGGTGGTGCGGATGCAAAGGCGATTATGGCACTTGCGCTGCTTGTGCCTTTGTTTCCCTCACTTGGAAAGCTTCCTATCTGGGAGTCCTTGATGCCGTTTTCTTGGGTGGTCTTTGTCAATGCGTTACTTCTGTTTTTGGCAATCCCTGTAACATTGTTTTTCTACAATCTGATGAAAAAAGACCTTAGTTTTCCTCAGTCGATGCTTGGCTATAGGATGCCACTAAAAAAAGCAAAAGCCTCTTTTGTCTGGCCGATGGAGCATATAGTAGAGGGCAAGATGAAATTGGTGCTTCGCCCGTCAGATGATGATTTAGCACAAGTCTATGATGAGTTAGAAAAAGCTGATGTTAAACGGGTGTGGGTGACTCCTAAGATTCCGTTTATGATTCCACTGCTGGCAGGATTTGTCGTTGCTTTTGTTGCAGGAGACATCTTGTCATTTATCTTTATGAGTGTACTCTGAGGTTTTTTGCCCTCTTTGATTGTGGGGTGGTGGGTAAAGGTGATATAGATGTTTTTGTTATACGGCGCTGTGGAGTATGTCGAGTAAAAAGGATTATTACGAGATATTAGGCGTCGGTCGTGATGCATCTAAAGCCGAGATTAAAAAAGCCTATCGTAAGCTTGCCTTGAAGTATCATCCAGATAAAAACAAGGAAAAGGGCGCTGAAGACAGATTTAAAGAGATCTCTGAAGCATATGGTGTGCTTTACGATGATGAGAAGCGTAAGCGCTATGATCAGTTTGGCCATGCTGGAATTGATGGTCAGTATAGTCAGGAGGATATCTTCCGCGGCGTTGATTTTGGTGAGATCTTCCGCGGTATGGGTTTTGGAGGTGGCCTTGATGATTTGTTTTCTCAGTTTTTTGGAGGGGGCTCTAGGCGTGGACGTTCTCGTGGTCCTGCTCGGGGCAGTGATTTGAGATTTGATATTGAGATTTCTCTTAAAGAGGCGTTTGAGGGTTTTTCAAAAGAGATTTCTGTCCCTCGTCAGGAAGCATGTCCCGTCTGTGGCGGTAGTGGTGCAAAAAAAGGTTCAGATCCAAAGCAGTGCGCTCAGTGTGGTGGCTCGGGTCAGGTGAGAATGTCTCGTCAGACGCCATTTGGTATGTTTACTCAGGTTGGCGAATGTCCTAAGTGTCATGGTCAGGGCAAGATTATCACTGATCCGTGTTCTGAGTGTCGTGGTCGGGGTGTGGTGCGTAAGACCCGTAAGATTTCTATTACGATTCCAAAAGGTGTTGAGGATGGTATGCAGCTTCGGCTGGCTGGTGAGGGTGAGCAGATGGGCCGTGGTGGTGTGAGTGGGGATTTGTATGTGGTGGTGCATGTGCGTCCGCATAGTGTGTTTCAGCGACGGGGTGCTGATTTGTATCGATTGTTGGAGATTTCTTTTCCTCGGGCAGTTCTTGGCGGCTCTGTTGATATTGAGACGATGAAAGGTCATGCTGATTTAAAGATTCCATCGGGTGTTGAAACAGGCAATATCTTAAAGATGAAAGGTATGGGTATGCCCAAGTTGAGGGGCAGTGGTTTTGGTGATTTGTTTGTGGAAGTAAAAGTCAAGACTCCAAAGAAATTATCGCGAAAAGCAAAGAAGTTGATCCGTGATCTTGAAGAGGAGATTGAAGACTAAAAAACGAGGTTAACCAAGTGGTTAACTTCTTGTGTTTTTTATGGTAGATTAAGAGTTTTTCTCCTAGAAATTAAAAGTTAACCTAGTAATTTTTTGAAGAAAAAAAGAAAAAAGAAAAGGCTTATTTTTTAGCCTGTTTTTTCTTTTATTTTTTCGGTGAGTTTTGGGATGATTTCGTAGAGGTCTCCAACGATTCCATAATCAGCACTATTAAAGATGAGCGCTTCAGGATCTTTGTTTATGGCAACAACAATGCCGCTATCGCGCATTCCTGCGATGTGTTGGATTTGCCCACTGATTCCTGCTGCAATATACAGTTTTGGTTTGACTTTATGACCTGAGAGTCCAACCCAATGATCTTCTGAGAGCCATTTGAGATCTGCAGCAATGGGTCTGCTGCATCCAAGAACAGCTCCACGCATGCTCTGTGCAAGTGTGCTGAGCAGTTCAACATCTGCTTTATCTTTGATGCCTCGACCGCAGGAGACGATGATGGGTGCTTCTTCGACATTGACACCATCTTCTGCTCGTTTTTGTACGTCGGTGATGTTGCTTGTG
>Ga0207831_100602_pt1 | contig 10780 bp, 9 predicted proteins | sample TtanPargueraPR_7_FD_187741 | JGI IMG/M metagenome (GOLD analysis project Ga0207831, IMG submission 187741) | Aerobic enrichment media microbial communities from Bioluminiscent Bay, La Parguera, Puerto Rico - Tt and M1 (2) (SPAdes) | ecosystem: Environmental > Aquatic > Marine > Unclassified ... | reverse complement strand
ATGGGGGGGTGGCGAACCGATTTTACCAAAATCAAAGTCGGGTCGTTTGTCAAAGCCAATGGGGGCTATTTGGTTATCAATCTTTTGGATGCCATCATGGAGCCAGGTGTATGGCAGACGTTGAAGCGCTCTCTCAAAACGGAGCAGATCGAAATTGAAACCTATGATCCATACTATTTTATTACGGCTACAGGGTTGAAGCCAGAACGTATTGGGATGCACGTTAAGGTGGTCGTACTTGGAGATACGCGATTATGGGCCTTATTGAGGCATTACGACCCCGATATGCACAAGATTTTCAAGGTTCGTGTGGATTTTGAATCTTCCATGGATCGAAATGGACAAGTGCTTGAAAAGTTGGCCCGTTTCATCCGGTCTGAAGCGGATAAACAAAAACTACGACCATTTTCCGCCGAGGCTGTAGCCGCAGGCTTGGAACATCTTGTCCGTCTGGCTGGGCGTCAGGAGAAGCTTTCGGCTTCGTTTCCACGGCTGGCGGATTTACTGGTTGAGTCAAACTATCAAGCGCAAGAGGATAATGCCGAAATGGTTTCCGCACAACATGTGCATCGGGCGCTCGAAAGCGCCATTTATCGAGCCAACCAGGTGGAAGACAGAATTCAGGAGATGATTGAACGCGGTAGTATTTTTGTAGATGTTGAAGGATCTGTCGTAGGTCAAATTAATGGATTGGCCGTATATTCTCTTGGAGACTACATGTTTGGCAAACCTTCACGAATTACCGCCGTGACTTCCATGGGGAAGGATGGAATTATCAATATTGAACGGGAATCCGATCTTTCCGGCCCTATTCATAACAAGGGTATGCAAATTCTTTCGGGATATTTACGAAGTATGTTTGCGCAGGATAAGCCTTTGACTCTCGCCGCCAGTCTTGCCTTTGAGCAAGCTTACGGTGGGATTGATGGGGATTCAGCTTCTTCCACGGAATTATATGCCTTGCTCTCCAGTCTTGCCGAAGTTCCTTTGCGGCAGGACATTGCTGTAACCGGATCGGTAAACCAACGGGGACAGATACAACCCATCGGTGGTGTGAATGAGAAGATTGAAGGGTTCTATCTTTGCTGCAAGAAAAATGGATTGACTGGCGATCAGGGGGTCATGATCCCGAAGCCGAATGTAAAAGACCTTATGTTGAATCATGAAGTGGTTGAGGCTGTTTATGGCGGGAAATTTAACGTTTGGGCTGTCGAAACCATTGATCAGGGGATTGAATTACTGACAGGAATTAAGGCTGGAAAACGGACAAAGTCCGGGTATACTCGGAACTCAGTATTCGATAAGGTTGACAAACGACTGCGGTCCCTGGCTGAGGGATTGCGGGAGTTTGGAAAAGATGCCGAGAAAAATGGCAAAAAGAAAAAATGATGCTGAGGAGTTATAATGAATTTTATGCGTCTGAACCTTCCGAGAAAGATCATCTTGGTTCTTTTTGCTGCAAGTATATTGCTTATGTTTGCAGTAGATACTGGATATCATTTCAACGTTGGTCATATCGTCCGACTTTTTGTGGGGGCATTTGTTTTTTGGCTTTTGGTTGACCGTCTTTGATGTTCTGATATCTTACAACAGAAAAGGCCTAGGTTTTTTAGAATCCAGGTCTTTTCTGTTCGTGATTATGGGGCACAATCAGGATATTTAGGACAGTATTCCTCTCGTTTATACTGTCCATAATGACATGGGTTGTTAGCAGTGAGGGAGACAGGTCTTCTGGCTGTTTAGGTTGGTAAAAAAAGAAAATCGCCTTTCTTTACGAAGGGCGATTTTTTTATTGCTGGAGCCTTCAAGCAGAATTGAACTGCTGACCTCATCCTTACCAAGGATGCGCTCTACCTACTGAGCTATGAAGGCTTGTAAAAGAAAGGACCGGATTTCTCCGGTCCTTTCGGGGTTCAGGCTTAATTTGGTCGGGATGAGAGGATTTGAACCTCCGACCCCTTGAACCCCATTCAAGTGCGCTCCCAAACTGCGCTACATCCCGACGCGGAAAAAATGTCTATAGGGCCGGGCGTTTGATGTCAACATGTTTTTTGTTTTTTTCTGAGCGACTGTTTTTGAGGTGTGAGAAGAAGAGTGTCATATCATGTTATATTATATTTTCAATTTTTAATAAGATTATACTGTTTGAGCTTGCTTGACATGGTAATGTAGAGACAATTTTAATTGTTTTCATTTAACGTTTAAGGGGATCATTATGCTCAAAAATATGCGTTTGGGCTTGAAGCTAGGCTTGGGGTTTGGGCTTGTTCTTTTATTGACCGCCTTGGTGGCCCTGTTTGGTTATCAAGGTTTGCGTGGAGTTCAAGACCGGGTGGATAAGGCGGATGACGTTAACAGGCTTGTCCGCTACATCCTTGAAGCACGTGCTCAAGAAAAAAACTACATGCTGCGCAAAGAACCAAAATATTTGGATGAACATGCCAAAGCTTTGGAGAATTTATACGCCCAGGTGGAGCAGACCCGTGAGAAGTTTGATCAGGATTTGAACAAAGAGCAAATGGATTCGGTAAAAAAAGCTGTTCAGAACTATGCCGAATCTTTTTCGTCCTACGTTTCCATGGAGGAACAAAAGGACAAAACAATGGAAGGCATGCGTGAAAACGCACGAGTAGCATTGGCTGAAACCGAGGCTTTGCGCCAGGATCAAAAAAGGCAGTTAGCTTCGTTACGAGCTTCGGGGACAGCATCACAGGCCGCATTGGAAGACAAAATCGTCAAAGCGGATGATGCAAACAGGATGATAAAACTTTTTCTCGATGCCAGAAAAAATGAAAAGGAAGTCATCGTCTCTGGAGAAGAATCGTATTATGTCAAAAATCAGCAAGGAATAGAGAAAGTTCTTCTGTTGGGGCAGGATTTGAAAGCCCGATTTGCCAATGAAACAAATATGGCTCAGATGGATGATGTCCTCGGAGCGATTAGCGCATATCAAAAAGATTTTGGACAATTTGTTGGCCTCATGAAGAAGCAGGGTGCTGCAACAAATGCCATGGTGGAAGCCGCGCGGAACGCGGATAACGTTTGCCGCCAAGCTCGTGCCGACCAGAAAGGGAAAATGCTTAATGAGATCAAGCAGGCCATTGCCATGGGAGTCGGTGGTGCTGCTATCGCGTTGTTATTGGGAATTATGGCCGCAATATTCCTGACTCGCGCCATTACTCGTCCGGTCGGGATGGGCGTCAATTTTGCTGAAGCCATGTCCGGCGGCGATTTTACCCAGACATTGCAAGTCGTCCAAAAGGACGAAGTTGGTGTTCTTGCTGCTGCGCTCAATTCGATGGTGGAACGTTTACGTCTTGTGGTGGGCGATGTCAGGAGCGCTACGGACAATGTTGCCTCTGGGAGTGAAGAGTTGTCTGCATCAGCTGAAGCCCTTTCACAAGGGGCAACGGAGCAAGCCGCATCAATTGAAGAAGTTTCTTCCTCCATGGAGCAGATGGGATCGAATATTCGACAAAATGCCGACAATGCGAATCAGACGGAAAAGATAGCCCGTCAGGCAGCCACAGATGCCGAACAGGGCGGCGTTGCCGTTCAACAGGCCGTTGAGGCCATGAAGAATATTGCCGAAAAAATTTCCATTATCGAGGAAATTGCCCGTCAAACCAACCTCCTGGCATTGAACGCAGCTATTGAAGCCGCTCGTGCCGGAGAGCATGGCAAAGGTTTCGCTGTGGTCGCTGCCGAGGTCCGTAAATTGGCTGAAAGAAGTGGCACGGCTGCAGGAGAAATTAGTGAATTGTCTACCTCGACAGTAGATGTGGCCGAACAGGCCGGACAGATGCTTGCCAAACTTGTTCCCGATATTCAGAAAACGGCAGCATTGGTTCAGGAAATTGCTGCTTCCAGCAATGAGCAGAACTCTGGAGTCGGACAGATTAATTCTGCCATTCAGCAGTTGGATACTGTTATTCAGCAAAACGCTAGCGCGTCGGAAGAAATGGCTTCTACAAGCCAGGAGCTTGCCGGGCAGGGACAGCTTTTGCAACAAACCATGTCATTCTTTCATGTTGATGGCGTAAGTTCATCCAATGGCGGAGGAAATGGGCGTGTTCATGTTCAGGAAAAGCGTTTTATTCAACCCGATCAGCTTTCTATTGCAGGCGCAGGAGGAAGTGGATATAGTAATATAAATAGTTCGGGGCAGGACTCTGGCCAGCTCTTGGAGTTGGCAGAAGGACAGAGTGATGACTTTGAACAGTTTTAAGGTATGAGAAAATCATTGCAGCAAATAAGGTGTGGGTTATTGTCTTTCAGGAAAGCCCAAACCAAAAAAGGGGAGTGCAATGTCTGAAGAAGCTCTGAACGACATCAATCAGTTTTTGACGTTTACTTTGGGGCGGGAAATCTTTGCCCTTGATATCGGAACTGTTCGGGAGGTCTTGGAGCTGACATCCATTACCAAGATTCCAAGAACTCCGGGATTCATGCGGGGAGTCATTAATTTACGCGGTCATGCCGTTCCTGTGGTTGACATGCGTATGAAACTCGGCATGTCAAAGGGGGAGGATACCGTCGACACCTGTATCATCATCGTAGAAATCGAATTTGACGGTGAAATTACTGTCATGGGAGCTTTAGTGGATTCGGTCCGTGAAGTGTTCGAGATGATGCCTGACAGTATCGAACCCGCGCCCAAGATGGGGGCGGCTGTCAACGCCGAATACATTCGAGGAATGGGACGTCAGGACGAAAAATTTATCATCATTCTTGATATCAATAAGATTTTTTCTGCGGAGGAATTGGCTTTGGTGAAAGGAATGAGCAAGGAACAGGACGGGGGCCAAGAAGAGGCAGCTTAGTCCTTGAATCAAGTTTGGAAAAAGAAGTCCTCCGTCCGTAAAGGGCGGAGGACTTCTTTTACTTGTCCCAGTTCATCATTGTGTCCCATTTTACTTTGCCTTTTTGCTTTTTATGTTTTCGGAGAAGAACATACACCGCTCCGGCGCCACCATCCTTTGGTTGTGCCGTGCAAAAAGCCAAAACTATTCTGCGTAACGGCTCCTTTGTGAGCCATGATTGCAATTCCTGTCTCAAGATTCCTCGCCCACCCGGAGAGTTTTTGCCCCTGCCTGTGATGACAAGAAGACATCTTCTGTTTTGCAGGTAACATTCTCGAGTGAAGAAAAGCAGGTTATCTCTGGCTTGCTCGGAATTCATGCCATGCAGGTCCAGATGTGCTTCAGTGCTTAAGCTGCCAGCTTTGAGTTGATAGAATGTTTTACTATCCAAACTGGCGACGTAGCCGTGCATGTATTCGTCAGTGTACTCCAGCTCAAAATCAATGCCGCCAGTCATAAAATCTTTCAGGCCTTGTACCTCGTCTTCGGGTTGTGCCAAACTTGCCTTGCGCGGGGTCGTTTTGATTGGCACCTCTCGGCCCTTCATCTGCCCATTTAGCTGTTGAACGCCCTGCATTGCATTGAAAAAAGTTTCTTCATCATTGGACTCATTCCGTTTTTCCTGAGGAGGTTGCAGTGCCTTCTTTTTGACTTCATTAGCTTTTCTGGCCTTATCCATCAGGGTGTCCATGTATTTATCGCCAGACCCGATTTTAATTTGTTTCAGATCTTCAAGAGTGTGCTTTTTCTTGCGTGAGCCCACGTGCTTTCCTTTTCATAATCTGGTTCATAAGGTGATGTTGACATTTTCAATGCCGTCGCCGTATGTCAAGTTTATAGATTTTATACTTTTTAAGTATGATAAATGTTGCTGGACTTCCGGCCGTGCCTAAAGTAAGGGAACCTGTTGCTGGATTACGGTTGCAAAATGAGGAATCAAATGCTGAAAATAGAAGATCTTCATGTAAAAATAGGTGACAAGGAAGTGCTCAAGGGAATCAACCTTGAGATCCAGGAGGGGGAGACATTTATTCTCTTCGGCCCGAACGGTTCCGGGAAAACTTCATTGCTCATGACGCTTATGGGCTTTGCCGGTTACGATGTCACTCAAGGAAAGATAACGTTCAAGGGAGTAGATATTACGTATGCTCCTACTTATGAGCGGGCTCGGCTGGGGGTAGGTATGTCCTTTCAGCGTCCGCCAACCATACATGGTCTGCGAACAGGTCAACTCGTACAGCTCTGTGCTCGTGGGCAGGGGCTAGATCTCCCAGAATTGGCAGAGCGAGTCAATTTTACGGACTTTCTGGATCGGGATATTAATGACGGCTTTTCCGGTGGTGAGATCAAGCGGTCTGAGTTGTTGCAGCTAATGGCACAACGTCCCAGCCTTGTTCTTTTCGATGAACCGGAATCCGGAGTGGATTTGGAAAACATGCAGTTGATTGGCAAGGTCTGTCGTCAGTTGCTGGATGGCAGAATTGATGCCAAACCGGATCAGTCTCTCAAGGAAATTCGGGAACAGGCCAGCACTTCCGGTCTGATCATTACCCACACAGGGTATATTCTTGATTATGTCAACGCTGACCGTGGTCAAGTTCTGTACAATGGACACCTTTGCTGTGAGGCTCGACCTCGCGATATTCTGGAGCATATCCGTACTAACGGATACCAGGAATGTGTTCGCTGTTTGAATTAGGCGCATCAGTACGGAGTAGTATGTAATGAGTACGGTTGACCTTTCCCAGTTCAAGTTTTCAGGACTTAGTCGTGAGCGTATAGACGATCTTTCCACTATGGATGAAACGGACAAGGAAACTCTGATCATGTCCGGGGTGGATGTCGAGAATGCCAATCGTAGTGGTTCCTTTTTACAGATGGACCACTCCAATGTTCATTGTGAATCCAATGATCCGGGCGTTGAGATCATGGATATCAAGGATGCCATCGCCAAATATGACGGACTTTCTGAGTATCGCTGGCAACTGATTGACAAGGATAAGGATGAATTTACCCGCAATACATATGAGAACACTCATGGTGGTTATTTCATTCGTACCAAGCCCGGGGCCAAGATAGAAAAGCCCGTTCAGTCTTGTCTTTTTCTCAAGGCTGACCAAGTTGGACAGAATGTTCATAATATCGTGGTGGTTGAAGAAGGTTCCGAATTAAACATTCTTACAGGGTGTTCGGTTGCTCACGGTAAAACCACTGGCGCGCACTTTGGCATATCTGAATTTTACGTCAAAAAGGGTGGTAAACTGACCTTTACGATGGTTCATAACTGGGGGAGCAATGTTTCTGTTCGCCCCCGTTCTGCCGGCGTTGTAGAGGAAGGTGGTGTACTGCTTAACAACTATATTTTGATGAAGCCGGTCAAAGATTTGCAGATGTACCCCACAATTACCCTGAAAGGGCGAGGGGCGCGTGCGCGTTTTAACTCTGTAGTAGTTGCTCCTGAAGGTTCTCATTTGGATATGGGCAATAGGGTTATTATGGACGCTCCCGATACCCGTTGTGAAATTATCGCCCGTACGATTTCTACTGGTGGTACGATTATCAATCGTGGACATATCGGAGCTCGCCATGTCCCTTCTCGTGGTCATCTTGAATGTCAGGGCTTGATTCTTGGCGAAGGCCGCATTTGGGCTATCCCTGAATTGGATGGATCATTGGAAGGTGTTGAACTTTCTCATGAAGCTTCCGTTGGGAAGATTGCTCAGGAAGAGATTGAGTACCTTATGGCGCGTGGGCTGGATGAAGACGAAGCTACCTCTACCATTGTTCGTGGTTTCTTGAATACGGATATAATGGGCTTGCCCGCAAAATTGCAGCGGGAAGTGGATAAACAGATTGAGGAGTTGAACGCCAGCGGCGCAATGTAACCTTGTCTGATGTCGTGGATGGGGACGGTTGTTTTTTCAATGACCGTTCCTTTTTTCGTTTTGGGCGAAGATATCGGCTGTTGACCTTGTCTTGGCTTGTATTGTCTGACAAACTGCCTCCGTGTCAAAGCGCATTGGTTAATATTCCAATTATGAGGATCTCGGGTGAGTAAATACAATTTGACCACAGTGGACCATTTCGGTTCAAAACAACTACTCAAACGTTGTGCAGCCTGCTTTTGGCCATATCGATGGCGGGTTGCTTTTGCTTTTTTGTCTGCATTGGTAGTTTCTGCATGTAATCCCGCAATCGCACACTTGGTAAAACCCACCATGAACGAGACTTTTATCGCTCGTGATGCGAACGCTTTGATTCTTGTTCCTTTGGAATTCCTCGTAGTTATACTGGCTAAATGTCTTGCCCGTTTTGGGCAGGTTTATGTCATGAATATTGTGGGTTACCAGGTCTTGCACAATCTAAGACAGGAGCTTTTCTCTAAAATAATATATCTCCCTTTACGCTTTTTTGAGGAAAGCAGAGTCGGCATGCTCATGTCCAGGGTGCTGGCTGATGCCGGGGTATAGAGGACATCTGGCCGGAGGGTTCTTTTTTGGAATCATGGGTGTTGTCGGAGCAATCATGCTCGGATGGTTAGCCCAAGATCCGTTGGAAATTGCAGGGTTGATCGGTTTTTGTTTGCTTGGCGCACTTTTCCCTGATGTGGACACTGACTCCAAGGGACAAAGTTTGTTTTATTCCCTGATGATTTTTGTCGACGCCACACTTATTTATTTAAAAATGTACCTGTGGGCTGCCTGGTTAGGACTTTTTGCCATGCTCCCAGCCATAGGGCATCATAGAGGGTGGACACATACATGGTGGGCCATGTTGGTTGTGCCCCTCCCCATAATACTTCTTTCTGTTGTGCTAATGGGAATCCAGAATTTAGAGCCATTTATAAGGCTGTATTTGGCGTTTGTACTTGGCTATTTTTCCCATTTGATGCTGGATGGAGAATTCACCTGATTACTGTCTCAGAAGGCTTTTGTAAAGCTCAACATATTTATCCCCCATCATTTCGACTGAGAAGCGTTGAACGCTGGAATAACCTTCTTGCACTAGCTGTTGAGCCAGTTTTTTGTCTGTCATCAGCTTGCTAATAGCATCAGCAAGGGCCGCCGCATCCTTGTTGGGAAAAACCAATCCGTCTTTTCCTTCCGTTACCAGTTCAAGGTTTGATGGCAGGTCAGAAGCCACTAACGGAGTGCCTGTTGCCCAGCCTTCCTTGATGACCGCATTCGATCCTTCACCATCCACTGAAGGAACGGCGAGAACGTCGATTTTTTCAAGTACGGTCGTGCTTTCGGCATGGCCTAAAAATAGAATGGAATTACTGATACCATATTTTTGGGCATGCTCCTGCAAATCTTTCATTAGCGGACCATTTCCTGCGATCAGGCATTGCCATTCCGGTAAGTCTTTGCAGTTTTTAAGTAGCTTGAGGGCCTCAAGGAGGACATGCGTACCTTTTTGTTTGGTCAAGGCTCCTATGCTTCCAATGGTAAAGAGCGAACCTCTGTTCTTGGATGAAGAGTAGAGTGTGGTGTCGATTCCACTGTGAATGGCTTTTGTATATTCTTTTCTAACGCCACATTTAATCATTGTCCTGCATATTTCTTGGCTGACACCAACGACCATATCTCCCATGAGATATTTTTTTGTACTCCAGCCTTTTTTGGGACTGTAGGAAACTCGACGAGAATGAACCAGCTTGAAGTCTCGTCGGGCCGCAGTTTTCGCCAAGGCTGCAAGGGAGGCTCCCTTAGCATCATTAGTATGGATTACATCCGGGCCATATTTTCGTATCAACTTGAAGAAATTAAGAATATTAATTGGATTCAAGTCGCTGGCTGATATAATCGTTTTGCAGGAAATGCCCCATTCTCGTGCGTGTTCCAGTAAGGGGCTGGTTTCAGGTACGACAATAAGTGGATCAAAATCATCATTTTTTTGAAGATGACGGGCAAGGTAAAGAACTTGGCGCTGTCCGCCACGCATTTGTTTCCCAAGATCCAGAAGAAGAATTTTCAACCTAGTTTTCCTTTATCCGTTCAATATGTTTGCTGTCACTTCGGGGATAGCTTCAAGGCTTTCACAAATAATAAAGCCAGCCTTGGCCATTGCCTCGAGTTTGGTTTGTATGCCGCCTTGCTGCTGTAAAATGGCCCCGGCGTGTCCTAGCCGTTTGCCAGGAGGCGCGGTCTGTCCTGCTATGAAGGAAATCACTGGTTTGTCAAATCCTGTTTCAACTACATAGCGCGCAAGTTTCTCTTCAGCTGTTCCACCGATTTCGCCGAGAACAACGACAGCTCTGGTTTTGTCATGGTTTCGGAGCATCTCAAACATGTCTGCGAACGTTGTCCCGATAAATGGATCCCCCCCGATACCAAATCCAAGCGATTGTCCAATTCCAACGTCCGACAGTCGCTGTGCTACCTCATATGTGAGGGTTCCGCTACGGGAAAGAATTGCTACCGGGCCAGGAGTAAATGGTTGTGTTGGAAGAATTCCAATTTTTGTTTGTCCCGGGATGATGAGTCCTGGCGTGTTTGGGCCGACAATTCGGGTTGGGCTGTTTTTTATTTGGGAAAGAGCCTGGAGCATGTCTTGCTGCACGATACCTTCAGTTATGCATATGGCCCAGGGGATTTTGTTGACCGCAGCTTCAACAATTGCATCTGTTGCCATTCTGGGAGGAACAAAAATGATGCTTGCGTGGACTTCATGATTCCGCAGAGCTTGTTCCACTGAGTCGTAAACAGGAATTCCAAGTATCCTTTCACCACCTTTGAAAGGTGTGATCCCGGCGACAATATTAGCACCATATTCAAGCATGAGGCTTGTGTGCATTTGTCCAACCTTGCCCGTGATGCCTTGCACAAGAATAGGGGTGTTTTTATCGATAAGGAAGTGTTCATGAGATGTATATTCTGGGCAGCTTTTTGTTTTTGCTGAATTTGTGCCCATTGGTG
>Ga0207831_100601_pt1 | contig 10838 bp, 6 predicted proteins | sample TtanPargueraPR_7_FD_187741 | JGI IMG/M metagenome (GOLD analysis project Ga0207831, IMG submission 187741) | Aerobic enrichment media microbial communities from Bioluminiscent Bay, La Parguera, Puerto Rico - Tt and M1 (2) (SPAdes) | ecosystem: Environmental > Aquatic > Marine > Unclassified ... | reverse complement strand
ACAACAAAAAAAGTGCCACAACATGCTTCAAATCCAAAACAAAAGATTATCCACTATTACAAAGGAGTTAAAACTCCAATAGATGACTATAGAAAAAAACAAGATACGCCCGCAAAAGAAAAACCACAAAAATCACAAGATGCTCCAAAAGAGATAGTTGAAAAAAGATATCAAAAAAATAAACAAATACTAGTTAGCTACAAAAACAAACATCATACACTAAAAAAGAAAAAAATTACGAAAAAACCTCAACGGACCCAAAACAAGCCTCAAAGACAGGCCAGAGGGTACATAACAAAACTACGAAACCCTAAAAAAGAGTATAAAAACAGCCCTCAACAACAAGAAAACAAAGAAACAGTAGAAGAAAAAGGAAACCAACAAATCAAAAAAATTATTCGCGGAAGGTATCAGACACAAAAAAACAACATTACAAATTATAAAAATCGTCATCAAAAAGAAAAACAAGCAAAACCACCACGACGCAAGATAAAAATTAAATTTAAGCGACAAAAAAACCCAAAGATACAACACTCAAATAAACCTAAACAAATCATACAAAAACAACTACAGACACACAAAAGCACATTCATTTCAAATATCGAGAAACACCGAGCTATCAATCAAAAAAGAAAACATGAAAAACTTCAAAAACAAGCCAGCAAAAAACTCTACAAACAAAAAGCAAAACAAAGCGAACTCTCAGAAAAAATCATTGACGATTTTGAATATGGCAAAAAAAATGGGATATTTATCAAAAACAAACTCCGAAGAGAACAACAAAAAAAGACCGACCTACTAAAAAAACAACAAACAACCCAACCAAAAATAATCTCAAATCCCGATTCTAATAAACTGATAACAATAACACCAGAAACATTGCAAGAAATCAAAAGAGCAGCCTTAAAAAGAGAAGGGTATCACACAAATGTCTATGAAGAAGTTGATTTCTACCCACTGCAAGAACCATTCTCCTACATCATTATTGTCAATCACACACTCAACAATGAAAAACACTATGTCATCGTAGAAGCAGAACTCTCCGAAGAAGAAAACACACACTATCAATTCCTCAAAGACACCCTATCATACATAGATATCGATAGTGAACAGTTTGAACTTGAAGGACAGAACAACTTTTTACTAAAAAAAATAAATAATATATTGGAAGAATATAAGATTGAGCTTGCAGATTCCTCCAAACAAAAAATCATCTACTATCTCAAAAAAGATCTCTTAGGCCTAGCAATAATAGAACCAATAATGCAAGATAAAAACATAGAAGATGTCTCCTGTGATGGCGTCAACATACCAATCTTTGTCTACCATAGGACTTATGGTAGCATACAAACCAATCTTATTTTTGATGATGAAGAAGACCTGTCAAGCTTTGTTGTAAAACTAGCACAAAAATGTGGAAAACACATCAGCATCGCAGACCCTATGCTTGATGCAACGATGCCTGATGGAAGCAGAATACAGATGACACTCTCCACAGAAGTGACAGCAAAAGGAAGTACATTTACCATTCGAAAATTCAAAGAAGATCCCTTCACTAGTAGTGACCTCATAGAATTTAACACCATGAACAACGAAATGATTGCCTATCTCTGGCTTGCAGTAGAACATGGAGTAAATGCAATCGTTGCAGGAGGAACTGCAGCTGGAAAAACAAGCACACTTAATGCATTAAGCCTCTTTATCCCTCGAGACAGTAAAATTGTAAGTATCGAAGAAACAAGAGAGCTTAACCTCCCTCATCCCAACTGGATACCCGGTGTAGCACGTACAGGATTTGGAGAAAAAATCCAAGGAAAAACAGTGGGGGAGATAGATCTCTTTGATCTAATGAAAGCCGCCTTGCGACAACGACCAGAATACCTATTAGTAGGTGAAATTAGGGGAAGAGAAGCATATGTTCTCTTCCAAGCAATGGCAACAGGTCATACCACCTACAGTACTGTTCATGCAGATAGCGCCCAAGGTCTTATCCATCGTCTTGAAGGAAAACCAATCAACATCCCAAGAATAATGTTACAATCACTTGACATCATATGTATACAAGTAATCAGCAGAGTCAACAACAAAAGAGCTCGTAGATGCAAGCAAATCATAGAGATTGTAGATATCGATCCAACAACCAAAGAAATCCTCACCAACGAAGCCTTCAGATGGGATCCGGTAAAAGACACCTTCATGTTCACCGGAAAAAGTTTTGTCTTAGAAAAAATAAGGGCAAAAAAAGGATTGAGCCGCGAAGAAATGATAAAAGAGCTTCAACAAAGAGCCGAAGTACTCTTATGGATGAAAAAACACAACATCCGTGTCTTCAACGAGGTTGCCACCACAATCACACAATACATAGAAGATCCAACAGGATTTGTTCAAAAAATGAAATAACTCTGAGAGAACACCTCTATGAACCCAACCGAACATGAAACAAAACACAACACACCATCTTCAAAAACTGAAGAGCCTGAAGTGGCAACTAGCCACATACAGATTCTAGAAGAATATACCGTCAACTCCAACACAACAATCCTTATACAAAAAAATACTAAAACACTGGAAAAAACCTATGTTTCACAAGAGCCAAACCTCAGCAGAGAAGAACATCGTTTTTATATGGTGGTAAAAAAACGGCTCATAGAGATTGTCCAGATAGGATTACATGAACTTGAACATGAACAAGGAGAACAATATCTTGAAGAACAATTCAGGACACTCTTAAAAATACACAACTTATCGCTCACAGAAAAACAAAAAGAAGCGCTACTCTATTTTCTAAAAAGAGATTTTCTTGACTACGGAAAAATAACGCCTCTTATGGACGATCCAAATATCGAAGATATCAGCTGTGATGGATCCTCAGAACCCATCTATATCTACCATAGAGAGTATGGAAATCTTAAGACAAATATCATTTTTGACGATGAAGAAAGCCTGTCAAGCTTTGTTGTAAAACTAGCACAAAAATGTGGAAAACACATCAGCATCGCAGACCCTATGCTTGATGCAACGATGCCTGATGGAAGCAGAATACAGATGACACTCTCCACTCAAATCACTACCAAAGGAAGTACTTTTACCATTCGAAAATTCAAAGACGATCCATTCACTGTTACAGACCTCATCTCATATCATACCTTTTCATCAGAGATGATAGCCTATCTCTGGCTTGCAGTAGAACATGGCCTCAATGCACTCATAGCAGGAGGAACTGCTAGTGGAAAAACAAGTGCATTAAATGCAATAAGCCTTTTTATACCCCGGGACAGTAAAATCGTAAGTATTGAAGAAACACGAGAGATAAATCTTCCGCATCCTAACTGGATACCTGGTGTTGCACGAAGTGGATTTGGAGAGATCATCGGAGATAGGATGGTTGGAGAAATAGATCTCTTTGATCTTATGAAAGCAGCCTTACGACAACGACCAGAATACATCATAGTAGGAGAGATACGAGGTCAAGAAGCATATGTTCTCTTCCAAGCAATGGCCACTGGCCATACCACCTACAGTACGTTTCATGCTGAAGATATCAAAAGTCTTATCCATCGTCTTGAAGGAAAACCCATTCACATCCCACGTGTCATGATACAGGCTTTAGATATTGTCACCATACAATCAAATATCCAGATAGGTGAAAAAAACGTCAGACGCTGCAAAGACATCGTAGAAGTCGTTGATGTTGACCCAACAACAAAAGAAATGCTTACCAATGAAGTCTTTCACTATGATCAAACAACAGACACCTTCTCATACAGTGGAAAAAGCTATGTCCTTGAAAAAATACGCCAACAATACGATATGAGCCAAGAACAACTCATGGCGGAATTACAAACACGTATCAGTATTCTCAAAGCAATGCAAGAACAACAAATAACAGAATTCTCAGATGTTTCAAATCTTATAGCAACCTATTCTGATCAACCAGAACTCATAAAAAACAGGCTAAAAAACAACGAGCCACTTATCACAAAACAAAAAAAACACGTCAAACAAACAGAGCCGATTGAAGTACAACAGACTCAAAAAAAATCCCGACTAAAAGGATTGTTTACGAGGCAAAAAAATGCCACTAAATAGATATCAACAACTAAGCTACCGAATCTTTGGAGACTTTGCAGAACAACACACCTCCTATCAATTGAAAAAAAACCTGCAATCAGCACATACAGATATACGTCCTGCAGCCTACATGGCATCATCTCTGTTCTCAACACTACTGTTCTTTATCATAAGTATAGTCACCTTAACAATACTAGGGCTGTTTGTATTGCCGATACTAGAAATCAACATCGACTTTCTTTCAACAGTACTCTTCATCTTACTGAGCCTTCCCATAACGCTTCTCTGCTATGCACTATTGATGCTGACGCCAGGATCAAAAGCTAGGAGTCGTGGGAAAAACATCGATAAAAATCTTGCCTATGCCGTCAACTTTGTCAGCGCAATGGCCAGTGCAGGATCAACACCAACAGAGATCTTCAAAAGCCTCAGTAAACAAGAAATCTACGGAGAAATCAAAGAAGAATCATCATGGATCTATCGAGATGTTGCACTACTAGGAAATGACATTATCTCTGCAATCAAAAAAAACATAGAAATAAATCCAAGTCAACGATTCAAAGAATTTCTGCAAGGAATGATAGTCACCATCAGTAGTGGAGGAAGCCTCAAAAAATACTTTATGAGTAAAGCAGACCAATATATGCGAGAAAACCATCAACGACAAAAAGAAATGCTTGAAACACTAGGCGTTATGGCAGAAAGCTATGTCACTGCAGCTGTTGCAGGAATACTACTACTACTCATAGTAATACCACTTATGATGATAATAAGTGGAGAATTTAATGGAGGGTTTCTTTATCTTATCATCTTTTTAGTTGTTCCTTTAATTCATCTTGGATTTGCAGCAACAATAAAGATCATCTCGGAGGCGGTATAAACATGACAGCACAAAAAAAATCAACCATCGCTTCAACACAACAAAAACCCCAACCAAAAGACACCTTTGACGAGACACCAGGATACTTTCAAAAACTCAAAATCGATGGAGAACTCGAACAACTCATCGTCATGCTTGCCACCATCATCCCCATACTAATCTTAACTATTTTATGTCTGCTTACGATATTAGGAATTGTTGATATACTTGGCTTGGGCTGGTTTGATTACGTTGTCTTATCACTTCTTGTCGGAACAGCAGTATATGGTATGTATGAATATTTACGACAAAGACGCCTCAATATCATCGATAACATCTTTCCAGATTTTATACGAGATCTTTCTGAAAGCAGACGAGCAGGAATGACGTTTACCAAAGCAATCCTTTTTGCAAGTAACGGAAATTATGGCATCCTTACACCAGAAATACAAAAAGTCTCACAACAAGTCAGCTGGGGAGCAAGTGTCACTGATGCACTCATTTCATTTAGTAAACGAGTTAACACCCTTAGTGTCAAACGAACCGTCAGCCTCATTGTAGAAGCCAGTAGAAGCGGAGGAAACGTTGCAGATGTACTTGATGTTGCTTCAAAAGATGCACGTGAGATACGGATGCTTGAAAATGAACGAAAAATCAATATGGCAACCTATGTCGTTGTCATCTATGTAGGAATGATGGTGTTTCTTGCAATAATACTCATACTACTCACCAGTTTTCTACCCTCTCTTACAGGCGATGTAGGAACAGCAGGACAATCCATCATGGGTGGAGGAAATAATGTCAGTCAAGAAGAAATCACTAATGTCTTTTATTATGCAACCATCATCCAAAGTCTTTTCAGTGGACTTGTCGCAGGAATATTTGAAGACAGTAAACTGCAATCCAGTGTAAAACATGTCTTTGTCATGGTGCTCATCACCTGGCTTGTTTTTAAATTAGTTGCAGGAGTATGATACTTATGAGACACAAAAAAGGTGAGAAAAATACATCACAAACAGAAGCAGTCTCTGAAGTCCTAGGTACAATACTACTGCTAGGAATCGCTGTCTCGCTTTTCTCAATCGTCTATGTTTCTGTGCTCTCCGTTCCAGCAAATCCACCAACGCCATCTGCAAATATTGCGTTTTCAGTTGAAGAAAACACTATTTATTTAGATCACTATGGTGGAACGCCACTCTCTTTAGACACATTGGTGATGATGAATATCAATGGGTTAAAGATACAAAAAACAATCGAAACCATTGAAAGTTCACTTGCGTGGGATACCAACTTGGATGGGGAGTGGAGTGTTGGAGAACGACTAGCATATTTTAACAACAACATTTCTGGGAATAAGATCGAGATGTCTATAGTTGATACAATTTCAAATTCACTGATTATCAAAGCAACCATAGATGCCACTGCTCCGTTTCTTGCAACCGATGTAGATCAGATAACTCCCCAACAACAAATCCTTAATCCCCTGATTGTTACTGCTTCATCTAGCGGCACTGCAGAGCCAGATAATGTGACACTGTGGTACTTATGGGAGGGATACTGGAATGACTCATTTGAACAAAATGATATCAAAGTATCGACACACCATAATATGTCCTTCGAAGAAGGAGATTTTGTTGTAGTAAATTATACAGGAACTATCCAACAAGAAATCAGATATCCTGATACGCAAAATGTAGCGATAGATGGGGACCAGGATATTGGTGCCCATAGTAATTTTAATTATCTGATAAATGAACCGGATGGATTATATGATAATTTATCAGAGCAGAGCGACAGCATAGGGCAAGTTGTATTATTGGAAGATGGATTTGAACAAGCAACTTGGGATGACAATTGGGACGATACACCTTCAAATTGGTTTGAATCTACTCAAGCATATGCTGGCTTAACATCAGCTTCGTCTGACAAAAACGATGAAGGGGTTTTTTCCACCAATACTCTAGATGCCAGTGCAGCAACAGCAATAGATATACAATTTTGGTACAGATTAGATGATACTGAAGCTGCAGATTTGGTATTAGAATTATATGGCGGTACCAGTTGGAATAATATAGCTTCTTTGGGCGGTTCAACACACGATTCTTGGCAACAGTATTCGCAATCAATAATAGATAATCAATATTTTAATTCAGGATTTAAAATCCGATTCAATTCAGATCTTACGCCAGGTGAACAAGTATGGATTGATGATGTAAAGATAACAAAGCAACTCTCATCAACTCCAAACTATGCGTTAGGATTACAAGTGCAATGGCAAAACATAGATTATACCTCATCAGAAGAGAAACTCTGCGTAAAAACAGAAAATTTCTCTGGGGAGGGACTCATTATTGATGTTTGGAATACAAATGGTACGCCTCAATGGGATGAACTATTCGCATTGAATCAGAACAGTTGGAATAATGTATCAATAACCCAATATCTAATTCAAGATACAATTACTATACGATTCAGAGGAGCAAATGAATTAAATGATATCAACCAAGATACTTGGGAGATTGATACTGTGTTTGTTCAGTATACTAATTATTCTGGAGGGTCTTATTCCCAAGCAAATTTAAGTTCGATTGAAATAACCAAACCAGCCACCTCGACTTGGAACAAATTTTATGCTAATGTCGATAATACATCTAACAGTGTATTTGCGATAAAAGGAAGTACCGATACTTTAAATGGATTAAGCGGAAATGGAAATGATATTTCCAGTATTACTGATGATACAGTTACTATTTATGGAGAATTTACTGGCCCTGCGATTCTATACAATTGGAACATTACTATTTTTGGGGAGGGCTGGACTAATTACTCACCAATTGATAATGATGATTCAGATGGTTGGAATTGGGAATTTAATTTTGAGGAACCCCAAGATATGATACTTCGATATTTCTTTTACAGCATAGCAAAAAAAGAAGGTCTCAATGATGAAATAATTCCTTTAGATTATGACTCATTCTGTGAATATAATCCATAAAAGATGTGATGATAATGAATAAAAGAAGAATAAAAGAATCTGATACTGCAGTTGTTGGAATAATAGTCACTGTCTTACTGATTGGTTTAATCATGGCGTTTATGGTGATGATAAACACTGTTTATGTTCCGCAATGGATTGAAGAGTCTGAGGCATCACACATGGACCAGGTCTCAAATCAATTCTCTCAACTCAAATATGCACTTGATATCCAATCTCTTGTAGATGACAGTACGGCAATGACTACAGCGGTCACTCTTGGAAATGAAAGAATTCCTTTTTTTTATGAAGGTCGAAGCTACGATTATCTTGAGATTCTTGATGGTTCCTTTGGCATGCAGATTACAACTAATGAGTCCGCGCAGATATACGATTATGAAACAGACATTATACAATATTCATCTGGCAATCTTCACTTTGTTGATCAAACTTATATCTATGAGGGCGGGGCCTTGATACTTAGGCAAGAATCATCAAATGTCTTATTAGGTATGCCACAATTCATTCATGAAGGAGAATTGGGTTCAAACAACCTTTCTTTTACATTTGTAGATGTTGAAGGGATGAGTGGAAAGAACTATATCAGTGGATATGGGTCGTATCCAATATATACAAAGAATACCGGGCCTTTCAAGCCTTATGTTGAATTGGAAAATATCACTAGCATAACACTGTTTACTCAAAACACTAATGCTTGGCAAATTGTATTTAATCAAACTCTACGTGAAGCTTTAGGCGTTGGAGCTCAGTCCATTGGGTACGATTATCAAGTTAATGATGGTCGACTTAAAATAACATTTACCCCAAACGAAATGGGATATTACCCACATTTAAAAATTAGAGAAGTTAGTATATCTGCACAAATAGCTTTTGGATTGGTATGAAAATAAATATAAATAATAAAAAGGCATAATTATAAACTGGTGTTTGTATGGTGAGCAAAAAATCAGAAAAGGCAGTCAGCGAGATTCTTAGTACGATACTCTTATTGCTCATTGCTGTTATAGTCGTATCGTTTATCTATTTCCAGGTCCTAAATAATGATGGCCCACAAGAAAAAACATTCGTTAAAATATTTGGTGAAGTACAAGGACGAAATGTAATTCTAGAACACCAAGGTGGAGAGATACTTAGAAATGACACAGCAATTTCAATGACCATTAATGGTACAACTTATAATGGAACAATCGAAGAATTATTCGGTACGGATTGGGATAAAGATGATGATGGTGTATGGGAGCTGGGAGAAAGACTTGTTTATACGTTTCCATTAAATGAAGGAGATTTGAATTTTATTGGAGCGTATGAGTCAATTGAGATGGAAGCAATAGATTTTTCTGGAAATTCAATAGTTTTTGTAGGTTCTCTTTCAACGAATTTTTATAGTGATATGGGTTTGAACGTTTTTGTGGATAATCCAAATCCTCAAATAAATGATTATGTAACAATAACAATTGTAGCTACATGTTATGGAGGGGATGTTAATGCTTCAGGGAATGTAATGGTTAATTGCACTCTCCCAGATGGATTGGAATATATTAGCAGTTCATCAAACAAAGGAACTTATAATCCTGAAACTAATATTTGGGATGTTGGAAATGTTTTAGTTGGAAGTCCTGCATCATTAGATATTAATGTTAAACTTATTGCAGGGCTATCGACATATGAAGAAGCTGAACTGGTTATTCTGATAGATGGCGGTGATTTAGGCACAAATTCAATTACGGGTGATGACTGGGAAGGAGTCTGTAATGGTTTGGCTAAAGGAATAACTGATTCCGATATTATTCCTAATGATGGGTCTTTAACTTTAAGTGTAGTCAAATTTGGTTTTGACCCCCCGCAAGCTTCTGTCGAACAGCCACCAATTACTCTAACCCAAAGTATTACCGATGCTCGTGGAGTGGGTTCTTTATATTATACTGTTAGGCAAATGGACCAACCCGACGGATACCATCCATTATCAAGTGCCCTGAGATTAGCAAATGATGTGATGTTTGAGAATTTTGATACAAATAAAAAACACCTGTTTCTATTAATTACCTCCGGGAGCCCTGACAGCAATTGGACTTCATCTACGCAAACATATCCAAACATCCATACATATGGGGGAAGTTACACAGGAAACCTTGCAGACGCACAAAATGATGCAATACTTGCGTTTGAACATTTAAATTCGACCTTGGCTTTGAATGCAAGTAAAGATGAATTTAATGTGATTGCACTTCACAGTTCAGAAGTTGGTTTAGAATTTTTAAATGACAGCATGATATTTCCAACACCTAGCTATATTACTTCAGGATACCCACTTGATTCTCCAGGATTTGTATACAATCTACAAACTGTAACTAATTGGAATGACGTTGCAGATGCACTCACTATAGTTTTGCAAAATATGCTTAATTCTATTAACTTAGATATAGAAATCCATTCAACATCAACTATAGATGTTAACACAAATAATAACAACGTTATCCTCAGATTGACTCCTACAGCATAGTATAAAAACCAAGAAATGTCGTACATTGCGTCAAATTCGGTCGCTTAAGATGAATTTTTTTAGTAAAATTTAAAAAGACACAAAAACACAAATTCAAACATATTATTTATATATACCTTCTGCTATTTCGGTCGCTATATGGCACTTTGGCAAGGAAGCTCAGATCGAAGTAACACTGGCCGACGCATCCGTCGAGCACGCGGAAAACGCAAATTTGAAATCGGCCGCGAATCGCATCTTACTACTGTTGGACCACGTCGAGCAAAATCAGTACGTACTATGGGAAATAACCAAAAACACCGTCTACTCTCAAGTAACATCGCTTATATCGTAGATCCAAAGACAAAAAAGACTAAAAAAACAGAGATTCTCAATGTTGTTGAAAACCCAGCAAACATCCACTACATCCGTCG
>Ga0207831_100600_pt1 | contig 10882 bp, 11 predicted proteins | sample TtanPargueraPR_7_FD_187741 | JGI IMG/M metagenome (GOLD analysis project Ga0207831, IMG submission 187741) | Aerobic enrichment media microbial communities from Bioluminiscent Bay, La Parguera, Puerto Rico - Tt and M1 (2) (SPAdes) | ecosystem: Environmental > Aquatic > Marine > Unclassified ... | reverse complement strand
TGGTGAACGTGTCCGGCTTCTTGCAGGACCAGCCCCGTTCGGGCCTGTTGCGCTCCAAACCAGGAGCGGTGCAGGAGCTGGTCAGCCATCTGCGGCGGGCCGCCAGGGACAAGGACATCAAGGCCGTCGTGGTCAAGATCAATTCACCGGGCGGCACGACAACGGCCAGCGACATCCTCTACCGCGAGTTGATGAAGCACCGAGAAAAAACCGGGCAGGCCGTGGTTGCCCTGATGATGGATGTGGCCGCTTCCGGCGGTTATTACACCGCGCTCGCAGCGGATACGATCATTGCCCATCCCACGACCCTGACCGGCTCCGTGGGTGTGATTCTCGTACGCCCCAAAGTGGTTGGGCTCATGGACAAAATCGGCGTGGATGTCGAAGTGTCCAAATCCGGCGCGGACAAGGATATGGGATCGCCCTTTGCTCCGGCCACGGAAAAGGAACGCAGGCTTTTCCAGGACATCATCGACGACATGGCCGGACGTTTCCATGCCGTGGTGCGTGAGCGCCGCCATCCATCCGAACAGGCCTTTGCCAAAATCCGTACGGCCCGCATTTTCACGGCGGCGCAGGCAAAAGAATTGGGGCTGGTGGACAAGATCGGATACATGGACGACGCCTTTGCCGAAGCCCGCAGGCTGGCAGGAGTGGACAAGGCCCGTGTGGTGGCCTACCGCCGCGACGAATACCCGGACGACAATCCATACAATACCATGAGCACGGCGGAGCCGGGTCGGGCCGCGCTGCTGAACATGGATGTCGGGCACCTGCTTCCGCCCAAGGCCGGGTTCTATTACCTCTGGAATCCGGGCTGGTAGGCTGGACGGGCGAAGGCAAACCGGATACACGCGGCCCATGGCAACCATAAACGCACAAAAGGTCTTGCGCGCAGTCGGCAAACTGGACAGGACCGCTACACAGGAACAGGCCGACCAGTTGGTCCGATACCTGAGCATGCTCGAACAATGGAACCGCAAAATGAATCTTGTGGGGCCATCGCACTGGGAGGACATGCTGAATTCACTGGTGGTGGACAGCCTGTATCTGGCCGAATTCCTGAACGACCAATCCCTGCGGGAAAACCCGCTTTGCCTTGATTTTGGCGCCGGGGCCGGGCTGCCCGGAATTCCCTTGCGCATGTTCTGGCAGGATGGCCGCTACTGGCTGGTGGAAGTACGGCAAAAACGGGTTGGATTCATGCGTTCCGCGCTCGCCCGGCTGGGACTGCCCCATACCGAGGTCTTTCATGGCCGGGCAGAGGAAGCACTGGATCGTTTGCAACAGTCGGAGCAGGAAAGCACGGCGGACCTCATCGTAAGCAAGGCATTCATGCCATGGAGAAAACTGTTGGACTTCACCCGTCCCATGCTTCGACCTGCGGACGGCTATCCCGGCGGCATGCTGGTGATCCTGTCCAACGATCCGCCGCCGGAGGCGGATTTGCCCGAATCATGGGGCCTGACGGCAGCCACATCCTACCCGGTGGCAGGCAAGCAACACTACTTCTGGGCGCTCAATGTCCGCTGACAACGGCTCGGCACAAGAATTAAATTTTTCTGATAAAAAAACAGAACGTCGAAGATCGCAACGGCCATTTGCAATATTGACGAATATCAGGGCTGGTTCACGGGAATGGTTCTCCGGCGCACTTTCTTGCGAGCCACGGAGACAGTCAATTCCCCATGCTTGAGCCGGGCACGTACCGAATCCCGATCCACGGAAACCGGCAGGGTGAAGCGGCGCACGAACGGACCGCACGGCCGCTCCAACACATGAAAGGCGTTGCTGTGCTCATCGCGCCCGAACCGGCGTATGCCGTAGACCAACAGCTCGTTGCCCTTGATTTCCACGGTTACATCTTCCAGAGAGACGCCGGGGACATCCAGCCGGATGACCACGCCCTTTGAATCCTCGACCATATCAGCCACAGGTTTCCACACGGCAGCCGCGCCCGGACACGATTTGCCCATGAGCCGATCCAGTTCTTCGGCGGCCATATCCATTCCCACCCACGGATTCCAGTTCATTTTGCCCATTTTCGTGCTCGTCACCTCAATGTAAGGGAAATATAATTTGCCCAAGTATCTATTCCCTTATAGCATTGTGGAAGCAATCTCAACATTCCGAAAAAAAACCGGAGAGGATCATGCCGCAAATCTGCAAGGAGCAGGTCTACAAGCCCTCGGATACGGACATTCCACGACTGGGAGACCCCAAGGTCAGCAGCCCTCTCAAGCACGGACGTTATGTTGAAGAGGACGACGCCGTTCTGGTCAACCTCTCGCGCCAAAGCATAGAGGGAACCAGGGGTCGCAAAAAAAAGGAACCCGCCTACTTTGAACTGGCCGGTCCCCGGACCAAACTCTATTTCGATCCCAGCAAGGCCAAATGCGCGGTCGTCACCTGTGGCGGACTCTGCCCGGGCTTGAACGACGTAATCCGGGCCATCGTCATGACCGCTCACAATGAATATCACGTCCCCAGCGTACTGGGCATCCGCTATGGGCTTGCCGGATTCATTCCTGCCGAGGGGTATGACGTCATGGAACTGACCCCGGAAAACGTGAGCCAAATCCACGAATTCGGTGGCACCATGCTCGGCAGCTCCCGAGGTCCGCAGGAAGTCACCGAAATAGTGGATGCTCTGGAACGCATGAATATTTCCATCCTGTTCATGATCGGCGGCGACGGAACCTTGAAAGCCGCGGAACGTGTACAGGCGGAAATATCCAAACGAAATCTTTCCATTGCTCTTGTGGGATTGCCCAAGACTATCGACAATGACATCCAGTTCGCGTCACCGTCCTTCGGGTTCGACACGGCCGTGGAAAAAGCCACCGAGGCCATTCGTTGCGCTCATGTGGAAGCCACTGGGGCACCATGGGGACTGGGGCTGGTCAAAGTCATGGGCCGGGAATCCGGCTTCATTGCCGCACAAAGTGCCATGGCCTTGCAGGACGTGGACTTCGTTCTCGTGCCCGAAGACGAATTCGACCTGCAGGGCGATAACGGTTTTCTGCATCACCTTGGGGAACGTGTGCATGAACACGGCCACGCGGTTATCGTGGTGGCTGAAGGCGCCGGGCAAAACATCATCGGCCAGAGTCGCGAGCAGGATAAATCCGGTAACCCGGTGCTTGGCGACATCGCCGGAACCCTCAAAACCGAAATCAAGGAATATTTCCATCAGAAGGGTATTGAATGCACCCTCAAATATATTGACCCCAGCTACATCATCCGCTCGGTCCCGGCCAATGCGAACGACCGCATATACTGCTCGTTCCTTGGCATCCACGCCGTTCACGCCGGCATGACCGGACGTACCGGACTGGTTATTTCGCGCTGGAATGGGCGATATGTGCACATTCCCATGAAATTGATGACGAAAGCGCGCAAAAAGCTCAACACCTGCTCCAACTACTGGCGCGCGGTACTGGAATCAACCGGGCAACCAGCCAGCATGAAAAACGAGTAAACAAATATTGCAAACAGAATGAACGAGCGTCCATCTTCAAACGGTGGACGCTTTTTTTATTTTCAAAAACCGCCCTCTGAAAGCTGCCCTCATCCGTAAAACGCTAACGTGAAGTAGTAATAATAATTTTTATTGATTCCTCGCCGTGGCTGATGTAGGTCTTATAAAAATCCACGAGATGTGGATTGAATCGTTTTTTTCAGGCATATAGATGAAAATATCTTTTTCGAGGGGGATTGTATGGATGCTCTAATGCTTTCTCGGTTGCAGTTTGCTTCTGCCACCGCTTTCCACTTCATTTTCGTGCCCCTGACTCTGGGAATGTCCGTGCTCATTGCCTGCATGGAAACCGCATTCGTCAGGACCGGAAAGGAAGTGTACCGGAAAATGGCCAAGTTCTGGGGCAAAATTTTTCTGGTGAACTTTGCGCTGGGCGTAGTGACCGGCATTACGCTGGAATTCCAGTTCGGCACCAACTGGGCGGGTTACTCCGCGTATGTTGGCGACATTTTCGGCTCACTGCTGGCCATTGAGGCCACGGCGGCCTTCTTCCTGGAATCCACGTTTGTTGGCGTGTGGACCTTCGGATGGAACAAACTTTCACCCAAGGCGCACATGATCACCGCATGGCTAGTGGCCGGAGCCAGCAACCTTTCCGCCATCTGGATTCTCATTGCAAACGGTTTCATGCAGCAGCCTGTAGGATACGTGATGCGCAATGGTCGGGCCGAGTTGGCGGATTTCGTTGCCGTCATCACCAATATGTTTGCCTGGCATGAATTCATGCACACTATCCTAGGCGCGTTCTGTGTGGCTTCGTTTTTCGTGATGGGTGTTTCCGCATGGCACCTGCTGCGCAAAAACGAAACCGACTTTTTCAAAAAATCATTCCGCCTCGGCGCAACACTGGCACTTGTGGCCTCCATACTGGTTGCCAGCCAGGGGCACTTCCACGGCAACCATGTGGCCGAGGTGCAGCCTGCCAAACTGGCGGCCATGGAGTCGCACTGGCACACCCAGACCAACGCGCCCATGTATTTGCTGCAAATCCCCGGTCAGGAAGGCAACCTTCTGGAAGCCCTGCCCATTCCGGGTCTGCTCAGCTTTCTGGCCTTCAACGATCCCTCGGCGGAAGTTGTGGGGCTGAACGACATCCCCGAAAACGAACGTCCGCCCGTGGCCCTGACTTTCTGGTCTTTTCGCGCCATGGTGGGACTCGGCACGCTCATGATTCTGGTCGCGGCCTTTGCATGGCTCAAACGTGACAGCATCGAAAACTATCCCACGTTCCTGAAAGTGCTGCCGTTCCTTATTCCTGCGCCGTATCTTGCCATAGAATTCGGGTGGATCGTGGCCGAAGTCGGCCGCCAGCCATGGATCGTGTATGGAGTCATGCGCACCTCGGACGCCGTATCCAATATTACTGCGGCGCAGGTGGGCTTCTCGTTCATCGTCATGTGCGCCATCTACACGCTGTTGGGCATCTGCGGCATCTGGCTCATGATCCGCTTTGCCAAGCAGGGCCCCGTGGAAGGCCACTAGGAAACAGACGAAAAAGGAGAAGAAAACATGGAATCTCTGCACTATACCCTTGCCACTGTCTGGTTCCTGCTCTGGGGCGTGCTGTGGGCGATGTACTTTGTACTCGACGGCTTTGATCTGGGTGTCGGCACACTGATGCCCTTCCTGGCAAAAAATGAAACCGAAAAACGGGTCATGTACAATTCCGTCGGCCCGTTCTGGGACGGCAATGAAGTTTGGCTCATCACCGCAGGCGGCGTGACTTTCGCCGCTTTTCCGCTGGCCTATGCACAGATGTTCAGCGGTCTCTATACCCCGCTCATGCTGCTGCTCTTCGCACTGATCCTGCGCGGCGTATCCTTTGAATTCCGCTCCAAGGTGGAAAGCGCGGCATGGAAAAAGGTATGGGATACCTGCCAGTTCCTTGGCAGCTTCCTGCCTGCCCTGCTGCTGGGTGTCGCCTTTGCGAACATCTTCCAGGGGCTGCCTCTGGACGAAACGCATCTCAATCAGGCCAACATCTTCCAGCTGCTCAATCCATACGGCCTGGCTGGCGGCGTATTGTTCACGGTCATGTTCGTGATGCACGGTGCGCTCTGGCTGGCCATCCGGGCACAGGGCGATCTGCGCGAACGGGCCATCAACCTTGCGGTCAAGCTCTGGCCGGTGCTGGTGGTCATCACCGTACTGTTCCTGGCCTTTTCGGCCGTGAGCACGCAGCTCTTCGGTAATTATCTGCAAACACCGTTGCTGTTTGTGGTGCTGGCCCTGCCTGTGGGCGGGCTGGTGCTCATGCGTGTATACATGGGGTCTTCCCGTTGGTGGGGAGCATGGGGATCGTCTGCGGTCTTTATCGGCGGCACGGCCATGTTCGGCGTGATAGGCCTGTTCCCGGCCATCATTCCGTCCAATCCCAACCCAGCCAACAGCCTGACCATCATGAACTCGTCATCCAGCGAGCTGACACTCATGATCATGCTTGGTGTGGCGATTGTTTTCGTGCCCACCGTGCTGCTTTACCAGTTCTGGGCATACAAGCACTTCAGCCATCCCGTGGACGAGGCTGAACTCGAATACTAGGAAGAAGCCTCCGGCGGCCAAAGAATCTTTTGGGAAAAAGGTTCTTTGGAATCTCCCAAACCGTTTATGCCTGCGCCCCGGTTAGCACTGCTAACCGGGGCGCAGTTTTGTTTATGCGTTATGGGGGAAAAACAGGAGATCTCAAACATAGCCGGACAAACGAGACCCTTTCAATGTCAATCCCTCTACTATCAAAAATTCTCTCTTCTATTTATTCTCCCACCCCCGTCCCGTATTCGCAGAATACGGGACAGAAAAGGGTCAAGGGACGTGTCGCTTGCGGGTGCAGGGCGCTGCCCTGCTCCTTTCCCCCCCCCAAAAAAAGATGTTCCCGCGCTGCAACGGCAGAAACAGGCGGGAACATCAACGGGCACCGGGGGCAATCGGCGCCGTCCGGATAATGCCGGAACATGAAAAGAAAAAGGCTATTTCAGAGGCGCATCCTTTTGGGAAGAGCAGCTTTCGTTGGAATCGTTGCCGCAGCAGGAGCCGCAATCGCTCCCGCACCCGCAACTGGACTTACCGGACATGTTGCGCCGCATGCGACGAAAAACATATACCGCAGCCACTGCAACAATAATCAACGCTATAGCCGTATCCATACCGACCTCCATCATAATTTTTTATGTGCGTTACCGTACATGGCGTCCAGCAAACGCTTCAAATTATTCTTATAATACCCAACAACACTTGAAGCATCCGGGCTTTCAAAACCCGGAAACGCCTTCAACACCAGCACCTGGGCTCCGGCACGGGCAATGGCTTCGGCTATGTCCGCACGAGGTGTCCATGCACACACTACCACATGTACATGGTTGTCGGTCAACACTCCTTCCAATCGTTCAACGTCCTGCGCCGTCCAATGATTCTCCGGCTTGCTCAAGGTTTCCACAGTCTCAACGCCGAACTCTTCGAGCAGCGGAGCAAAATCCGGCGTCAGGGCGACGACACGAAACCATGGCGCAGCTACGAGCCAAACTTCAAATTCACTGCGCAAACGGAAAAGTTGCTGTTTGAACAGCCTGATATTTTCACCAATCCGCTTTGCATGTTCCGGATACAATTGCATAAAATCCGCCCCTGCAATGTCCGCCATACGCGCAAGATTGCCGGGCGCTACCCATACGGGTGAAACAGCTCCATGCCCCTTCGCACCATGAGGAACACCAGCACGGCTGTAATCAAGAGGGTGCGTGGCATCCACGTTCACAACATGAATATTGGCGCGCCGTGCCCATGGATACAGGGGATCATCCGGCCATACGCCGGTCGTGCACAGCACGGCATCGGCGCTACTCGCCAAACTTTGAAAATCTTCCCAATGTTTTTTGAAATATGCCGCGTGCCCTCCGGGAGAATAGGCATCCGGAACAGCTCGGACCATGGCAATCGGCGTTCCTTTGACCAAAACTGAACCCAGCGCAAAGGTCACGGATTGCGAGGCCAAAACAACTCGTTCCTGCGAAACGGCATTGACCGGCTTGGGCGTGCAGGCTGGCAATACAAGCAACAGGGTCAGAAAAAAGACAACTCGCTTGATCATGCGCTAGCCCCCCGGAATGCGGTAGAAGAAGCCCGGATCAAAACCGAAAGAGCAAAAAAGCATGACGCTACCAATATGATCGCTCCGCCCGAAGGCACAGGAATTTCAAACTGCATGGGCAAAATGATACCGAGTATGCAACTGGCTGTGGCGATAATCATGCTGTACAGAAAAAAACCCTTCATGGATCGACTCACATTTCTGGCTGCGGCCGCCGGAATGATGAAAAGGGCTTCCACCAGAACGGCACCGACGATCTTGAGTGAAGCCACGGTCAGCACGGTAATCATGAGAATGAAAATATAATCGTACAAGGTTGCGTTCACTCCGCGCACACGGGCGAGACTCGGATTGAAGCTGGCCAGCAGCATCCTGTTGTAAAGAGGTATACCAATCAGCAGGCACAAGCCGCTGATAATCAACAATACATTCATGTCGGTATCATTCACCGTCAAAACCGATCCGAACAGAATATTGTCCAAAACATGCATGTTCACCTTGCCGGTCACGTAAAGCAGAATGCAGGCGCCCATGGCCAACGAGACCGAAAGGAATACGCCGATAACCGTATCCGTGGACATGTTTGTCCTGTTGCGGGTGTAGTTCATGAGCAGTCCGAATAAAATGCAAAATCCGAACAGGGAGACATACGGCGCGGAAATGGGCTCGCCCAGCAAAATACCCAGCGCCACACCCGTCAGGGCCGCCTGCCCTACGGCCTGAGAAAAAAAGGCCAGCCGCTTGGTCACGACCATGGTGCCCACCCCGCCCAGAACCGGACCAAGCAACAGGGAGCACAAAAGCGCATTGATCACAAACGCATACTGAAAGAATTCAGGCAAAACGCCGTTTCTGCCCATCTCAATCAACGGAATACGAAGCAGATCATAGAAGGCATGCATCAACACGTTCCTCCTGCCGGAGAAAAAACATTCAAAATCTTTTCCGGGGTCAATTCAACTTCCGGCTCGCCGGAAAAAACAAGATTCCGATTGATACAGGTCACGGAATCCGCCATATCCCGGACCTCGGCCAGATCGTGATGAATCATCAGAATAGTCACGCCGCGCTCTTTCAGATCCGCAAGCAGGTCACGCATGATGGAGGCTCCGGCTTTGTCCAACCCCGTTCCGGGTTCATCCAGCACCAGCAGGTCGGGCTTGGGAATCAATCCTTGTGCCAGCAGCACCCGCTGGCGCTCTCCGCCGGAAAGAGCCCCGAAAGGACGCTGGCGTTTGCCTTCCATGCCCACCATTTTCAAGGCATGTTCCACGATGGGACCATACTTGCGCCCCAGGCCGCAAAACGCCGGTCGATTCTGGCAGATCATGGCCATGAAATCTTTCACGGTCATGGGCAGGGTTCGATCGAAGTCGAGGGATTGCGGCACATAGCCGATGACATTGCCCGTCCCCCAACCGATCCGGATTGTTCCGGTGTGCGGCATTTGCCCCAACAGGCAGCGCACCAGTGAACTCTTTCCTCCGCCATTGGGACCGATAATACAATGAATGGTGCCGGGTTCAACGGAAAAATCCACATTGGAAAGAATGCAATTGCCCCCCAGTTGCAGCCCGACTCTTTCAAAATGGATGGCCGGTCCCATGGCATTGGTCGGTACGGTCATGAAGCCTCTCCCTGCCGCAGCTGGTAGGCTTCGATCAAGGCATCCACAAGCGCTTTCAGATTGGCACGAATTCCCTTTTCGAAACTGTCTGCAGTATAGGCGCCGGAGGTCAGGTGTGAAAGATGACGGATGCGTACTCCGGTTTCCGCATGGATGGTGTCCACATATTTATCCGGAAAATTCATCTCGGTAAAAACGACTTCCACGCCGAGTTTACGAATTTTCTCAATGGTCTTTGCCAATTGGCTTGCGGAAGGCTTGAGACCGTGCCCCGGTTCAATAACGGCCGTAACCTGAAGCCCAAATTCCTGTAAAAGATAATCGTAGCCGCCATGAATGGTTGCACAACGAAAATCCAGACCGGGCAAATCAGCGACACGCTGCATGTACTCGGCTTTCATACGCCGCAACTTGCGAACATACTTTCTGGTATTTTCCCTGTACTCCTGCGCATTGTCAGGGTCGAGCTTCTGCAATTCCTTGGAAATCGTATAAATTTGCTGGATGGAGGCTGTTACGGAGACAAAAGTATGGGGATTGACGATCTTTTTTCCATCCAGTGTCCCGGAGACAGGAATCAGGGAAACGTCCTTGTTGGATTGGATAACCGGAATCCTGCCCTCCATGTTTGCCGCTCTCAATATTTCCGTGGCAAATTCATCATGGCCGATGCCGTTGACGACCAAAACGTCCAGCGTCATGCACCGTTTTATATCCGCAGGCTGGGGCCGATAATTATGTGGGTTGAAGCCCTCGCCGATGAGCGGCACGACCTCGGCCCTGTCTCCAACAATATTGACCACAAAACTGTAGTAGGGATGGAGCGTTATACCAATGCGAAGCCGCTTGCCGCTGTCTGCGCCAGCAGGAGAAACCAGCATGCAGAGCAGGACCATGGCCAACAAATAAATTCGAATCACGATACGTTTTCTCCCTTGGTCCGCATGATTTCATCCCTGCCCCGCAACGGAACGACCTCTTTCCAGCCGGATGTAATCAAGGCCTGATCCGTATACGACGCTGGAAGTCTGGGATGAGGAGAGGGGCTGTACCAGATTTCGTGTGAAGGATGGGTGGATGGTGCGGCATGGCCGGAACCATTGCCGTGGGAATGTTGCATGACCAACAGAAACGACCCGGAAATTTCCTTTTGCTGTGGCTCGCCGAGATACAGGGCCATGTCCAATGTTCCGGCAGGAAGCAGTTTTCGCTGCCAGACAAGCTTGCCCTGACGCCTCCAGGCGGCATCGTGAACAAATGGCGGCACAAAGTCCTGTTCCATGTCCGAAACTTCAAGCCATTCGCCGTCGCCATTTTGATGGGTATCGTCTATCTCGATGGCGGCAGTGTACAAGGCACTGTAGGTTCCCCGCTCTTCGGCACGAAGATCGCGGAAGGCGTTCAATTGCCAGGAATGCAGAGACTGTGATTGAACATTTGCCTTTCGAACACCAATGCTCAACGAGCATATGGTCAATGTAAGCAGGGCACAACCAATCAACCACCACGTCTCCGATCCGCCATTGCACGGTCGTACGAACTCTTCGCGCACCGGATGCATGTCCTCAAGCTTTCGGCCCATAATCATCGCTCCCCTCCGAGTGTCGAGCCCTTTTGCCTGTGTTTCGGG